>Ga0114960_10002711_pt1 | contig 13703 bp, 7 predicted proteins | sample C_130625_MF_Meta_FD_92637 | JGI IMG/M metagenome (GOLD analysis project Ga0114960, IMG submission 92637) | Freshwater microbial communities from Lake Croche, Canada to study carbon cycling - C_130625_MF_MetaG | ecosystem: Environmental > Aquatic > Freshwater > Lake | place: Lake Croche, Canada... | reverse complement strand
GGTACCACCCTCACCAATCACGGTATACATACCCATTGGCATTTTCTCAATATCTTTATCTAAACCCACCATCCGAGCCGCATCCCAAGCATCTTCGATGGTCAAATTTGAACTTCCTACAATATTAGAGAAAATATCGCCTGGTAGTAATTGAGCGTTTTGCAAAACAACTCCAAACTGCCTTCTTAATGCATTGATATCAACTTCGTTCATATCTAAGTTGTCATAGTAGATTGAACCTGATACAGGCTTCTCAAATCCAAGTAATAACCGAAGCAGTGTAGATTTTCCTGACCCAGATGATCCTACCAATGCAACATATTCTCCTGAGCGAATTTTTAAAGAGATATCGTCCAAAATTAAATCACCATCACCATATCGAAAACTTAACTTATCAATATTGATCTCACCGAGTACCTCTCCAGGATGAATCTTATATTCATTAACTTCTGGAAGCGAATGCAGAATCGGTGTTGTTCTTTCGTAAATGGGGACGAGATTTAACATACCCATGACAGTTTCTACAAGACCAATCATGCCGCCTAAAAATGCCCCAAATGCAGCATTAAAAGCAATAAACGTTCCAGAGGTCATGGTCGTTCCGACACTATCTTCAAATAAAAACACCCCCATCACAGAAAAGAAGGATGCGGAAATAATGATTGGCACACTAGAGAAAATAGTATGTTCAATATTAGCCAAATGATGGGTATTGAACATTAAATTTCGATGTTTACCATACAGTTCAGCCCAACGAGAAAATACTTGATTCTCAGCTGAAAAAATTCTAACCTTTACTAAACCCGTACGAAATTCAAATGTAATACTTGATAATTTCCCATCAACTTGCGCCATTTGTCTTTCATAACGAAGTTTTAAATAACCAATGATTGCAATAACGATCAATATTACAAACACCCATAGAGTAGCTATCGTAGCTAGTTTCTGATTGTAATGAAAAAGTAATCCAAAATTAAAGATAGAAAAGATTCCCGCTAAGACTGTTTTAATAGTTGCGCCTGATAGTGCATGTCTTATCGTGTTAATCCCGCTTATACGTGTCGCTAAATCACCGGTGCTGTACTTTCGGAAAAAAGTAACTGGTAACTTTAATACGCGATCCCAAACTGCTGCTTGAACAGAACCATCCATCTTACTTTCAATTCGTAATATGGATATAAGTGAAGCAACTTCAAAGATAGTTGCTGATACAGCAGCAATCAAAAGTGCTGCAACCACCTGTAAAATTTGACTCTTTTCTGCAGATGGTATTACCGTATCAATCAATTTACCAGTAACAATAGGTACTACCATTGCTAAAAGTCCTGTGAGTAAACTGAGCAACATAACTAATATTAAATCTCGCTTTATACCTATCGCTCCAAATGAAACTATATTGAACGGCGTAATCTTTTTATTTGGAAACGATCGATAAAACACAAATCCAAATGGCGCGAGTTCATGACTTAACTCTTCTTTAATTGCTTTTCTCTGACCAGTAATGGGGTCATATATCTCATAAGATTTATCTTTGATGGGCAACAATGCTACCCATTCTTTAGATTCTTCATACTGAGCTAGTATGGGCCCATTATCAGTGGTCCACCACCCATCAACCATGGCTACTTGTCGATAACGAACATCTGAAGCATTGCAAATACATTCCAGAGGATTGGTTTGAAACGCTTTACTCTTTAACTCAGAAGAGTGCGGTGTTTTAAATACAATTCCAGAAACTTTTCCAATGGGTGCAAGGGCTTTTAAGATGGGTAATTCATTCTTATTGGCAAATAACTGCTCATCAAAGTGATGAACCATACCAAATAATTTTGACAGAGCTTGACTCATTGCCTCCTGAGCAATACTTGGCATATTCTGCAACTGATTATTTTCTAAAAGTGCCTTTTTTTGAATGTCTCCAAGACCTTCAATTGCAATCATCCTTTGTATCAGTTGTACTGACTTAAGAATTGAATCTATATTTTCTACTAAGGCATCAAAACTGAGAGCTTCTATCGTGCTACTAGAATCTGCTTTTAAAAAGGTCTCTCGGCTAAGTGGAATCAATCCTGACTGACTATTTAATGGGAATTCGGCCTTGCTACACCAGGTTATTTGTCCATCGAGAATTCGGGTCCAAATCAAAGGCTCACCGCAAGATACAACATCATTTTCATGAATCTCTAGTTTTACACCGGGCTCTATTGATACATATTTTTGCGGCGCAGGCTCATCCTTGAGTACTTGTAAATAATTAATAATTGTTTTTTTAACTACTGTTACGGCTTCTTCATTAATGAGCTTATTTTTTAATAAGTCTACAAAAATATCGGCGTTTAGTCTTCTAACTGTAGTTGATGCCAATCTAACAGCTACTAATGCCCATCCTTCTGGCAAATCAATCTGTTGATTACCAAATATAAACATTCCCTCTTCTAATCGATATAGGTGATATCTAGGTCCTTCTAGTTTATTTTCTGCATTTCTTTTTTGTAGAAATACATCTACGGCACCAGTTTCAACCAAATCAATCGTAGGATATTGGTCAAGCCAAAAAACCTTATCTACCGGTACGGGCTTTGCAATCGTCTCTAAATGTTGACTTAGCTTATTCATTTTTAATGTTGCTTCACCAAAGATTGATAAAAGCCATTCTCAATTTGCATAAGTACTTCATGAGTGCCTTGTTCTATGATGATTCCAGCATTGAGCACAATAATATTATCTGCTTCACGAATTGATGAAAGACGATGGGCAACAGTAATACACGTACAACCTCGTCTCTTGAGATTGTTGATAAATATTGCCTCAGTAGTTGGATCGAGTGCCGATGTACCTTCATCCATTAACAATATTCTTGGATTTTTTACTAAAGCCCTAGCAATTTCAATACGCTGTCTTTGTCCGCCGCTAAAGTTTGAACCTCCTTCATCCACCAAACTATAGTACCCACCTGGTCTTGAAACAATATCTTCATGGATACACGCATCTTTTGCAGCAAGCATGATTTCTTTTTCGGAGATAGTCGTATCCCACATTGAAATATTATCTTTAATCGTGCCTTCAAATAAAAATGCTTCTTGATCAATTAAGGTCACTGAATTATAAAATTCGTAGCGGTTATAAAACTCCCTTGGTTTGCCATCAAACAAGATCTGTCCCGACCATGGCTCAAAAAGTCCCATAACCAATCTTGAAATTGTTGACTTACCACATCCTGATGGTCCTACAATCGCAATATGCTCACCAGGTGCGATCGTTAGATTGAAATTGGTAACTAAACTCTTTTCTGCAGGGCTATATCCAAATGTAATGTCAATGAGTTCCACACTACCGTCTAATCTTGATAAAGTTCGGTTATCAGACTCTTGTGTTCGATCTAACCAAGAGTCAACTTTATAGTTCATCACATCTTCAAGCCGATTCATGGAACCTTTTGCTTCTAATATTTTTTTGGAAAGTTCAATGAGGCCCTTAATAGGTTCTGAAAAACTCATCGATAAGCTCTGATATGCGACCAGCATACCTACCGACATGTGTCCGTCGATTACCAGTAAGCCACCCACAGCTAAGATCAACAGATTATTAAACGTAGATAAAAGTCCAGGAATAGTTCCGAGAACTAATCCAACACTTGCCGCACGCTGTTCAGAATTAACAAATTTTGCTTGATACCCAGCCCACTTTGAAAAAAATCCAGATTCACCACCACTTGTTTTTAATGTCTCCATTGCATGAAGTCCACTAATGGTTGCGCCGTAAACTTTTCCCTTATCAATCGCTAACTTCATACTTGCCTCTTGTGTTTTTTGAGAGACAATCTGCGTTAGAAATAGATTAATACTAATAACCAAAATACTTAATAAAGTAAGTAAAGGGCTATAAAACAGCATGAGTAGTCCAAACATGATGATTTGGAATACCGATAAACAAGCCTTAATAATGTCGTCAGTTAATATTTCTGCGACATGATCATTAATGGCTATCCGTGAACTGATCTCCCCTGGTGAGCGTTGGGTATAAAAACCAATTGGCAAACGTAATGCGTGCCAAAAAAACTTACTCGTTAATTTCAAACCTAACTGAACACGTACTCTTAATAAATAATACTTTTCTAACCAAGTTAATCCCGTTCTGATCAACGCAGTAAGGACCATACCCAGAATTAATGGCTGTAACCATCCTGACATGTGATCAATTAATATATTGTCAATAAAGATACTTGTAAAAACAGGAACTAAAAGGCCGGGGAATACTAATGCAACTCCGATTAATATAAGGTAAGTGATTGCATCGTTTAAACCGACAAAATTTCTTCTTAATACCGAAATAACACCTTCTCTTTTCCCACCCGGTTTAAAGTCATCGTTTTTTTCAAAGGTGAGTACAACACCTACAAAGGATTGATCAAACTCATCATTGGAAACAACTCTTCGTCCAGAGGCCGGGTCATTAAGATAAACTTTTCCGTCGGCAAAACCCTCAACCACTAAAAAGTGATTAAAGTTCCAAAAAACAATCATCGGTAAGGATAAATTTCTTAATGCACTAGGTTCTTTGGAATAGCCCTTAGCTGTAAAGCCAAAGGTTCTAGCGGCTTTGAGAATATTGCTTGCCTTACTACCATCTCTAGACACACCACATTTAATTCTTAACTCTTCAAGCGATACCCATCGGCCGTAATATGCCAAAATCATCGCTAAAGAAGCAGCGCCACATTCAACAGCCTCCATTTGCAAAATACTTGGAGTTTTAATATGAGTTGTGTCTTTCGAAAATTTTAACTTTTCAAAATAATCTAGCAGTCTATTAACTAAATCAGGGATTTTATTAATTTGAATGTCCTATCATTTCAAATAAAGTTAATCGATTCCGAGGGAGCTTTTTAATATTGGAATCACTAAACTAATAGGCCGTTGCTTTTGTATCGTAATTTGCGCTTTACAAATCGTTCCGCTAGATATTTTTACTTGTGGTCCATTTGCTGATGACCACTTCAAACCACTAAAAGTTTCACTTATATCTAATTTTGAGATAATTTGTGTTGGTGGTGATTTTCCATATAGATCTCTCACTAATTCGTCATTTTGAAGCTTTAGTTTCATACTGCTAGGTGAGGCGGGATAATCAGAGACACTATTCACAGCACCAAAGATAAATCCATGTTCTTCTCTTTTTACAGTACTTGGAACGATGTGAGTCATCATTCCAGCGCGAATTTTTTTCCCCTCACCAACCGGAACATATATAAAGGCTTCTAGAGAACCTGCCTGATTATCGGCCTCACTTCGCTCAACTGTAACAATTGATTCGCCTTGATGAACCAACATACCTTTTCTGGCCTTAATTTCTATAATGCGACCGTCATATTGGCTTTCCACAACTCCCGTGATGCGCTGCTCTTCTAGTAAACGATCTAACTCTCTTTGCGCTTCATTTAATTGCGTATCAGTAACCACCTTTTCAGAATTACTTTGTTTATTGCGTTCAAGTTTGGTTAGTTTTAAACGCTCTACCTCACTTCTAAGCGTTTGAATTTCTAAGTTCGCAGCAACTTCCTCTTGGCGGTAATTTGCGGCTTCTTGTTCCAATAGGAGCACCGATTGTTGCGTCACTAACTCTTGGCTATAAAGATCTTTTTGCACTTTAAGTCTATCTTTGGCAATACGCGCTCTTTCTCGTGCAAAACTTGCCCTTTCACTGGCAGATCCCATCTTTTGTTCTAAAACAGCTTTATTCTGAATCAACATTTTTTCAGTTAATTGATCACTTTGTTCTGCAAAGGTATGAGAATTACCACTTAGAGCCTCTAATTCTCGGACTTTTGAAGTTGCATTTTTGATTTGTTCTTCTAATTGAGGCTGCGAAAGCATAGCAACCTGAGTACCTTTTGATACCTCATCACCCACAACAAGATTCATTTCTTGAATACGACCAGCTGATTGACTCGTTATTTCAGAAAGTCCATTTGGATTAATTAAGATACATTTATCTGCTTCAATGTTGTAGGGTATTGCTCCAAAAATTGACCAAACAATACCAATACCAATCATAAATAATAAAGGAGATAAAGCTAACCATGCCTTAGGTGTGATGATTCGCATCATCGTATCCAATTGCTCCGGTGACGAAAGTCGGTCTAGGGCAACTTTTCTAAATACCTTATTCTTGTTATCAGCATCACTCATATATTTAATAGAGATATCGCATATTTGGGTTTAATAAGTTGGTGACATTGATAGAGAATAAATCTTCATCTCTTACCACTAAGTTATTGGTTTGAAAAAGGAACTCTGCTACTGCTGAGGCGTAAGCAATTTGAGTTTGAACATGCGTAACTTGGGCGTTGTTATATCGATCTTCCACATTTAAAACATCTAGTATTGTTGATAACCCAAGTTTCTTTTTGGTTCGCTCATTATTCAAACTCAACTCATACTTCTGTTCAGCTACTTTAGCTTCAGTCATTTGATCATATGCACGAATCATGGCATACGTCACCACTTGTATATTATTTTTTGCTGAATACTCTAGTTCATTCAAGTTGATGTTTGAAGAATTTACAAAAGCCTGTTGTTGTTGCAATAAACCTTTGGCTTCATTGTTTTCTAGGGGCATCCTAAATTGAAGGTATGCACCATATCCGGGACGATAGGGCTGAAACGCCGATGTCCAATTATTGCCAATCGCTGAACCTTGATAAGGTGAATAACCTTCTACTAAACCTTGTTGACTTGCTGAAAGTAAAACATCTAATTGCGGTGAAAGATTGTTTTTAGCAGCATTTCTTAAAATCTCATACTTCTCTACACGTTTCTTTGCTGCCTTGAGATCTGCTCGAGAACCTAAGGTACTTGAAATTACTCGATCAAGATCTGGTAAAACTTCATCTAGTTTGCCATTTTTATAGTTAGGGAACGGGTCTGATACTTGTTCAATTTGCATCACATTATCAGGCTCCAAGCCGATACTTCTGCCTAATACTTTTCTGGACTCTAACAAAGCTTGCTGATAATAAATACGAGAAATCGTTTTTTGTTTCAAACTTCCCTGTACCAATAAAACATCAGCCTTGGGTAATTGATCACCACTAATTAATTTTTGATAATCTTGAACAGTCTTTTCTGCACTCTTTTCATTTTTTTGGGCAATCTCTAAAAGTTTAGACTTTCCTAGGTAGTCCCAATAGGCTAAGGTACTATTTAATACCATCTGATTAACCACAAATTCCAAATCATCTTTTGCCGCCTGTGCTTCAATCTCTGATGCTCTAAGGTTGCTCGATACTGCACTTCCAGAGTTTTTCAATAATGGTAGTACTACTTGAAAAGTTAACAAACCAGAATTTTGATTCATTAAACCTTGTGCATCTAAGATATTGCTACTGAAGGTGTTATGTTGAGCACTTAAATTAACTGAAATACCATTAGTAAATAGTTTTGTAAGGCCTAACTGAGAATTTACATTACTTGCATCGGTATATGGCAAATACATATCAGTGACAGTCGTATATGTATTGAGCGTATTATTGGGACTAGAATTTCTACTCAAACCAATTTGTGCGTTTGCAGTGTAGTCAAAAAGTCCTTTTTGTTGTCTTGATATTCCTTTAATGGCATCCAACCTTGCTGCAGATATCATAATATTTGCATTTTTAGAAACCGCAATGGTTAAGGCTTCGTAAAGCCCTAGGTTTTTAAGCTCTACTTTAGGTGGGTTTGTATTATTAAACTCTGCATTATTTTTAAACTCTAAATCATATCCCTGTATAAAAACTGTTTGCGCAAAGGAATTGATATGAAAAAGAAAAAACAGAAATACGATGGCTCTATTTATTAATCTTTGAATACTTAATGGTGTTGATCGGGTGAATAAAATCATGAGATTTTTTTCATTAATCTTTCGAACCTAGCACCTGCTAATGCCACGTTATCTAAGATTTTAGTATCAAGTTCATCAATGTTTTCTTCTTCTACTTTATCGTCACCATATCCCATGCGACTAATAGTATTTCTCATACGCTGTGAAAGAAACATGGCAATGGCTCTGTAAAACCTGGATCCAAATTCAGTATCTTTACTTAATTTTTCATTGAGGAGCTCTTTTGAAATTTCTAAAACAGAAGATTCCATGGTAACGATTACATTAGCTGATGTTGGTCGTGAATCAATGAACGACATTTCGCCTAATATTTCACCTGAATATATTTTGGCTAACTCAAAATTAGTATTTGTTTGAACAGATAGCTCTCCATCTAAAACAATGTATAACGTTGGGGTTTGTTCACCCAAAGTGATTAATTTCGTATCAACTGGATGCGTTACCTTTTTCCCGGATTGAGCTAACCAATCGATATCCGAATCGGACAATTGGCCGAGTATATATAAAACTTTTCGCATGATTGAACTTTTTTATATTTTAAAAACTTCATATTTATCTATTAAAGATAATATAGGCGGAATGTTATAAATTTAATAAGCAATTAATTCAATACATTGCCTAAGAATTGATTTTAAAGTTAAATATATATTTAGGCAATTCATTGAAGCTCTAAAAAAGCATTACTTTATATGGCTATTCAATCATTTAAGCAATTAAGAGTTGATAAAATAATTAATGCATCTTTTTTTTATTTATATTTTAAAATTTATAACTAAAAATAACTTATTTAGCTCTTTTATATCGATTAATATCAATAAAAATATAGTTAATAACTTATATTAATTACTATGTATTAAATTTTAATATCTCAATGGTCAATATCCCTTCGGCATCTCATTCATCGCCAATACCCAAATTTCATATCAAATCTAATGGTCATGAAATTGACCCGCATGATCTTATTGGTTGGACTTTCGATCGGTATCGCTTAGGCTATGAATTAGCGCGTTCTAATCAACATAAAGACCAATTTCAACAATTTAGGTTTATCAGTGCCGAATTTGAAAATAATCGCATTGGTCTTTTGATGGCAGAAATAACTCGGTTTTCTATTCAAGTGCATTCAATCTTTGTATTGAACTCATGGCGACGCAAGTCAATCGCAACTTCAATGCTAAGAACCTTAATCGATGAACTATCTCAATTAAATAATACCCTTCCAATTGACGCAAATTTTGTCGAGGTATTTGGCAATCAACACTCAATCAGAGGGGTTTTCGAAAAAAATAACTTTTTAAACCCCGAATTAGCACATTCGATTTATGATCTTGATGCAGATATTTTGGCTTCACTTAGGTGGGTGCGCCCACTGGAACCCTCTAATGATTGGTCAATTCAAAATATCTATACTGATTTTGATGTTGTTAATAATTACGCAATGTACAAAGGAAATATCGAGCAGTGGTGCGAGCCAGAATTAAGGCCTAATTATTTTTTTCAAGAAACTTATTTGCCAGCCAGTTTTATGTTGTTAGATGCTGATAAGAAAATTGCTGGCTGGGTTTTAGGAGCATGGGCAAATCCAAGCTGCTTTGTTATCAGCAGCTTATATGTTCACCCTCAGGCAGGAAAGTTAGGGGCTATTGGCTGGTTAACCTATCAGTTTGTTCATGCCACTAGGTTACTTGGTGCAAAAACATATAGTTTTATGACCAATACTAAATTTCCAGGCATGTTAAAGGTTGCTCAAAAACACCTTGCACCTTCAGTTACTCGGCATAGACAATCGTTTAACGTCCGCCTAGAGCTTTCTAAGCAGAAAAATTCAAACTTGTTAATTGATGGAGAGATGACTTCGCCACAAATCAATGCTGACTTAACAAAAAATGCATCTAGCACTTCATCTTTAAACCGTTTCATTCAAACTTATGATTTAAAACTGTATCGCTGGAAATACATTGATGACCCTAAGGGTCAAATGTATGTTGGTGTAATGGCTCAAGATTTATTAGAAATCCCTGAATTAAAACACGCTGTGATAGTAGGTGATGATGGTTTTTATCGGGTTAATTACCATGCCTTGGGACTGAAAATGCTAACTTATGAAGAATGGCTTGCTGGGTCTAGTGTGTCGATATAGAAAATATTCACATCATAATAAATATGTCATATTTGTTATTAAATGAATGCGTTTTACAAAATCTCAATTTTTAGCGGATTTGATCCTATTTATTTTGTTTTTTGTTAAAGTTATTCAGTGCATTTGCCGTTAATAAATGATAAGTAGTAAATTCACCCTTCCTAACATTCTTTGGAGCATAACCATGATTAACGAACTCGACCAAGAGACCCAATTAAAATTCAAAATCCTTTTGACCAAATTAGGTCAAGATGAAGCTTTCCGTTCTGTATTTAGTCAAAATCCTGCTCAAGAAGTTGAAAAAATGACTGGCTATAAACTTCCTGAAGGTTCAACGGCCGTTGTAAGAGATATTTCTAATAAGGGTTGTGTTCTTGATATTAAGTCAGGTGACGTAACAGAAACTATTGAAGTAAGTTTTGATGGTCTTTCAGATGAGTTGAGTGACGATGAATTAGAGTCAGTTGCAGGTGGTGCCCAAAAGCAAGCTGCCAAAGTGACTACAACTGCCGCTGCTACTCCAACAGCTCACAAAAATATGAAATCTGATATCCGCTTAAAAGCTGATATTGTCGAACTTGGTAAAGTTAGCGTAAAAGTTTAAATCTAGTCTAAATTCGTTTTTAATGCCGCTCCATTATGAGCGGCATTATTTTTGGTATCCTCACTCACGTTCTTTAGAAAAAGTAATTCATTAGGAATAAAACACGCGGATTTGGTCTTGGATCTAAGCTGGTAACAGGTAAATCAGCCATAGCATATTGAAGCTCGATGGTGCCTTTTGGGAATGTGGTTCTAGCTCCAAATCCATACGACTGAATATATTTTGATTTTTCAGGTGCGCCAGTCGTAGCATTGTAATTGGTAACCGCTGTTCCATAATCATAATATGAGAATAGTTGTAGTGGACTGGTTGTATAAGGTAAATTAACTTTCAAATCCTTACGTATTTCAATGGAAGATCCAAGACCCTTATCCCCAGAAATCGATCCATTATCATAACCACGTCCAACAGGTATGCCGCCAAAAACAATCGTGTCACCAACTAATAAATTGTCATTGGTATATTGGCCATTCATATACAGTGAAGCACTCCAGGTAGGGGCAATTTGCTGAATTCTTAACCAGTTAAATGTTAACTTGGAAAATTGGGGGTTAAAGCCAACTGTTGAGGCAGTGGGGTCACCTTGCTCTAGAGAATTCCCGCCTGGAACGCCTTTAGATATTCCAAAATTCATGACATTCACACCACTAAAAGCACGATTATTAATCCAAGCTAAGTTCACATCAAAAACCGTCGATTTATCAAACGTGAGTGGTGTACTATTTGTCGTAGTTGTCGTGCGATTAAAAGCAAATCCAGAGTCAAGGGATAAAGAGTTACCCCTTGACTTATAAAGCGGATAAGCTAAGCGTAAGCCAATGGTTTGGCCATCGGTCTGAAGATTCAGAGGCGACAATGAAGCCTTTGGATTTGATTGTGACTTTAAAATATTGACACTTCCAACTAAGCCACTATTACCTATGGGCTCAGCATACTTTGCTGTAAATGATTTGAGTCTTTTGTAGTCCTCTAATGAGTCTCCTAATGAACCGTTATATCCATAAGTCAACTGGTTATCTCTACCGAAAATGTGATTATTTAGTCCATTCAAGCTTATGCCCCATGGTCCAGTCGAATATCCAGCATTGTTATTGATAGAGGCAAGATAACTATCAGGTAATTCGCGGACATTAACAAATAACTCTGAAGAATTGGGTTCGCTGCCCTGACGTAATACGGAACTTACTTCATAGCCCGGAAAAGCATTTAATACTAAAAGAATTGATTCAATTGAATGTAAATCAAGTGGCTTTTTATCAACAATCTTTTGCGAAATTTCCTTCACCCTCGCTTGCATTGCTTCACTTCCACCTTCCACATTGACTTTGTTGATATAACCTTCAATTACAGCAATTTTTAAGATCCCGTTTTCAATTGTTTGAGGGGGCACATATACTTTTGTTAAAAAATATCCTTCTTTTCGATAACGCTCTTCTAGATCGGCTACGTCTTCATTTATATCTGATAAGGTAGTTGTTTGGCCAATATGCTTCTCAAAAGACTGATTCACTTGCTCTTGATCAAAAACAGTTGCACCTTCAACTTTTATTTCTTTGAGAATAAAACCAAGTTCATCAATCGATTTTTTAACTGGTGTTTTATCAGTTCTTTGTAACTTACAATCAAAATCATCACTAGCTGAATTTTTTAACTGATTTTGCTGTTGTTGTAATTGCTGTAATTGCTGTTGACGGGTAATATCAAGCTGGGACTGGCGTGCAGCATCATTAATGGTCTGTGCATACGCGAGGCTTACTCCAAACTTGCTTGAAAGCAGTGCTAGAGTGGTGATTGATATAAGTTTTAGCTTGAAAGGGATTTTCATGATTATTTATCTTCCATATGAACTAGAGTAGTTACCAAACCATTGTGAACTCGCTCTAAATGAAATTGAATCAAAGAATCCTCAGGATATTTTAAAGCGAGTTGTTTAACGCTATCAGCCCCATCACTAGAGCCACTTTCTAACTGGGCATACATTTTTTGGTAATCTAAATAAGGGTCTTGGGTGACTTCTATTTCTTTAATTGGGTTATAAAGTCCAACAGATTCGATTTTTCCTTTAAGAACAACGTCACCAATTTTCTTAAAATGAAGTTGTGGAACTCGCTTTACCGTTTCTTCAGTGCAGCACACGCGGGTACCAAAATACTTATTCACGCCTTCAGTTCTTGCTGCAGTATTCACCGTATCTCCAAGCGCGGTGAAGTCCATTCTGGAAGTTGAGCCAAAGTTGCCTATGGTTGCAATACCAGTATGCACACCAATTCTTGTCACTCCAATCGGAATTTCTACAGCGTTTTGACGTTTACGAAACGCTTCTGCGTATTCATCTAACTCCAGAGCACATTTGACTGCGCGTTCCGCATGATCAAGCTGTTCAAGTGGCGCATTGAAGATACACATGATGGCATCGCCAATGAATTTATCTACTGTTCCCTCATATCTCAGAATAATTTGACATGCGCCATCTAAATACTCATTTAGAACTTCAGAAAGTTTTTCAGAGGTCAGTTTTTCAGAGAGGGTTGTAAAGCCCGCAATATCGGTAAAGATAAAAGTGGCTTCACGCTTTACCCCAGAAATACTGAGCGCTTCGGGATTATCTACCAACTGCCCTACTACTGCTGGTGAAACGTATCTTGAAAATGCACCTTGCACAAATTGGCGTTGTTTTCGCTCTGCACGGCCAATCAACATATCCATCATCCAAATCGATAAGGCTAATGAGAGTGTTGGGGCAACTAAAGGTAGTAAGGGCAATCCATAGCTGTGACCTAACATCACGCCAAGCCACCAAGCGATAACAACAACCACACCAAAGATGACATTAAATACAATGCCTTTTTTGAATATACAAATCAAAACACCAAGCAGTGCTGCCAAAAGAACTATGACTTTCGACCATGTTGGAGAAAACTGCGGTTCTGGTCGTCCGTCGATGATTTGCGAAAGACTGTGGGCGTGAATCATGATGCCTGGCATCATGCCATCCTCACCACCTTGGTCAACAACGGCATAGGGAGTTTGGTGACGATCGGTAATCGATAGAACTGCACCAATCAAAACCACTTTATC
>Ga0114960_10002710_pt1 | contig 13706 bp, 10 predicted proteins | sample C_130625_MF_Meta_FD_92637 | JGI IMG/M metagenome (GOLD analysis project Ga0114960, IMG submission 92637) | Freshwater microbial communities from Lake Croche, Canada to study carbon cycling - C_130625_MF_MetaG | ecosystem: Environmental > Aquatic > Freshwater > Lake | place: Lake Croche, Canada... | reverse complement strand
CACTTCGCCAACTTCGCCATTGGGCTGTTCGGAATCGTTGGGATCAACGATCTTGACCTGCATGATCGGAACGACGCGGCCGGTACTGGAGGGCTTTGCGATGTAATCCGGTCCGGTGTTGCCTGGACCGTATCCATTGGTTTCGGTGAGGCCGTAGCCAAGTTGCGGACTGGCCTTACCGGCAAAGGATCCTTCGATCTTGCGAACAAGTTCGGGCGCCATAGGCGCACCGCCGCCGCCGACGTTCTTCAAACTCGATGTGTCGTACTTGCTGAAATCGGGATGACTGATGAGATCTTGCGACATCGTCGGAACCCCAACGAAGTTCGTGACCTTTTCGCGGTCGATGAGTTGCAACGCGCGCAATGGATCCCATTTGTGCATCATCACAAGTTTTGCGCCCGTGGCGACCGAGCCAAGCATGACGGGAACGCAACCAGTGACGTGGAACAACGGCACCGTCAGAATGAAACAAGACGGGACAGGTGCGGGAGCAGTCGCCGGGTCGGGTGGTGTGTCGGGAGCCCACCGAAGTGCTTCGACTGTCGTGCGGCACGCGAACGCAAACAGCCCCGACAACACAGCACGATTCGTTGACACGGCGCCCTTGGGAACGCCCGTTGTTCCCGAGGTGAAAAGAATGGTTGCGTCATCGTCGGGGGCAACATCGGCGGTGGGCATTAATGCACCTGGCGTTACGACATCGGCGAGATGGTCACAGCCGGCAGGAAGTTCTCCTTCGGCGCGAACAACCAAACCATGAATCTTTAGAGCGGCGAGGCGATCACCAATTCGGTCGACTCGTTCACGGTCAGTGATAAGTACTTTTGCGTCAGCATCAACCAAGCCGAACTCAATTTCTGGGCCGGTCCACCAAGCGTTCACAGAAACGGCGATTGCGCCGATCGATGTTGCTGCGCCGAATGCGGTAATCCATTCGGGAAAGTTACGCATGTCGATCGCGACGCGATCGCCTTTTTGAACGCCGTAACGCTCAACGAGAACATGAGCGATCTGGTCCATGCTGGCGAGCACATCGGCGTTGGTCCAACGTTCGTCTTCGTAGACGATCGAGACGGCGTCGGCTGGACGCTCACGAATCATGTCGAACAGATCTCGAAGCGTCGGGGGGAGTTTGGTGAAGATTCGAGTTGGCTGTCCGAGAACCATGGCCTCGGCGATCTCAAATGGCATGTCGGGCCCCGTAAGTACCGCTACTGCCTCTTCGAATGTCATACCCACGGTGAGTCCCTCCCTACGACTGTCGGGGAGACGCTACGGGACAGATGACCCGCCTTGCTACCGACTGGTAACGAAGCTCAATCGAGGCGGCGAACGGTGGTCATCGCCAAGGCCATAAGCCGGTCATCGGCGCCCTGATCTCGTACCTCGACTCGTACCAAATGGTCGGGGCCCCGACTGCCTTTTGAGCTCGCAGTGGCAACAATTGGGCCAACTCGGCCTGGACTCAAATAGTGAACGGCAAGGTCGGTCACGATGGCCTCGGGCGTGGGCTCAACCGTGGCTCGGCCGAGCACGAGGCTTCGGGCAGCGGCGTCGAGCACGACAGCGCTGGATCCCCCATGAAGGATTCCCCAAGGGTTCCGAAGTCGTTGCTCAATCTCAAGGAGCGCCACGCCGGGCATGTCGCCCGCCGTCAGATTGAAGAACTCGTGAGGGGATGCCGCGAAGATCGGATCATTGGGTACCTCGCGCTCAAACGGTCGCACCGGACGGTTGAACGGAGGAGGACCGTTGACGGGCGTGAGAATCGCGCACGACATCCAAGATGTGGCAACTGCCGCACCCTCGCTATCAGCAACTTCGACGCGCGTGACAACCGATGAACGGCCGCGGCGAAGCACGTGCGTATCAAGAGTGAGTCCGCCGGTGCCATGAGCGCCTGTCAACGCGTCGGGCGCCCGCCGAATCATGAGGTTGGTGGTGACGATCCAGTCCGGGAGGCTGGCAAGACCGGACGTCATTCCGCCGATGGAATCGATGATGCATGTGAGAAGGTCGGTGCCGAGGCGTCCATCTGCATCAAGGGTGTTCGCTGTTCCCGGAAAGTGGCCGACGGTGTGCGGCAACGCTGCTGTTCCGTCGCCAATCTCTTCAATCATCATGAGGAGATACTGCGCGACACCGATTTCTGCCGGACTGCCGAATCCGCTCATAACGCAACAACTTCGGTTGTGGCGGTGGATACGAGTGCGCCGTTGCCGTCGTGAACATCAACTGATGCGGTGAGCCGACCATTTGCTGGGCCGCCAATTGCCGTTGCCGTTGCGGTGAGCGGCCCCACGCGGCCGAGATCGAGATACGCCAAGTGCATGTCGGTTGTGACGGCGTGGGTGTTGAAGAGCGAACGCGCAAGCGATGCAGATGCTTCGTCAATGAGCGACGCGTGAATTGCGCCATGGAGCGCGCCGACGGTGTTGCACACGACGGGTCGAAGTTCGATTGATGCGGTCCCTGGCTCGCTCACGCGAAGTTCGAGTTCGTCGAAATAGTTCATTTCGAGAATCTCGTGGGCGGAATTCGCGTTCATCTTTCGGCGTCCGGGCGTCATGTTGATCGTGATGTTCACGAGGTGTTCGGGGCGGGGAACAACAGCGAACGTGAGAAGCGCTGAGCCCGCGGGACGTTCGTTATCGGCAAGCAGTTCGGCTTCGATGACGAGCGTGCGCCGGCCACGGCGGCGGACATGCAGGTCGGCTTGGAGGACTTCGGTCGGTCCCGCTGGCAGAAGATGGATCGACATGTCGGCGGTGAAGGCCCAGTCTGGGTCGGATGCGGTGATGGAGCGCATGCCGCCGAGGGCGTCAACGAGCATGGCCACGGTGGCGAGCCGGGGCATTCCGTCGGGCGACGACGTATACGGGGTGACGGGCATCCATCCTCGGACGTCGCCTGAAATGTCTTGTTCAGACTCAAGGGCCAGCAGGCTCATCGCATGGCGAGGAGGCGGATACGCCGGACGAGAGTCGGCGGGAACTTCGTCGGCGGACACGAGGCGCGAGTCTATGGCTCCAGCGCTGCCCACTTTTCGGTGGTCACCGGTAGGGTCAGTTCTCGTGCGCCAACGGTCGATGTTCCGGTTTGTTGTTGTGGCGGCCGTTGGGTTAGCGACGCTGATTTCTGCCTCGAACTTTTCGCTCGCGCAAACAGCGACAACGGGTCGAGTGGTGCCCGCATCGCTTCGAATTCGCGCGTTCGGCGATGCCGTCACCGCTGGCTTTGGATTCGACGCATCAGGTTCGGCCATTCCCATTGTGAAGGCAATGGAGTGTCGACCGAAGTGGATTGGCGATGGGTCGGCCACGACTGCGGGAACGCGATGTTCCTCGAACGGATCGAATGGTCCGGGCACTCCGGCAGACGAGGTCGCGTTTAGTGCCGATTTTGGTTTGGCAAACAGCGCGTCGTGGGCTGCACAAGTTGCGAGCCAACTGAACGCTGTTGATTTCGCGAACTATGCAGTTGCCGGTTCTTCGTTAGTTAGTTGGATGAATCTTCCGCATGATGACAAAGCGCCGGCTGAAGGAGCGCAACACGATCTCCTCGAGCGCATTGAGCGCGATGATCCCGACATTGTGCTGGCAACACTCGGTGGTGATCTCTTGTTGCAGCAACCAGCGAGTCCTGTTCGAACCTGTGCAACGTTGAGCGATGTGGCCTCTCAACGAACGCAATTCGCCGACTGCATCAACGCGCTCCTCGATCGGCAGATGACGAAACAACGTCTCATGGCGATTTCATTTGATGTGCTTGCGCACACACAAAACGCGAAGTTGCTTCTTGCGTACTACTTGCCCGCTGAACCTCAGTTCTCGGTGTTGTTGCCGTGGCAACAAACGGTTCTTGCCGAGTCGATCAACGCGCAGATCAGTGCTGCGGCACAGGGCGTTGCAGAGTCAGGTGCATCGTGGGCACAGCGCATCGACGTCGTTCCGGTGGCGATCCAGAGCGATGGTTGCCAGCCTGCGGTCATCGCTGGCCCTTCATTTCTGGGCCATACATGGTTCATGCCCCGCGGGCGCACCTGCGCTGCATCTGGTTTCCCCCGCGGCACTTCAGATACATCATTCACTCCGATCAGCTTTGGAACCGTCCCTGGTCTCGGAATGCTGACCTCGATTTCAGGGTCGGCGACAAATCTCATCCGTGCCCATGCGTGGGCCTAGCCACATCAACGCATCAGTGAGCGAGATCTCGTCAACGCGTTTCCTCTGACAGTTGAGGAGTGGCAGGATGGGAAACGTTCGTAGGCCTTCATGGCCACCTGGGGGAGGACTCACATGCTTGATCTTCTGATCAAAGGCGGATCTGTCGTCGACGGAACCGGCCGGGAACGTTTCCGCGCCGATGTCGGCGTTCGCGACGGCCGCATCGTTGCCATCGGTGACATCACCGAACAGGCCGCCAAGACGATCGACGCCGAAGGGCGCGTCGTTACCCCTGGCTTTGTTGATCTTCATACCCATTACGACCCGCAGGTCATGTGGGACCCTGCCGCAACTCCGTCTTCGTTGCACGGCGTCACCTCGGTGTTTGGCGGCAACTGTGGTTTCTCGATTGCACCGGTGACTCCTGAAGCTGCGGAGTACCTCATCCCCATGCTTGCCCGCGTCGAAGGCATGCCGGTTGAGTCGCTTGAAGCGGGACTCGATCTCATGTGGGACGGCTTCGGTTCATGGCTAAATCGTCTCGAAGGAAACCTTGCGGTCAACGCCGGTTTCATGGTCGGCCACAGCGCACTCCGTCGAGTGGTGATGGGAGAAGACGCTGTCGGTCACGAAGCGACTCCCGAGCAAATTGCCGCAATGGTCGCCCTCCTTCACCGCAGTATCGAAGAAGGAGGCATGGGTTTCTCCAGTACCGCGTCGAATACTCATAGCGACCACCAGGGCAACCCGGTGCCGTCACGATGGGCGACCCGCGACGAATTCCTCGCGCTTTCAACCGCGGCTGGTCAGCATGCAGGTACGTCTCTCGAATTCATCGCATCGGCAGGCGCGTTCTTCAATGACGATGAAATGAATCTCATGGCGGACATGAGTGTTGCTGCACAGCGTTCGCTCAACTGGAACGTCATGGTTGTTTCGTCCGATCCAGCAGCTTCGGAAGGCCGCGCCAATAAGTTGTCGGCTTCGGATGTCGCTGCGGCGAAGGGCGGCCATGTTGTTGGCTTGTGCCTTCCTGAACCAATGCGTATGCGTCTTTGCTTCGCATCCGGGTTTGTCCTCGACATCCTTCCCGGCGTGAAAGACGTCATTCATCTGCCGTTGCCCGAGCGTAAAGCTGCACTTGCTGATCCGGCTGTGCGCGCAACGATTGCTGCCGCTCTTTCGCAGATGCCGCCGCAGCACACGCTTGCTGCTATCGCTGACTACCGCATCATTGATGTTTCGAAAGACGAACTGCAGCAGTACGTAGGTCGACTCGTTGCCGATATTGCAAACGAAAAGGGCGTCGCACCCATCGATGCACTTCTCGACATCGTTGTTGCCGACGATCTGCACACTGGTCTCGAGCCCCGTTTCATCGGTACTGATGACGACTCCTGGGCCGAGCGCGTCCGCCTTCTTGAAGACGATCCACGTGTCATTGCTGGTGGTTCCGATGCAGGCGCCCACCTCGACATGATGAAGACCTTCGCATGCCACACCGGTTTCTTGGCCGAGGCAGTGCGCAATCGTCAGCTGATCTCGCTTGAACGAGCGGTGCAGTTGTTCACCGACGCACCGGCACGCTTTTATGGCGTTCGCGATCGCGGCCGTGTTGCCGAGGGCTGGTTCGCCGACCTCGTCATTCTCGATCCGGACAAGGTCGGTCCCGGCGAAGTTGTGCCTCGCCAAGATCTTCCGGCCAACGGTTGGCGCCTCTATTCAGAAGCGACCGGCATCGACGCCACCATCGTCAACGGTGTCGAAATCGTGCGCGACGGCAAGGTCACGGGCGATACGCCCGGAACCACGCTGCGTTCTGGTCGCGACACTGAAACTGTCGCGATCTAATTCCCGACCTTTGGTTCAGAAATCCGGAATTGGCATTTCGAGCGTGCTCGACTCGGTGCCACCATCGATTTCGATGATCTTGCCGGTCACGTAACGCGCTGCGGGCGACGACAGGTAGAGAACGCCGAGCGCAATGTCCTCTGGTTCGCCGATAAAGCGAAGCGGAGTATTTGCGATCATGGCGTCGCGAATCTCGGGCATCACGAGAACTGTTTCAAGCGCCGAAGTTGCCGTAGAACCGACAGCAATGCCGTTCACGCGCACCTTCGGGTTGAGGTCGGTTGCAAGGTAACGAGTGAGGTGCGTGAGCGCGGCCTTGGCGACGCCGTATTGCGTGAGGCCACGAGCTGCGGTGCGACCAGCCATCGAGGAGATGTTCACCACGCAACCGTGATTCTCGACGAGTTGGGGGATGCATGCCTGCGTGAGTGCAAGTGCAGTCGTCACGTTGAAGTGGAACGCGTCTTCGAATGACTTGGCGGTCACATCGGTAATCGCAGCGGGGGGTGAACCGCCAGCGTTGTTCACGACGATGTCGATCTTGCCAAGTTCTTCGATTGCGGCGTTAGCGAACTCGCCAAGGAAATCGAGCTTGTTGACGTCACCAGGAAGAACGAAGGCACGACGGCCAAAACCACGAATGGCGGTAGCGATCTCTTCGAGTTGGTCGGCGCTGCGAGCGGTGATGGCGACGTCGGCGCCAGCCTCGGCAAGAGCAAGGGCGGATGCAGCGCCGATGCCACGTCCGGCACCGGTGACGATTGCAACTTTGTTATCTACGCGGAAACGATCAAGAAGGCTCATGGCCGACGACTTTAGAGCCCCGACGGGTTCAGCGTCGGATGATGGCGGAACGCAAGGTCAGTTTCGAGAGCGCAGTTGCATCGATCGAGATGCCGAGGCCGGGTTCGGTCGGAACAGTGATGGTTCCGCTGCCGCTTGGACCGGAAACGGTGAACGGCGCACAAATATCCTCGGTGAAGAAGCGTGAAGTAGCTGCGATATCGCCAGTGAGCGTTGCGCCCGGATGAGCAGCGAGCGCAATGTTGGCCGCTCTTCCGATCCCGCAATCAAGCATGCCGCCGACCCACGCGTCGATGCCGAGACCTGCGCAATGGTCGAGCACCGATGCTGCTTCGAGCCAACTACCGAACCGCGGCGCTTTCACACACACGACCGAACATGCGCCCATATCGAGCGCTTCTCGAGTCATGGTCGCTGACGTGAGCGATTCGTCAAGACACACCCGCGTTGCAAGACGACGCGCCAGTTCGGCGTGGTTCAACAAATCGTCGGTGGCAAGGGGCTGTTCGATATAGGAGAGTCCGAATGCATCGAGTTCGGCAAGAGTCTTTGCATCGTCAAGTTCGTACGCGCCATTGGCGTCGGCACTGAGCTCGATCGACGACCCTGCGGCTTGTCGTGCGGCGTGAATGAAATCGATGTCGCGTCCAGGGGCGATCTTGATCTTGATGCGCCCGTAGCCCTCAGCCACTCTCGTCGAAACTTCAGCGGCGAGTGCGTCGGGTGTTTCCAGTAGTCCGATCGCGACGCCGGCAGGCACAGTTGCTGATGGCCCCGAGGGAGAAGGGGAGAAGCGCTGCGACAGAGAGGTCGACGTCTGATGACCGTGTGCGTCAAGGAGCGCGAGTTCAAGTGACGCTTTCGCCATCGGGTGACCGGTGACATCCGCGAAAAGCGAGGGAAGGTCAGTGGCCGCTACGGAACCTTCGGCGGCAAGCAGGCGGGGGACAAAAAGTTCTTGAAGGGCGAGGTACGCGCCATCGACGTATTCCTCGCTGTAGGTCGGCTCGGGAAGTGCAGCGCATTCGCCCCAGCCTTCTTCCTCGCCGCAGAGCACGCGAACGATCACTGCAGTGCGAGTGCTCACTGTTCCGTGCGACGCCACAAACGGCGAGACCATCGGAAGGGCGATCACGCGCAGTTCGACGGCCTCAACGTGCATAGAACGAGCCTACGACCCGGGCAGATATGAGACCTCGGCGGTAGCCTTTCGTCATGTTCTTTGGATCCCGCACCCCCGAAATGGTCGACCCATCTGCCGCGCTTCCTGGCCGCGATGCCACGATGCCCGTTGCTCCTGCCCACCTCGTACTGGGCACACCAATGACACCGCCGTTCCCCGACACCTGTGACTCCATCGTGGTGGGCATGGGCTGCTTCTGGGGCGCCGAGCGAAAGTTCTGGCAACTGCCGGGCGTCTACACAACTGCGGTTGGCTACGCCGGTGGTTACACGCCAAATCCAACCTATGAGGAGGCATGCTCGGGGCTCACTGGTCACACCGAAGCGGTGTTGGTCGTGTGGGACCGCACCCAGACCGACCTCGATGCGGTACTTCGCTGTTTCTGGGAGAACCACGATCCAACGCAGGGTCATCGCCAAGGCAACGACATCGGCACGCAGTACCGCTCCGCGATCTACTGCACCGATGAAGCGCAACTCGCTGCAGCTAACGCAAGCGCGGTTCGCTTCGGCGAGATGCTGTCGGCCGCACACTTCGATCCGATCACTACTGACATTGAGTTGGCCGGTCCGTTCTTCTACGCCGAGGACTACCACCAGCAATATCTGGCCAAGAATCCGAACGGCTACTGCGGTTTGGGTGGCACCGGCCTGAGCTGCCCGGTCGGCATTTCCGGCGTCTGAAGGTCCGCGGTTCGCGGAATTGGCGTCAAATGAGGGGTCCGCGCCTTGTGGATCTCCTGTGAATAACTTGACGTGCTGCTGGTGCGATCCCAAGGGGGCCTTGGGACGTGTCCGATGTCACGCCGAAATGGGTCCGAGGGTCGTTGCAGTCTGATGACAAACCCAACAAACCTTTGGGTGCTTTGTTGCAATTCCATGACGAACGGGTTCGTCCGTTTGGTGTCTCCGTGATGGTCGCGGAGCTCATGGAAGCGCACGGAAGGAGCACGCAATGTCTGCAGTTCGCTTTCCCGCACTCCCCGCAGTTCGCCTCTCGCACGGTGCCGTTGTCACGCTGGCATTCGTGATGGTGATGGCAGTCGCCATTGTTGGCGTCGTCTCGGGCGCTACTGGCGCCAAGGGTGAACAAACCGCCGATCAAGTAACGATCTCATCGACCGAGCCCGTCGACATGTACACCGCCATGGCGGACATTGCTGCGGCTTTGGCCGCACTTCCGCCGCCTCCGCCCACCACGGTTGTGCCGGTTCGCCAGGTGCAGACCCGACCTGCCGTCGTCGTCGACCCTTCCGACCCGGGAGTGTGGGACACGCTCGCCCAGTGTGAGACCGGTGGGAACTGGGCCACCGACTCCGTTTCCGGTTTCGCTGGCGGCCTTGGTTTCGCCAACGGCACATGGGCCTCGAACGGTGGCACTGACTACGCCGACTCCGCGGCCGATGCGACTCGTGAACAGCAGATCGAGGTTGCACAACGGGTGCTCGAGGGCTCTGGCTGGGGCGCTTGGCCGGGTTGTTCCTCACTGCTCGGACTTCGCTAAAGGGAAAGGGTCGCCGCTCGCCTGCACGATTGCGGCGACCCTCCGCTAGATTGCCGATTCTCACCAACGAACTTCCGAGGAAGGGAACCTTCATGGCTTTCGAGCTTCCCGCTCTGCCGTATGCCCAAGATGCGCTCGCACCGACAATCAGTGCCGAGACCATGGAATACCACTACGGCAAGCATCATCAGACCTACGTCGACAACTTGAACAAGGCTGTCGCCGGCACCGCCGACGAGAACGCCTCACTCGAGGACATCATCATGAAGGCCGAAGGACCGCTGTTCAACAACGCAGCGCAGGTCTGGAACCACACCTTCTTCTGGAACTCACTGTCACCAAACGGTGGCGGCCAGCCCACCGGTGCAATCGCCGATCGCATTGAAGCCGACTTTGGTGGCTACGACGCTTTCCGTGCACAGATCACCGACGCCGGCCTCACGCAGTTCGGTTCAGGTTGGGCATGGCTCGTCGAAAAGGACGGCAAGCTCGCCATCATGAAGACTCCGAACGCCGACCTCCCCATGAAGCATGGCGCCAAGGCTCTCTTCACCATCGATGTTTGGGAACACGCCTATTACATCGACTACCGCAACGCACGCGCCAAGTTCATCGAGGTCGTCCTCGACAACCTCGTTAACTGGGACTTCGTGAACGCCAACCTGGCGCCCTGAACCCTGCGCAACACCTGATTCTCGAACGGGACCCCTTCGGGGGTCCCGTTTCGCGTACCGTCACTAGTCGTGATTGATTCTTTGCTCCTCGCCGCCACCGATCCCGCTGCACTTCAAAATGCGTGCGGAGACAACACCGGATGGTTCTGCGAGCGCGTTTTCGAGTGGACTGGTTCGAAGGCGTGGGCACGTTCCGCCGAATGGTTTATCGCCAAGCCCTTAGCGATTCTCTGCGTGGTCGTCATCGCTGGGATCGTGGCCATGATCGTGCGCCGAATGATTTCGCGTTCGATGAATCGATTGTTCTTGCCGGGCGGCTCGAAGAAGCGAGGGGGTAAAGGCGCGCTTCGTCGTCGCACCTCCGAAGTTCTGCTCGCATCGGGAGATTCTTCGCTTCGTACCGATGCTCGACTCGAAACACTTACCGCGGTGTTCCGCTCAATCGGTACCGCGTTTGTGTGGTTCATCGCATTGTTCTTCGGTCTCGAAGTGTTGGGCATCAGTCTCGGCCCACTCTTGGCGACTGCGGGCATCGTCGGTATTGCGTTGGGCTTTGGAACGCAAACGATGGTCCGCGATTTCATCAGCGGTTTCTTCATCGTCGCGGAAGATCAGTTTGGTGTTGGCGACACAATCGATGTCGGTGGCGGCGCAAAGGGTGTGGTCGAGCGCATCACATTGCGCGCGACGCATATTCGAGACCCTGAGGGAACGATGTGGCACGTTGCCAACGGTCAGATCGTGAAGGTTGCCAACAAGAGTCAGGAATGGGCGCGCGCGCTCATCGACGTCGTACTTCCCTACGACGCCGATATCTCGGCAGTCAGCGATGTCATGCAGGAAGTTGCTGACACCATTCAGGCTGATCCCGAATGGTCAACCAAAATTATGGAACGCGCCGAGATCTGGGGCATTCAAGAGTTCGATCCCGATGGCGTTCACGTGCGTATGGTCATCAAGACCGAACCGGCGGCGCAGTTTGGTGTGTTGCGCGAGTTGCGCGCTCGAATGAAAGACACGTTCGATGAACGTGGAATTTCATTCGCCTATGCAGGATCACCGACGCAGGTTGTCCTGACGCAAACACCTCCGCCGAAGCCGCCGCCACCAACGGCAGCAACAAAGGCGAATATGCCGTCGTCAGGCGGCGTCGGGATCGTCGGCGAGAGTGACGGCGACGGCAGCGTCGGTGCCGACGGCGACGCTGACTGAGGTTGCGTTCGCTGCTTCACGAACATCTTCAAGAACGCTTTGGAACGCCTCGGTGCGCGGGGTGGTGTCGGTGACGTCAATGACATCGACGGGCCACTTGAGTGATCGCTTCGCTTCGGTCTTTGCGCGACGAGCAGCGCTGAGGATTTCTGCGCCCATCGCGTAGGCGAGCGGATTGCCATCGGCTGCAGCATCACGAAGTTGTGAAGCGTCGGGCCACGGCGAGCGGTGGACAGAACCGCTTTGCCACCACGACCACACCTCTTCGGTCACGAACGGAAGGAACGGTGCGAAGAGTCGGAGCAGCGTTGACAACGTGAGTTGCAAAGCAGCCTGCGCTGAACGTGCCGCGTCGTCGCCACGGCTTCCGTAGGCACGGGTCTTCACGAGTTCGAGGTACTGATCGCAGAACTGCCAGAAGAACGCTTCCGTGCGTTCGAGCGCACGGGCGTAGTCGTAGCCATCGAACGCGGTGGTTGCATCGTCGACAAGCGCAGCAAGGTCGGCGAGCATGGCTCGGTCGAGCGGTTCGGTAATGCCGGAAGGGTCATGAATCTGCGCGACGCCATCTTCAGAACCAAGCCCAAGTGCGAAACGGCTTGCATTGAGCAGCTTGATGCCAAGACGGCGACCGATCTTCATCTGACCTTCGTCGAAGGCGGTGTCGGTGCCAGGGCGAGCGCTTGCTGCCCAATAGCGAACGGCGTCGGAGCCGTACTGCTCGAGAAGATGAAGGGGAGTGACGACATTGCCCTTCGACTTCGACATCTTCTTGCGGTCGGGGTCGAGGACCCAGCCCGAGATACTTGCGTTGCGCCACGGAATCGAGTTGTGCTCGAGATGCGAACGAACGGTGGTGGAGAACAACCACGTGCGGATGATCTCGTGAGCTTGGGGACGCATGTCCATTGGGAACGTGCGGGCGAACAAATCGTCGTCCTCGCCCCATCCGGTTGCAATCTGCGGAGTGAGCGAAGAAGTTGCCCACGTATCCATGACGTCGGGATCGCCGGTGAAGCCGCCGGGAACATCGCGCTGCGCTTCGGTGTAGCCCGCAGGTGTATCGGTCGCAGGATCGATGGGCAGCACCGATTCATCAGCAGTGATCGGCTGATCGTGGATGGGCGAGCCGTCGGCATCGAGGGGATACCAAATTGGGAACGAGACACCAAAGAAGCGCTGACGGCTGACGAGCCAGTCACCGTTGAGTCCGTTCACCCAGTTCTCGTAACGAACGCGCATGTGGGGCGGATGCCAGTGAAGCTCCTTGCCGCGTTCGAGCAAGGCCTCGCGAAGCGGAAGGTCTCGGCCGCCGTTGCGCAGGTACCACTGGCGGCTGGTGAGGATCTCCAGGGGGCGATCGCCCTTTTCAAAGAACTTCACCGGATGCGTGATCGGCTTCGGTTCGCCATCAAGTTGGTTGGCATCGCGCAACAGGTCGACGATGCGGACCTGCGCCTGCTTGATCGTCTTGCCTGCAAGTTCGTTGTACGCAGCAACGGCAGCCTCGCCTGCGCTCACGATCCACTCGGGCGCTTCTGACTGGATGCGGCCATCGACGCTGATGATTGAGCGAGTTTCAAGCTGCAGCTCGCGCCACCAGATGACGTCGGTGAGATCGCCGAACGTACAAATCATTGCGATGCCAGAACCCTTTTCGGGATCGGCTAACTCGTGCGGCTTAATTTCAACTTCGACGCCGAACAACGGTGTGCGAACTGTGGAACCAAAGAGCGGCTTGTAACGCTCGTCGTCGGGGTGAGCAACGAGTGCGACACACGCACCAAGCAGTTCTGGTCGTGTCGTTTCGATGTGGATCGGTTCGCCGTTATCGGTGCGCACAAATGGCAGGCGGTGATAGGCGCCAGGCATTTCGCGATCTTCGAGTTCAGCCTGTGCAACTGCGCAACGGAAGTCAACGTCCCAGAGCACCGGAGCTTCGGCTTGGTAGGCCTCGTCACGTGCAAGGTTGCGAAGGAACGCGCGTTGGGCAACGCGACGACAGTGATCGTCGATGGTGGCGTAAGAGAGTGACCAGTCGACCGAAAGTCCGAGCGTTCGGAAGAGTTCCTCGAACGCCTTTTCGTCTTCCGCGGTGAGCGTGTTGCACAACTCGATGAAGTTGCGGCGGCTGATCTGTGCCGGAAGTTTCTTCTGTTCGTCCTTCGGTCGATCGGACATCGGGACCGGCGTGGCGAAGTTCGGGTCGTACGGAAGCGAAGGGTCGCACTGCACCCCGTAGTAGTTCTGCACCCGGCGCTCGGTGGGCAGGCCGTTGTCGTCCCAACCCATCGGGTAGAAGACCGACTT
>Ga0114960_10002709_pt1 | contig 13707 bp, 12 predicted proteins | sample C_130625_MF_Meta_FD_92637 | JGI IMG/M metagenome (GOLD analysis project Ga0114960, IMG submission 92637) | Freshwater microbial communities from Lake Croche, Canada to study carbon cycling - C_130625_MF_MetaG | ecosystem: Environmental > Aquatic > Freshwater > Lake | place: Lake Croche, Canada... | reverse complement strand
GCTTTCTCTGCGCGCCGATCCCCGGCGCCTTCGATGCCTGGGCGCTGATGCTGCGCGACCACGGCAGCTGGAAGCTGGGCGAGATCCTCGCCTATGCCATCGGCTATGCGCAGACCGGCGCGCATCTGGTGCCGCGCGTCTGCGCGACGATCGAGACGGTGCGCCCGCTATTCGAGACCGCCTGGCCGACCTCCGCCGCACTTTGGCTGCGCGGCCTGACGCCGGGCGGCACCTATACCAATCCGGAACTGGCCGCGACCTACAGCCGGGTGGTGCGGGAAGCCGAAGCCGCCGGCACGGATCGCGTGGCACAGATCGAAGCCGCGCGGCGCGCCTGGTATGGCGGCTTCGTCGCCGAGGCGATCGACGCCTTCGGCCGCCGCTTCGAGGCGCTGGATACGTCCGGCCGCCGGCATACCGCGCTGCTGACGGCCGCTGACATGGCCGGCTGGCAAGCGACCAAGGAAGCCCCCTGCCGCAGCGCCTATCGCGGCACCACCGTGCTGAAATGCGGCCCCTGGAGCCAGGGCCCGACCATGCTGCAAACGCTGGCGCTGCTGGAAGGCTTCGATATCGCCGGCATGGACCCGTTGGGGACCGAGTTCGTCCACACCGTGACCGAGGCGATGAAGCTCGCCTATGCGGATCGGGAAGCCTATTACGGCGACCCCGACTTCGTCGATGTGCCGCTCACCGAACTGCTCTCCCCCGCCTACAACGCCGCGCGGCGCGCGCTGATCGGGCCGCAGGCGGAGAATAGCTTCCGGCCCGGCGCGGTTGCGGGCCGGATGCCGCAGGTCGATTACGCTGCCGCCATCGCGCGCGGGCAGGGCGTGCAGCAGGCGATGGGCAGCGGTGAGCCCACCGTCTCCCGCCTCGGCGCCTCCGGCGGTGATACCTGCCATATCGATGTCATCGACCGCTGGGGCAATTTCGTCTCGGCGACGCCGTCCGCCGGCTGGCTGCAAAGCTCCCCGGCGATTCCAGGACTTGGCTTCTGCCTGGGGTCGCGCTGCCAGATGTTCTGGCTGGATGAAAGCCTGCCCAACGGCCTCAAGCCCGGCAAGCGGCCGCGCACAACGCTTTCCCCCTCGCTCGTGCTGCGGGACGGCAAGCCCTGGATGGCCTTCGGCACGCCGGGCGGCGAGCAGCAGGACCAGTGGCAGGCGATCATGCTGGCGCGGATGGTGGACCACCGCCTCGGCATCCAGCAGGCGATCGACCTGCCGAGCTTCCACAGCGAACACTGGATCAGCAGCTTCTGGCCGCGCGGGGCGAAGCCGGGGAAGCTGGTGATCGAGGGGCGCTACGACCCGCAGGTGCTGGCCGAGCTGAACGCCCGCGGGCATGTCGCCGAGATGGGCGGCGAGTGGAGCGAAGGCCGGCTGACCGGCGCGCGGCTGGAAGCCGATGGGCAGATTTTTGCCGGCGCCAATCCGCGCGGCATGCAGGGCTATGCGGTGGGGCGATGAGCATGATGATGACGCGCGGCGGCTTACTGGCGATCCTGGCGCTGCTGGCGGCCTGCGGGCCGCCGCCGCCGGTGCCGCCGATCAATACCCTGCCGCCACCCGCGGACCTCACCGATCCGCAGGCGGCCGCGGCGGCCAGCAAGACCAGCCGCCCCAGCCGATAAAACCGGCGCGCGCCCTACCGCGTCGCCTGCGCCCGCATCTGGGCGATGGTCTGGCGGTTTGTCACCTGTTCGGGGTTGGTGCGGATTTCCACCACCGCCGGCTTGCCGCTGGCCAAGGCACGCTGCACCGCCGGCACCAGTTGCTCGGTCGCCTCCACGATCTCGCCATGGCCGCCGAAGCTTTCGATGAAGCGGGCGAAATCCGGGTTCACCAGCGTGGTGGCTGACACGCGGCCGGGATAATGGCGTTCCTGGTGCATGCGGATGGTGCCGTACATGCCGTTGTTGAACACCAGGATCACCGGCGCGACGCCGGCCAGAAAGGCCGTGGCGATCTCCTGGCCCGTCATCAGCATGCCACCATCGCCGACAAAGGCGATGACCGGGCGCCCGGGATGGGTGACCTTGGCGCCGATCGCCGCCGGCACCGCATAGCCCATGGCGCCATTGGTCGGCCCCAGGAAGTCCTGCTTTTCGCCCACATGCATGAAGCGCGTCGGCCAAGTGGCGAAGTTGCCGGCATCGGTCGTGAAGATGGTGTCGTCCGGCAGGGCGCGCCCAAGGTCTTGCAGCGCGACCGCCAGGTTCAGCGGCCCGTCATAGGCCGGCGGCTTGGCCTGGGCTTCGCGCGCCGCGCGCAGTTGCTGCCGCCAGGCGCCCCAGGCCGGCTTCGCTATCGGCGCCGCGGCGTGCGCGGCCAGCGCGAAGGCGTTGAGATCGGCGGTGATGCCCAGCGCGGGGCGATAGACCCGGCCGATCTCGGCCTGATCGGGATAGACGTGGATGATCGGCTTGCTGCCGGCCATGTCGAACAGGGTGTAGCCCTGGCTCACCGTCTCCCCGATCCGGGTGCCGATGGCCAGGAACAGATCGCACTCCTTGGCGTATTTCACCAGCTGCGCATCAGCGCCGACGCCGAGGTCGCCGACGAAGTTCGGATGCGTGCCATCGAACAGCCCCTGGCGGCGGAAGCCGACGGCCACGGGGATATCGTTGGCCACCAGGAAATCCCGGATCGCCGCCTTGCCTTCCGGCGTCCAGCGACTGCCGCCGAGCACGGCCAGCGGGCGCTGCGCGTTGCGCAGCATCGCCATCATGCGCGGCACGGCATCGGGGGCCGGATAGGGGGGCAGCACGTCCGCCGGCGGCAGGTCGGGGACCACCGCCATGGCCTTCTGCATCTCCTCCGAAATCGCCACCACCACCGGGCCGGGCCGGCCGCTGGTCGCCACATCGAAGGCATGCGCCATCAGCTCGGGGATGCGGTTGGCGTCGTCGATCTGCGTCACCCACTTCGCCAGCGGGGCGAACATCTTCCGGTAGTCGACCTCCTGGAAGCTTTCCCGGTCGGTTTCCTCGAAGGGGATCTGCCCGACCAACAGGACCAGCGGCGTGCTGTCCTGGAAGGCGACATGGACGCCGATCGCCGCATGGCAGGCGCCCGGGCCGCGCGTCACCACGGCGACGCCGGGCTTGCCGGTCAGCTTGCCATAGGCTTCCGCCATATGGACCGCGCCGGCCTCGAAGCGGCAGGTGGTCAGTGCGATGCGGTTGCGCTGCGCATAAAGCCCATCGAGCAGGTCGAGATAGCTTTCGCCGGGCACGCAGAAGACGTGTTCCACGCCTTGCGCCACCAGGGCATCCGCCAGGATATGTCCGCCGAGCCGCGCCTCAGCCATCGCCACACCTCCGTTTTCTCAGGCCGACCATAGCCAGGGCGGCGAGGCGCGTCACCTTGCCCCGCCGCCCAGCGCCGCGCTTTCGCTGCCGGCATAAAGCAGCCGCAACTCCCGCTTCAGCAGCTTGCCGGCGGTGTTCTTCGGCAAGGCCTCGGCGATGAAGATGTGCTTCGGCACCTTGTAGGGGGCAAGCCCGGCGCGGGCATGGGCCAGCAGCGCCGCCTCGATCCCGGCGGGCGGGTCGGCGCGCAGCACGACGACGGCGGCGATCGCCTCGATCCATTTCGGGTCGGGCACGGCGATGACCGCCACTTCGGCGACCGCGGGGTGGGTAAACAGCGCCTCTTCCACCTCCCGGCTCGCCACCAGCACGCCGCCGGTATTGATCAGGTCCTTGGTGCGATCGACGATGGAGATATAGCCCTCCGCATCGATCGTCGCGACGTCGCCGGAATGGAACCAGCCGCCCTCGAAGGCCTTGGCCGTCTCCTCCGGCATGTTCCAATAGCCAAGGCAGAGATGCGGGGAGCGGTGGACGACCTCGCCGCGCTCCCCCGGCGCGATGTCGCGCATCTCGGCATCGACCACGCGCGTCTCGACATTCAGCACGGCGCGGCCGACCGATCCCGGGCGCGCATCATGCTCCTCCGGCCGCAGCACGGTGGCCAGCGGGGCGATCTCGCTCTGGCCATAGCAGTTGAAGGGGCGGGCTTCCGGCAGCCGGGCGCGGAGTTCGTGCAGCACCGGGACCGGCATGATGGACGCGCCATAGTAGATGGCCCGCAGCGAGGAGAGGTCGCGCCCCGGGCAATCCGGGTGCTGCAACAGGCCAATCCAGACCGTGGGCGGGGCGAAGAAGCTGGTGATCCGCGCCTGCTCGATCAGCGCCAGCACCGTGGCCGGCTGCGCCGCCTCGATCAGCAGGGTCCAGCCGCCCAGCAGCATTTGCGGCATGGTGAAGGCGTGCATCTGCGCGGTGTGATAAAGTGGCAGCGCCGCCAGCGCGCGGTCGTCGCGGCGCATCTCCATCTCGATCGCCACGGAGGCGTATTCGGTCAGTAGCGCCCGATGCGTCATCATTGCGCCCTTGGGCATGCCCGTGGTGCCCGAGGTATATTGCAACTGAACGAGATCTTCCTCGCGCACCGCCTCGCCCGGCTCCTCCCCGGCATCCCAGGCGGGGTCGAGCGCCGCGGCCAGAATATCCATCGGCCCCGCCCCGGCATCCAGCGTGCCCCGCAGCAGGGTGCTGCCGGCCGCATCGGCAACCGCACGCAGCGCGGGCTGGGCGAAGATCGCCGTGGCCCCTGACTGCTGGACAATGTAGTCAAGCTCGCCTGCCGTCAGCGCGAAATTCGTAGGCACATGCACCAGCCCCGCGCGGGCGCAGCCCAGCCAGAGCAGCAGATAAGCATCGGAGTTGCGGCCGAAGGCGACCACCCGATCGCCCGGCCGCAGACCGGCCGCCAGCAGCCGGCGCGCCACGCGGGTGGCCCCGCGGTCGAGCGCCGCAAAGGTCCAATCCCGCGCCCCGAAGCGAAGCGCGGGGCGGTCCCGGAACCTGGCGCCAGCCCGCCGCATGGCATCGCCGATGGTATTCCGCCGCGCTCTTGCCCCATCTATCGCCATGGCCATTGCCCCCCAGCGCCGAGCCTGCCGCAAGCGCGGCGGTCTGGAAATGACCGCGTGTTAGCGGAGGAAGGGATTGTTCTGCCGTTCCTCCCCGAAGGTGGAGGCCGGGCCATGGCCGCACAGAAAGCGGATATCATCGCCCAGCGGCAGCAGCTTCTCGGTGATCGCCGCGATCAGGGCATCCGGGTCACCATAGGGAAAGTCGGTCCGGCCCACCGAGCCGCGGAACAGGACATCGCCGACGATGGCGAGTTTCAGCGCCGGGTTCACGAAAACGATGTGACCGGGGGTGTGCCCGGGGCAGTGCAGCACATCGAAGCTCTCCCCGCCGATCGCCACGCTATCGCCCTCGGCGAGCCAGCGATCCGGCGTCACCGCGCGCGCCGCCATGCCGTATTTCGCCCCCTGTTCGGCCAGACCTTCCAGCAGGAAGGCATCGCGCCGGTCGGGCCCGATGATCGGCGGCGTTCCGGGCAGGGCGGCCTGCAAAGCCGCGGCGCCGCCGGCGTGGTCCATATGGCCATGGGTCAGCAGGATCGCATCCACCGAGAGCTTCACCTGCTCGATGCCCGCCAGGATGCGCTCCACATCGCCGCCGGGGTCGATGACCACGCCGCGGCCTGTCTCGGGATTCCACCAGAGCGAGCAGTTCTGCTGGAAGGGGGTCACGGGGATGATCGCAGCCTGGAGGGTCATGGGCGGGGGTCCCTGGATCGGTCAGGCAAGGGGCATGCAAGGCGGGCGAGCGCGACGCAAGTCTGCTCAATAATTGCTCGATAGCCGGTCTATTTTTGCCCAAACGCCGCCAGGCCGGGCGCGGGGCGGGGCGATGCGGGGGCGGTGTGGGGAGGTGCGCATTGGCACGCATCTCGCATTCCGGGGCGCAGCCGCAACGCTGTGTCGCAAGAACAGCCCGGTCCCATGATCATCCCGCCCTCGCGGGGCGGTCCGTCAGGAGGAAGACCCCCAATGTCGAACACGCCTATCCTCTCCCGCCGCACCGCCCTGATGGGCGCCGGCGCAGCGCTGGCCCTGCCGGCGATTCAGCCGGCCTGGGCGCAGGGCGCCCCGATCAAGGTCGGCGTGCTGCACTCCCTGTCCGGGACCATGGCGATTTCCGAGACCGCGCTGCGCGACACCGTTCTGATGATGGTGGAGTACGCGAACAGCCAGGGCGGCCTGTTGGGGCGCAAGCTGGAAGCCGTGGTGGTCGACCCCGCTTCCAACTGGCCGCTCTTTGCCGAAAAGGCGCGTGAGCTGCTGGCCGTCCACAAGGTGGATGTGACCTTCGGCTGCTGGACCTCGGTGTCCCGCAAATCCGTGCTGCCGGTGTTCGAGGAGCTGAAGGGTCTGCTCTTCTACCCGGTGCAGTATGAGGGTGAGGAAGAAAGCCCGAACATCTTCTACACCGGTGCCGCGCCGAACCAGCAGGCGATCCCGGCGGTGGAATACCTGATGTCGAAGGATGGCGGCGAAGCCAAGCGCATCGTCCTGCTCGGCACCGATTACGTCTATCCCCGCACCACCAACCGCATCCTGCGCGGCTTCCTGAACTCCAAGGGCATCGGCAATGCCGATATCATGGAGGAATACACCCCCTTCGGGCACAGCGACTGGCAGGGCATCGTCAGCCGCGTGAAGCGCTTCGCCGCTGAGGGCAAGAAGACGGCGATCGTCTCGACCATCAATGGCGATGCGAACGTCCCCTTCTACCGCGAGATGGGCAACCAGGGCATCAAGGCCGAAGACATCCCCTGCGTCGCTTTCTCGGTCGGCGAGGAAGAGCTGGCCGGTATCGATACCAAGCCGCTGGTTGGCTACCTGGCCGCCTGGAACTACTTCATGTCCATCAAGGGCGCGCCGAACGAGGAATTCATCAAGCTCTGGCAAGCCTACATCAAGAACCCGAAGCGCGTCACCAACGACCCGATGGAGGCCACCTATACCGGCTTCCGCATGTGGATGAATGCGGTAAAGCAGGCCGGCACCACGGCGGTCGCGCAGGTGACGCCGGCACTGATCGGCCAGAAGCTGATGGCGCCCTGCGGCTATGAGGAGACGATGCTGCCGAACCATCACCTGTCCAAGCCGGTCCTGATCGGCGAAGTGCAGGCCAATGGGCAGTTCAACATCGTCTGGAAGACCCCGACCGCGGTGCCGGCCGAGAACTGGTCGCAGTTCATCCCGGAAAACGCCAACCGCAAGAAGGGCTGACGCCCGAGAGACCCCGGGCACCTAGCCCGGGGTCTTTTCTTTTGCCCGGCTCGGGCCAACAAGGAGGCATAGCGGCGCCTGACCTGGCGCCAGCCAAGCCCCGGTAGGGTTGTATGAAACGCTTTCTGCTGAGTTGCTTCCTCGCGCTCCTGCTCATGACCTCCGGGCGCGCGCAGGATGGGTTTGTCACCGCCCTCCCCGGCCTTGGCGCCAGCTTCGGTGAGACGGCGAGCGCCGTCGAGAAACTGGGCGCCAGCGGCGATCCCCGCGGCCTCTCCGTCCTAAAGGCCCTGCAGGACGGCACGCTGCTGCGCACCGGCGATGGCCGCATTCTGCTCGGCCAGGGCAATGGCGCGGTCGATGCGGCAACCGGCGCCGCCGCCCCGGCCGATGGCGCCGAGCCGGTCCGCCTGAACAACCGCGTCCGCTCGGCCCTGCGCAGCGCGCTCGGCCAGTTGCAGCTCCTCTCGCCCGATGCCACGGAACGGGCAGCCGCCGCCGATGCCGTTTTCCGCAGCGCGAGCGCCGAGAATATCCGCCTGATCGACACCGCGCTGGCGCGCGAGACTGTCCCGGCCATCAAGGAAAAGCTCCGCCTGGCGCTGGCCGCCGCCCAGCTCGCCGGGCCCGAGGCCGAGGCCAAGCGCCAGGCGATCACCACCCTGGGGCACGCCGGCAGTACCGAGGCGCGCGAGATCCTCCTCAAGGCCAAGGCGGCGGATGCCGCGTTGGCCGCGCCGATCGACGTCGCGCTGACGGAAATCGATCGCTCCCTCGCCTACCGGCGCGCGGCAGAGACCTTCGTCCAGGGCCTCTCGCTCGGCTCGGTCCTGCTGCTGGCCGCGCTCGGGCTGGCCATCACCTTCGGGGTGATGGGCGTTATCAACATGGCGCATGGCGAGTTCGTCATGCTGGGTGCCTATGCGACCTTCCTGGTCCAGGAAGCGCTGCGCGGCACGCCGTTCGCGCCCTGGGCGCTGCCGCTGGCGATCCCGGCGGCCTTCCTGATCACCGCAGCCATCGGCGCGCTGCTGGAACGCGGCTTCATCCGCCACCTGTATGGCCGCCCGCTGGAGACGCTGCTGATGACCTTCGGCGTCGGCATGGTGCTGCAGCAGGCCATCCGGCTGGGGTTCGGGGCGCAGAATCGAGAGGTGATCTCGCCGCCCTGGATGCAGGGCACGCTGCTGCTGCCCGGCGGCATCGCGATGACGCAGAACCGGCTCTGGATCATCCTGTTCGGCATCCTGGTCTTCCTGCTGGTGGTGGCGGCGATCCGCTTCACCCGGCTGGGCCTGGAGATGCGCGCGGTGGTGCAGAACCGGCGCATCGCGGCCACCATGGGCATCCGCACCGGGCGGGTCGATGCGCTGACCTTTGCATTCGGGTCTGGCCTGGCCGGGCTGGCCGGCGTCGCGCTCAGCCAGATCGACAATGTCTCGCCCAATCTCGGCACCGGCTACATCATCGACAGCTTCATGGTCGTCGTCTTCGGCGGCGTCGGGTCGCTGTTCGGCACGCTGGTCGGGGCGCTGACCCTCGGCATCATCAACAAGGTGCTGGAGCCCTATGCCGGCGCGGTGCTGGCCAAGGTCTTCGTGCTGGTGGCGATCATGCTGTTCATCCAGCGGCGCCCGCGTGGGCTGTTCGCCCTCAAGGGCCGGGCGGCCGAGGCATGACGCCCGCCGAGACGCCTACCCCGGAGCGGGGGACCGCGCGGCTGGCCTTCCGCCTGCTGCTGATGGCCGCGATCCTCAGCCTCGCCATGCTGCCGGTGCTGAACCAGTTGCCGGTCGATAGCGCGCTGCATGTGTCCGACTTCATCGTCAGTATCGGCGGCAAGTGGATCACCTATGCGGTCCTCGCCCTGGCGATCGACCTCGCCTGGGGCTACGCCGGCATCCTCTCTCTGGGCCATGGCGCCTTCTTCGCGCTCGGCGGCTATGCGATGGGCATGCACCTGATGCGGCTGATCGGCACGCGCGGGGTCTATGGGCACCCGGTGCTGCCGGACTTCATGGTGTTCCTCGGCTACAAGGAACTGCCCTGGTACTGGCTGGGCTTTGAGTATTTGCCCTACGCCATGCTGATGGCGATGGTGGTGCCGGGGCTGCTGGCGCTGATCATCGGCTTCCTTGCCTTCCGCAGCCGCATCACCGGCGTCTATCTCTCGATCATCACCCAGGCGATGACCTATGCGCTGATGCTGGCCTTCTTCCGCAACGACATGGGGTTCGGCGGCAATAACGGCTTCACCGATTTCAAGGAATTGCTGGGCATGCCGTTGCAGACCGCCAATGCCCGGGCGGTCCTGTACTATGCCTCCCTCGCGCTGCTGCTCGTCTCGCTCTTGCTCTGCTGGCGCATCACCGCCTCGAAGCTCGGCCGGGTGCTGGTGGCGATCCGCGATGCCGAAAGCCGGGTGCGCTTCCTCGGCTATGATGTGACGCAGCACAAGCTGTTCGTCTTCGTGCTCTCGGCGATGATCGCCGGGCTGGCGGGTGCGCTGTACGTGCCGCAGGTCGGCATCATCAATCCCGGGGAATTCTCCCCCGGCAATTCGATTGAGGCGGTGATCTGGGTCGCGGTGGGCGGCCGCGGGTCGCTGATCGGTGCGATCCTCGGCGCCTTCTCGGTCAATGCGCTCAAGACCTGGCTGACCACGGTCGCGCCCGATCTCTGGCTGTTTGCCCTCGGCGGCCTGTTCGTGGCCGTGACCCTGTTCCTGCCGCGCGGCCTGATCGGCCTGTTCCGCGGGGAGAAGCGGGCATGAGCGGTGGCGCGGGCAATCCCATCCTCTACCTCGATGGCGTCTCCGTCGTCTTCGACGGCTTCCGGGCGTTGAACGACCTGTCGTTGATCGTCGAGGCCGGGGAGCTGCGGGCCATCATCGGGCCGAACGGCGCCGGCAAGACCACAATGATGGATGTCATCACCGGCAAGACGCGGCCGAGCACCGGCATGGTGCGCTTCCGCGAACACGACCTGACCCGGCTGGATGAGGCGGCGATCGCCACGCTCGGCATCGGCCGGAAGTTCCAGAAGCCCACCATGTTCGATGCGCTGACCGCGTTTGAGAACCTGGAACTCGCCTGCAAGGCGCCGCGCGGGCCGCTGGCCTGCCTGCGCTGGGTCCTCAGCCCCGCGACCCGCCGGCGGATCGAAGGCGTGGCTGAAGAAATCGGCCTGACCTCCCGCCTCGGCGATCGCGCCGGGGTGCTGAGCCATGGCCAGCGGCAATGGCTGGAGATCGGCATGCTGCTGATGCAGGACCCGGAGCTGCTGCTGGTCGATGAGCCGGTCGCCGGCATGACCGACCAGGAGACCGAGCATACCGCCGCCCTGCTGCGGCGCATCGCCGGCGAACGCAGCGTCGTCGTCGTGGAGCACGACCTGGAATTCGTCCGTGCCCTGGGCTGCAAGGTCACGGTGCTATGCGAAGGCGCGATGCTTTCTGAAGGGAGCATCGACCATGTCCAGAACGACCCCCGGGTCATCGAAGTCTATCTCGGCAGGTAAGACATGTTGAGCGTCGATGCCATTGACCTGTCCTACGGCGCCAGCCGCTGCCTGCGCGGCGTGTCACTGACCGCCGAGCCAGGTCGCATCACCTGCGTGCTGGGCCGCAACGGCGTGGGCAAATCCTCCCTGATGCGCGCGATCCTGGGGCTGGAGCGCATCCAGGGCGGGCGAATCCTATGGGAGGGCAAGGACATCTCCGGCTTGCCGCCCGCGGAACGGGCGCGGGCGGGCATCGGCTACGTGCCCCAGGGGCGGGAGATTTTCCCCTTCCTGACGGTGCAGGAAAATCTGGAAACCGCGCTGGCCGCCGCGCCGCGCGGCGCCAAGGTGCCGGAGGAGGTGTTCGCGCTGTTCCCCATCCTCAAGCAGTTCCTTCGCCGGCGGGGCGGCGATCTTTCCGGCGGGCAGCAGCAGCAGCTGGCCATCGCCCGGGCGCTGACAGCGCAGCCGCGCCTGCTGATCCTCGATGAACCGACCGAGGGCATTCAGCCCAACATCATCAAGGACATCGCCCGCGTCATCCGCCTGCTGGCGCGGGAGAAAGGCTTCGCCGTGGTGCTGGTGGAGCAATACTACGAATTCGCTCGCGACCTGGCCGATCGCATCGCGGTGATGGTGCGCGGCGAGGTGGCCCTGGCCGGCACGGTGGAGACGCTCGACGATGAGGCGGTGCGGCGGCTGCTGACGGTCTGAGACCTCGCGCCCGTGGTCGGGCTGCTGCTGGGCCTGTCCGCCATCACCGTGCCCAGGGACACGCTGCTGCTTTCGGTCGTGCTGTATATCATCGTGCCGGTCATCGCCGCGCAGCTGTGGCGGCGCGCCCTGCTCGCCCAAGGCGGCGAGCCGGCCTTGCAGCGAGTCCTGCAGAAGCTACAGCCGCTCTCCCTGCTCGCCTTGCTGGCCACGCTGGTGCTGCTGTTCGGCTTCCAGGGCCGGCAGATCCTGGACCAGCCGCTGGTGATCCTGCTGCTGGCCATGCCCATCCTCATCCAGGTCTATCTGAATGCCGGGCTGGCCTATCTGCTGAACCGGCAATGCGGGTCGCCGCACAATGTCGCCGGCCCCTCGGCGCTGATCGGCGCCAGCAATTTCTTCGAACTCGCCGTGGCGGCGGCGATCAGCCTGTTCGGCTTCGAATCGGGCGCCGCCCTGGCGACCGTGGTCGGCGTGCTGGTGGAGGTGCCGGTGATGCTCTCCGTCGTCCACCTGGTGATGGCCAGCCGCGGCTGGTACGAGCGCGGCGCCAAGTGAGGTGAACGGCAAGCGGCTTTGCCGCGTGCCGCGCAGCGCCGTGGCAATGCCGCGCAGCGAATCACACCGCAGGCCTGCGCCCGGCGACTGAGGGCAAACATAACCTTCCCCCCCCATCTGGACAGGCCGCGCGGCGGCCCGCACTCTTCGCCCGGGAGGCCGCCGGCCGATGGCGCGCGGCCCAAGCAACGCCAAGGGGAGAGAGCCGCCATGGATGTCGGCATGATGATGGTGTTCGCCAGCTATGGCTGGGAGAACTGCACCGATCAACGCGTCTGGGATGAGGAACTGCGCCTTGCCTCCATCGCCGCCGATAGCGGCTTCAACTGCCTGTGGTCGGCCGAACACCACTTCAACGATTATTCCTTCGTGCCCGACAATATCCAGCTGATGACCTGGCTGGCGGCCAAGTACCCGCATATTGATGTCGGCACCGCCGCCGTCATCCTGCCCTGGCACGACCCGATCCGGGTGGCGGAAAACGCCGCCACGCTGGATATGCTGTGCAAGGGCCGGCTGCGCTTCGGCATGGGCCGCGGGCTGGCCAAGCGCGAATTCGACGCCTTCCGCATCAACATGGACGAAAGCCGCGAACGCTTCGATGAATCGGCGGCGATGATCCTGGACGCGCTGCGGACCGGCTTCATGGAAGGCAACGGCAAGCACTACCGCCAGCCGCGGATTGAGCTGCGGCCGCGCCCGCAATACAGCTTCGACGGCCGCGTCTATGCCGTGGCGTCCAGTGAGGATTCGATCAATTCCGCCGCCAAGCTGGGCGCGCATCTGGTGATGTTCGCCGACCGGCCGTGGGAGATGCGCCAGCCGATGATTGAGCGCGGCCGCGCGCTGCACCGGCAATACCACGGCACCGAACCGCCGGCGCCGCTATTGACCGAGTTCGTGATCTGCGGCCCGGACGATGCCGCCTGTGAGGACGAGGCCCGGCAGTACCAGGGCAAATTCGTCGAGAGCAATTTCCACCACTACGAATTCCTGGGCGAGCATTTCGCTTCGGTGAAGGGCTATGACAGCTACCAGCAGAAGGCCGACCTGGCCCGCAAATCCGGCGATGGCATCGCCGGCGCGGTGAAGGGCTTCATGCAGGCCGCCAGCTGGGGGTCGCCAGACAAGATCCTGCGCGGCATGGAAGCGCGGCGGAAGCTGCTGGGGACGTTCGAGGCGAATATCGCCTTCCGCTTCGGCGGCACACCCATGGAGGTGGCCGAGCGCGGGCTGCGGCTATTCGCCAAGGAAGTGCTGCCGGTGCTGCAAAGCTGGGGCCCGGCCACGCCGGTGGCGGCAGCGGCGGAGTAGGCGGGCGAGCGCCGTTCGGGGGTTCTGGCCGAACGGCGCTGCGGTGTGGGGCGGTGGCTGCCGCTCAGGCTTCGCGCGGCACCACCGCAGCGTCTTAGCGGACCGCGCGGCGGCGGCGGACCATGCCGAGGCCGAGCAGGCCGGCGCCGAGGAGTGCGGACCCTGGCGGCATGGCCAGGACAAGGGCGGCCAAACCCGCGATCGCGATATTAAATCTCATCATCATCTAGCCTTTCGATATGCCGTGCTTTTACGGCGAGGCCGGCTGGACTCGACCCATCGAGCGCCTTTTCTCGCAACATATGAATCCCCTGTTCAGGGGATCTGTCGGCAGGTTTTGGAGGAGGCTTGGCGTCGCCGTTCGGACGCTGCGCCGGTGCGTCACCCTCACAGCCAGGTTGATCCCCGACCGGCGCGACTTCACGGGTCAGCGTTAAAGTGCGATAAAACTTCGCGTCT
>Ga0114960_10002707_pt1 | contig 13708 bp, 12 predicted proteins | sample C_130625_MF_Meta_FD_92637 | JGI IMG/M metagenome (GOLD analysis project Ga0114960, IMG submission 92637) | Freshwater microbial communities from Lake Croche, Canada to study carbon cycling - C_130625_MF_MetaG | ecosystem: Environmental > Aquatic > Freshwater > Lake | place: Lake Croche, Canada... | reverse complement strand
AGTTACAACATATCCCCTATTCTGGCGGTGGCCCTGCATTAACTGCAGTTTTAGGTGGACAAGTTGCCATGACTGCTGGGGTTCCTGGTGTGGTCGCTCCGCATATTAAAGCCGGAACATTACGCCCTTTATTAATTACCAGTGCAAAACGCCACCCTCAATTCCCTGATGTGCCAACAGCAATCGAATTAGGTTATAAAAATGCCGAATTCTACCTGTGGGTCGGATTATTTGCCCCAGCTAAAACTCCAGATGCTTTGGTTCAAAAAATTCGTAAGGATATAGGTCGTGCTGTCCAAGATTCGGAATATATTCAAATGACTGAAAAAATGGGTGTTCTGATTGATTATCGCGACGGTAAGGATTTTGATGATTTTCTTAATAAAGATCAAGAACGTTTAAGTAATACCATCAAAGTCATTGGTAAGATTGAATAACACGCGTTTTTGCTATTAAGCTTTTTGCTGGATGGCTTGAATAATTTTGGCTGGTGTGATTGGGAGTTCATTAACATAAACATTCAGGGGTTTTAATGCGTCATTAATTGCATTAAACACCGCTGCTGAGGATCCTGCAACACCACCTTCCCCACCCCCTTTGGCTCCGAGTTCAGAGGTCTTGGTTGCGGAAAAAGTATGTCCAACTACTATATCTGGCATTTCACAAGCCATAGGGACTAAGTAATCGACTAAACTTCCGTTCATTAATTGTCCCTGTTCAGAATAAAGACACTGTTCATATAGAGCCGCGCCAATTCCTTGTATAACCCCACCTCGAATTTGCTCATCTAGTAATAATGGATTTACTACGACACCAACGTCCTCTAATACCCAGTGCTTTAATAATTTGACATATCCTGTCTCTGGGTCAAGCTCTACGTAAGATGCTTGAATACCATTAGTAAATACGCCATCAAAATCACGCTGCGCAAAACTACGGCTAACAGTTAACTCTGGTGTAAAACCTTTCGGTATTTTTTCATGATTGAAATACGCTTGTCGAGCAAGATCTTCAAACGAAATCAACTGTTGATGTTGGTCTAAACGAATCACATACCCATCTTGCAAACCTAATGTGGAGGGGTCAAGCGAAAAAAGTTTCGCGGCAAATTCAAGTATGTTTTGTTTGAGTGCTTTTGCGGTTTGTAAAATAGCTTCGCCACCAATCGAGGTTCCCCTAGAGCCGTAGTTACCACCGCCATAAGGACTAGCATCTGTGTCACCTAGTACCACTCGTACCCCTTCGAGAGGAACTTGCAACACGCTAGCTGTAATTTGTGCGGCAATTGTTTGTGCCCCTTGCCCAAATTCATTAATGCTTGCAGTACAAAAAATAGATCCAGTAGGTAATAAGCTGATGGTTGCTGTATCTGCGGCAGATATTGATGCGCCACCCTTGCCATACATCGTCGATGATGGGCTTGATGTTTCTAAAAAGCTAGCAAAACCAATCCCTCTCAATACACCCTTCTCCCGGTAAAGATTTTTCTCTTTTAATAATTCTTCATAATTCATTAATACTCTCAACTGATCAACTGACTCATGCTGAGACAGTATTTCGATACTTGGTCCACTCACTAATTTATATGGGTAAGCCTTGGCAGGTATGTAATTATTTTTTCTAAACTCTAGGGGATCAAGTCCTAATTGTGCTGCAGCACGCTCGATTAAGCTCTCTGTAATTAAACAAGCGATGGGTCTACCTACTGACCTGTATTGTCCATACATACTTTTATTTTGAAATACGGCTCTCGTTCTTGCGCGATATGCACTGACGCCATATGCCGCCCCTACTAAATTAATGACTTGTCGTGCTTCATTAACACCACCTCGCGGATAACTTGCATAGGGTCCCATGCTTTGGATATCATCCATTTCAATCGCTAAGATTTTTCCTTCTTTTGAGACGGCCATTTTGGCGTGTATATGATGGTCTCTGGCGTGATAGTCTGATAAAAAAGATTCAAGCCGATCTGCCACATATTTAACTGGTCGCCCCAAAAGAATTGACACCCCAACGGTTGCCATTTCATCGCCATAGACGTGGATTTTTAAACCAAAGCTACCGCCAACATCTGGTGACTTGATGCGGACGTGACTCTCTGGTATTCCAAAGTGATGGGATAAAATCCAATGCATCATATGTGGCACTTGGGTTGATTGCCAAACCTCGAGTTGCTGATCAGACGATACATAGTTAGCAATGATGGCCCTTGGCTCGAGGGTTACATGGGTATGCCGACCCGTTCTTAACTTTTCTTCGATCACTACTGCCGCATTTTTGAAAGCAAGATCTACTTCACCTTCATCAATTGTTCTTTCCCAACACAAATTAGTCCCTAGTTCTGGATGCAAAATAGGCGTTTGCGAATCTAGGGCTAATTCTTCATCAACTACCGGAGTTAATGGCTCATAATCAATTTCAACAAGTTCAGCAGCATCCTCTGCCTGTGCTCGTGTTTGCGCAACTACGGCAACAACTGGGTGACCATGCCACATAGCGCGGTCCATGGCTAAGGGAAAATGCGGGACAGATTTCATGCCTTCTAAATGACTAAGTATCCCCATATAGGGTTTACAAATCGCAGCAATATCTTCGCCCTTGACGATTTTAATAACGCCATTCACCTTCATCGCTTGATCAAAACGGATGTCTAATATCTTTGCATGTGCATGCGGGCTTCTAACAAATGCCACATGACATAACCTTGGTAATTGAATGTCATCAACATAACACCCTTTACCTTCAAGTAATCTTCGTAGTTCTTGACGAATGACTGGTTTGCCAATCAATTCGTGAGGTGCGTTTGATGAGTTATTCATAGTTCACTTACTGCTTATTTTCTTTTTGATCAAATACATCTTCAACCGCATCTACGATTGCTTGATAGCCTGTACAGCGGCAGTAGTTTCCTGAAATCGCTTCTCTAATCTGCTCACGTGTGGGACGTATCGATTTTTTAGCAATTTCTAATGTGGTTAAAATCATTGCCGGTGAGCAAAACCCACACTGTGCCGCATTTTTTTTCTGGAAAGCATCCACCATTTGTTTGGCCGCTCCAGATTCAACTACACCTTCAATCGTTTGCACTTTACAGCCATGGATTTGAGCCGCCAACATCAAGCATGACCTTACTAAAAGTCCATCCACTAATACAGTACATGCTCCACATACACCATGCTCACATCCAAGATGTAGGCCACTTAACCCCATCTCTATACGTAAAAAATCACCCAAATGCATTCTAGATGAAACCTGGCGATGAACTACTTCGCCATTAATAAGCGTTTCAACTTCTATCTGGTTTTCAAATTGCGCCATTGCATGCCTTTCCTAATAAATCGAGTAAGGCTCGCTTGACCATCACTTTTAATAAATGTCTTTTTATTTCGGCATCATGATAAATATCACTAGAAATATCCATCTCTTGTCCTGCAAATTTAGCTATTTTGAGAATATTTTCTTGATCAAATCTGCCATTCATAAGCTCTAGGGCTAAGTGATTGTCGACAATAGGCCGATCAGATACCCCAAAGTAAATGATTCGTATCTTTATTAATTGAGTACCTTGAAATTCAGCGGCAATCGCAATACCCACCGTTGCATAATCACCCTGTCTTCGGGTCAACTCTTTAAATACAAAATGAGAATAAGTATTTTTCGGGAATAAAACACTCCTGATTATCTCGCCATGTTCAAGTGCGGTGGAATATAGTCCATGAAAAAAATCTTGGGCAGCTATCTGTCGCTCACCCGTCTTTGAACAAACGTGTATTACCCCCTCAAGAGCTAAAGTTATGGCAGGTATTTCTGCTGCGGGGTCGGCAAAAGCAAGGCTGCCTCCAAATGTTCCTCTCGAACGAATAGCGCTATGGGCTACATGCGGCATCGCCTCATGAAGTAGTGGGATATGTTTGGCCACTACTTCAGAAGTTTCGATTTGATAGTGACGTACTAATGCCCCAATACTTAAACCAAGACTTTGTTCTTGAATATTTTTTAGTTCTGATATGTGATTGATATCAATTAGCGCAGTTGGGCTAGATAAGCGCATATTGAGCGTAGGCATTAAACTTTGACCACCTGCTAAGATACGCGCATCTTCGCCGTAGTAATCCATTAACTCAAAAACTTCTGGAATGGATTTTGCGCGACAGTAAGTAAAATTAGGTGACTTCATGTGTTCTATAACGGATAAACAGTAATCTGCCTATTGTGAGATACGATTAAATGACGAAATGATTATTTTTGGAGTAATAACTTAACCTTAACTATTTTAAACTTATAAACATAATACCTTGTTACGCATAACTCATCATTTAGATGAGACTAATTTAATTGCTTAATTTTCTGTTTTTTCATCGCGTAACATCTGAAATACTTCTGCTGGAATAGTTTTCTCGTATTTCTCAAATACAGGCTTTACAGCCGCCTTAAACAACTCTCGCTCCTCATCGGTTAAGTAAATGATTTCATTTTCCTCTGGATTGATTTGTTTCAAAATATGCTCATCTTCCTCACTGGCTAACCGCCACTGATACTCAGTAGCAAGGGTCGCCGCAGTTGTGAATATGCGCTTGATATCTTCAGGCCAACTATTGAAAATTTCTGCATTACAGATAAACGCAGCTCCTCCAAAAAAATGCCCTGTAAGGGTAAAGTAACGATGAAACTTATGTACTCCGAAATTGAAGCTATTGGTTAATGGATTATCTTGTGCATCAAATCGTGGCCCAGCTATCTCATCTACAAAAACTTTTACATCTACAGGAATAGGATTAAACCCAATCGCTTTTAATGACTCCACATGCACTTCACTGATTTGTGTTCGAACACTTAATCCCTCACAATCTGTTGGGCGATGAATCGGTCGAATTTTATTCGTGATATGTCTAAACCCGTTGTCCCAAACTCCTAATAATTTAAATGGTGTATTTAATGCAAAGCGATTTTGTAAGTACTGTCCAAAATCACCTCTTAGTGCAGTCTGGACTTGCGCACGATCTTTGATTAAAAATGGCAAATCCAAAATACTAATTTCAGGCACCCACTCTATAAAACGGACGGTGGACATATAACAGCAAGTCAGCTCCCCATTATTTACCATGACCGGCAAATCGCTTGACTTCAGTCCTTGTTCTAAAACACTCCCAATCAATTCCACACTGCATCGATCGCTAAGTTGTTCTTGCAGAATTTTTAAAAAATACTGGGCCGCTTGAGTATGAATGGAGTTTTTATTTTGGTATCCACCAAATCGAATATGTATTTTGTTCATTTTTATGTTGTTTATTATATAGTTGAACTACTTTATCAAATCTAAAGGATTGCAATGAACTTACTTGAGAAATTACATTGGCGCTACGCTACAAAAAGAATGGATTCCACAAAAGTAGTCTCAAAAGAGAAAGTTGATCGCATCCTTGAGGCCATTCGACTCACCGCAAGCTCAAGTGGTTTACAACCCTATGAATTAATTCTCATCACGAATCCCTCTCTTCGTGAAAAAATTAGATTAATTGCCAGAAACCAGCCACAAATAACGGACTGCTCTCATCTTATTGTTTTTGCTGCATGGGATAATTACACGGCTGATAGAGTTAATCACGTGTTTGATTTCACTATCGATATCCGCAACTATAGAAGTGCAGATAGAGAAGCCTATCGTCAAAGTCTTCTGAATTCCTTCTCAAAACAGGATGCTGAGACTAATTTTTCACATGCTGCTAAACAAGCTTATATTGGCCTAGGTACCGCTCTCATTGCTGCGGCTATTGAAGAAGTGGATTGCACGCCCATGGAGGGTTTTGACCCATTAGCTCTCGATGAAATATTGAACTTAAAAGATAAAGGCTTGCGTAGTGTTGTTCTTCTTCCTTTGGGGTACCGAAACGCGGCGGAAGATTGGCTAGTTAATCTCAAAAAAGTTCGTAAACCTATGGCAGATTTTGTCACTCATATCGAGTAATTTGCATGACTAGCTTTTAAACAATGATTTCTTTTTCATTATGAATAAGCTTTATCTTGGGTGGCAAACTATTTAAAGCGCTTGCGTGTAAATAACAAGTCCTAGCTGACATGTTTAAAAGTTTCTCAAACATATCATCTGATAAGGCGCCATTAAGAAATAAATGCGTTTCGATTGGCTCTGCCCTACCAATATCAGCGATTGAGTTCTCACCGGCAGTTATTGAAAATGGATTGTATTGAACTAACCGAATGCCATTGACTTGTAGTTTCATATTTTCGATATACCGAGCAATCTGAGTGATAAAACAAAAAGCAATTCCAGCTGACAGAAGACCTAGTCCAGATGGGGCTTTACAAGTTCCTCCCTCGTCTGAAATAAATTGGAAATGACTCATGCCAGGTAACCCAAGCCACGATTCAATTTCAGTGATTCCTTGTGGATTCGAAAAATAACTGTGGCCTTTAATATTTCTAATAATTTTAGTTGCGCTCCCAGGAGGAGCAATAGAAACATGACCATCTTCGCGCGTAGCAAGCTTGCGAATAATATCAATCTCAGGCTGATTGGACTTTATGGGCTGTAATGCAGTTGGATATCGTAAGAAAGGGTCCATCGGGATATCCACCATGGGATCAACTAACTCATTCAAGATCTTTCTTTTACCATTGATCGTTAGCGAAAAAGTACTTTTTAAAACGCTATTTAAAAAATCAATGCATGGCGATGCCTGCATTGCATGATTGATTAACTGAGTGATTTCAGGATCAGAAAAGTCACTTTTGATACGAATCTCAATCTGAGATGGATTTGCTACCCCTCTACCACTTCCAGTAACAAATGACCCTAGTAACCAATACTCATTATCTAACTTCATATGCAAATCAGTTAGGGGCGTTTGTAAAACATTTGCATAATGCCTGATTCGGTTAAGTAGGTCTGCTTGCAAACCTGCATTGAAGTAACCAAAAGGAAATGGTGCTAAATCAGTCCCTTTTAAATGTAAGCCCTCATCCGAGGTCAACCGCCATGAAGTCCCTCCACCCTCGGTGAGTATTGCCTCTCTTTGGTGGCCTAGCAAATGACATGCTTCAACTTTAATAATCTCCCTACCCTGCTGATTCTGCGTTAGGGTCGAAGGTGTGTTTTCAGTGTTAGCCTTAAATCCAAGTGGGTACCCATAGGTATCAATTGCATAACTCATTAATCAACGACTACCTTTGCTTTATCGATGACATCTTTCCACATGGGTACTTCACGTTGCAGTCTGCCTCGCAATACATCTGGGCCGCCTGCTACGACTCGAAATCCAAAGTTCTTTAATCTGTCATTGATTTCTGGTGTTTGCAAAATTGTATTAATTTCTTTCGATAATCTGTCCACTACTGCAGCTGGTGTCCCCGCTGGAGCAAGAATGGCCACAAAAGTTTCTGCTTCGGTATTCGGATAACCAAGCTCAGTCAAGGTTGGTACATTGGGCATTTCTGATGCACGTTCACGACCCGTCTGAGCCAAGGGTATTAGTGCCCCAGATTTAATGTGTGGCATTAATCCTAAAATATTAATTGATCCTATTTGTGTAGAACCTCCTAGAACCGCCTGAATGGCAGGACCGCCTCCTGGATAAGGTATAGGCGTAATATTAATTTTTGCCCGAGATTTAAATAACTCCATTCCTAAATGCGGGGAAACTCCAATGCCAGCATGCGCATAATTCAAAACATCTGGCTGGTTCTTCGCTATGGTCATCATGTCATTAAATGAATTGATCCCAGAATTTGCTTTGGAGAGAATTATATTCGGTGAGGCACCGCAATCGGATATTGGAGAAAAATCTTTAAATGGATCAAAGCCTGCATTTTTGTATAGACTTGGATTAATGACTAAAACACTCGTTGTGATAAGTAATGTATATCCATCGGGTTTTGACCTAGCCACATAATTAATCCCAATATTCCCACCAGCGCCAGGTTTGTTTTCAATAATAACTGACTGCCCAAGGGCATCAGAAAGTTGCTTGACGATCGTACGCGCCAAAACATCGCTCGCCCCGCCAGGCTGAAATGGGGACACTAATGAGATTGTTTTTTCAGGGTAAGCCGCATAAACATGTGTAGTACAAAAAGCCAAGAGCAGATTTAATGTAAAACTTAAGCCTAAAAGACGAAAAAAGAATCTCGCGCTACTACAGTGAATATTCATCATGCATTCTCCAGTTTTTAGTTATATTTATTGTTGCTAGAATTTGTTTCTAGTCATTATTTATTATATGCCGAAGATATATTTTCTTCCAAATTGAATTACTTAAAATCCTCCAAAATAAATGACCTATGACCCCAAACTGCTTTTTCAGAGTGCTATGTAATATTTTGTTACTATGTATCAAATTATAAGGAGACACAATGCAAATGACTTTTGCAAAATACCTATTTATTTTGGCGAATATTTTATTTTCTATTCACCAATTTTCTTTCGCTCAAGAATACCCAATAAAGCCCATCAAGATTGTTATCCCGTTTCCGCCAGGGGGAGGTGCTGATGTATTAATGCGCCCCTTAAGTAAGAAATTATCTGATCTATTAGGTCAAACGGTTATTTTAGATAATAAGCCTGGCGCAAATGGCAATATCGGTGCTGATTTTGTGGCCAAGTCTGCTCCTGATGGCTATACTTTATTGCTAGGGAACAGCTCCTTACCAATTAGTAACGCCCTTTATAGTCAACTTAGCTTTGATCCTATTAAAGATTTGACTCCTATGGCAGTTCTGGTCAATACCCCAAGTGTTTTAGTGGCCAATCCAAAATTCGGTGCCAAAAATATCCCAGAATTAATTGCCCTTGCAAAACAAGATCCAGGAAAAATTAATTATTCCTCTGCAGGCATTGGGAGCACACCCCATTTAGGTATGGAAGTGCTTGGTATTGCAACCGGCACTAAATATACACATATCCCGTATAAGGGCGGTGGTCCTGCAGTTTCTGCTGTTCTTGCCAATGAAGTTGATGTGTTAATTACCAATACGTCCACAGTTCTTGCCCAAATTCAGGCAGGTAAATTAGTGCCGCTTGGCTCAACCACATTAAAACGCACTCCAGTTCTATCATCTGTACCCAGCATTTCTGAAACAGTACCCGGCTTTGAACTCAATACTTGGTACGGTATCTTTGGTCCGGCTGGTGTGCCTAAAAGTATTGTTCAGCGTGTCAATCAGGCGTTTATACAATGCTTAAATAGCCCTGAAATTAAGCAACAATTGATTTCATTAGCTTATGACCCTGATCCGGGCTCAGCTGACGCCTTAGCTGCACTCCTCAAAAAAGATAATGCCTATTGGGCTAATGTGATCAAAATAACTGGCATCAAAGCCGAGTAATTTTGATCAACATATTCATCATCGCTCTAAAAGCTATTTGAAAGATTTCAACTATGTCTAGTCATCACGTATTTCAAAATCCGCAACCTTTTAGCAATACGTCTACACCTAAAATCGTTTTGCCTAAGAATGCTACAGATTGTCATTGCCATTTATTTGATGATTTTGTCAAATATCCTATGTCAAAGAATCCAGCCTATCTTCCGCCTTCTGTTTTTATTGCTGATTATTTAAAAGTGATAAATACAATTGGTATCGAACGCGCTGTAATTGTTCATGCTAATGTTTATGGTCTTGATAACTCTTTAGCTCTCGATGTGATCGCAAGCGCTCCCGATCGATTTAGAGCAATTGGACTGGTTGATGAGTCTATTAGTGATCGCGAACTTGAGCGACTTCATTTAGGTGGGGTCAGAGGCTTTCGTTGTAACTTAGTTAATCAAATTGGCCTTTCTTTAGAGTCTGCAAAAAAATTAGCGCATCGTGTAAAACAATACAATTGGCATACGCAATTTCTGTTGGATGTGGAAAAATTTCCAAATCTCATTGAAACTTTTTCAGATTTTCCAATTGATGTTGTCATCGATCACCTGGGACGACCTGTTATTGAAAAAGGTGTCCAGGAAAAAGGGTTTCAAGGACTTATTTCTTTCTTAAAAACAGGGAAAGGGTGGTCTAAGCTTTCAGCTCCTTACAGAACCTCCAAAGATCCACTTTTCTATCGCGATATTGTGCCTTTTGCGCAAGCACTGGTTGAAGCGGTTCCAGATCAGTTAGTTTGGGGTTTTGATTGGCCTCATGTCAATATGGCTGCAGGCACTCCGATGCCAGACGACGGTGAATTGGTCAATCAGATTGGACTTTGGATTCAAAGCCCTCAAAGTTTACAAAAAATTATGGTCGATAATCCGAATCGTTTATATGCCTTTTAAATATAGAGGCGAAGTTTAATCGAATTGATATAGTCGCTGCGGATTTTTAACCAAAATCAACTCACGTAATGACTCATTCGGCACCCAGTCAAACAGTAAGTTACATAAATCAGCGTCATTTGGCATCGTATTTTTAACCATGACATGGGGCCAATCAGTTCCCCATACAATTTGGCTTGGACTATTTTCTAAAATAGTCTTAGCAAAAATATCGACGTCGCCATAAGGTAACTTACCAATACCGGAAATACGATAGGGCGCAGTAAATTTAACCCATGCTCTACCTTCACGCATCAAAGACAATAAACCTTGAAATCCGGAGTTCTGAATACCTACAGCACAGGGCAGATATCCAAAATGGCCAAACACAATCGGTACCGGAAAGTTGTGAAACGACTTTGCAATATCAGGAAATTCATTCACATGCATTAAGAGCTCAATATGCCAACCCCATGGCGCGATTTTTTCAGCGAGTTTTTTTAATGCTGGGAGGGGTAAGATTCCCTTTGCATCTGCTAAATCGACGATATTACATCTTACCCCTCTGACTCCTACACGATGTAAGTGATCAATTTCATTTTCAGTAATATCGTTATTAACTACCGCTACCCCTCGTAATATTTCAGGATGAGTCATCAGCGCAGCAATCAGCGCTGAATTATCTTCGCCGTAAATACTTGGCTGAACTAATACGGCTCGCGACACTCCTAAAGAACTTAATAAGTCCATATATTCAGGCAATAGAGCATCATATGGCGTATAGATTCTATTGCTTGCATATAGGAACAGGTCCGCTGGTCCACAAATATGGGCATGACAATCAACTGCACCTACGTGTAATTTAAATATTGGCGCCCTCAGATTAGGGTCTGGTGGTTGACAATATGGAGCTTGGCTCATGCATTAAATTCCAAAATATCTAATCCAGCATATCGATCGATGGCATAAATCAAATATTTGTCATCTACAAATACATCATTAGTTTGAGGGGCTGCTCGCCCTTCAGCTGGCAATGGAATATAAAACCCAGCTTCTCTTGGCGACAATGGATTGGCAACATCCACAGCCCTTAAACCACCTGCAAACCAAGTGCAAAAAACCATCGTACCTTTTCGTTGCTCTTGGAATTGGTGTGCGCCAAAGCGACCTGGCGTTGCTCGACTCCAAGGTGAGTCCAACTCACTCACATCATAAATTGATAGCGGCTTAATTGCGTTCAAATCAGTTACATCAAAGACCCACATACAGCCATGAGGGCGTCCTTTTCTCCGGTCAAGTTCTTCCGCATCATGGGCGTGGTCTTCTTCATCGATGGCAACCGCAATGCGTCTGCCGTCAATTAAATCTTCGAGAGGCATGAAGGTATGGGAGGGCTCTGGAAATGGTGGATGATAGTTATAAGTTCCAAGTGTTGTTGGCTTAGCAATATTACGAACGTCTATGACACCGACTCCACCATGCCAAAGACCAGCCCATAACTCATCGCCAAAACGCAAGGCGTGATGCAAGCGATGTTTTCTTCCTGACCAGTGCGGTGTTTCACCTGCAGCAATATGTTGTCCCGGCATCCACCATCGACTTACCTCCACCACCTTCGAAGGATTAGAGATATCGTATATCACGAGGATATTTCCTAAATAACCATCCATCTCAGTTGAAATATAAGCGTAATGTTCGTCCACATCAAATCGGTGTACACCAATACCACCTGTTTTCTGATGAGTAATTAATCGAGGATTACTTTTATCAGAGATGTCATAAATTTTAAAACCCCCATTTTGATAGGACTTTTTCTGAGCCGCCTCTACGATAGGAATGTCCTGTTCCCGAACATTTAAAGCTAAAGCTAATTCAGCGTGACTTGCCTCCCTCCCCAACTCCTTTAAGAGTCTTGCCTTCACTCCAGGTAATTCATCCGCCCTTCTACCAATCGGTGTCATATTTCTTTCACTATTCACAAATAGTAAATCACCCACAACTTTAGCTTTGTGTGAATGTGACTCAGGGTCATCTAAAAATATTTGATGAACTACTTTTGGCTTACGTGGGTCCGATATATCGAGTATCGATGTACCTAAGTTATTTTTATTAGGTATATGTCCTATATAAGCATAATTACCACTCACGGTCACCTGCCCACCACCTGGAATTTCAATCCTCGATAATGATTTAAAGTTTTGTGAAATTGGCTGATTCATCGTCATGTTGACCTTTCAATTATTCTGTTGCTCCGGAATCATGAACAGTTTTTGTCCATTTAGGTATTTCTGTTTTAATGTATTCAGAAAATTCTTTTGAATTGGAAAATGTTGGCGTCATTCCCAATGATTTAAATGTGTTTAGCAATTCCGGATTATTTTGGACCACTTGAAGCTCTGCCTCGATACGATGCACTACATTAGCAGGAACCCCGACTGGTACAACAATCCCATGCCAAGAGACCATTTCAAAGCCAGGTAATCCTGATTCTGACATCGTCGGAATTTGTGGAAAATCTTTTAATCTTTGTATTGATGTAACGGCAATGGGCCTCACCCGTCGTTCTTTAATAAAAGGTATCACTGAGGCTGATGTTGCAAACATCATATTGACATGTCCCGAAATTAAATCTACTAGTGCAGGCTGTGCACCTTTATAAGGTACATGAACAATTTGAATGTTGGCGCTGGTTTTAAAAAGCTCTCCAGAAAGGTGCGGTGCAGCCCCCATTCCTGAACTCGCAAAATTTAACTCTTTAGGTTTTTGTTTGGCCAGTGCAATTAACTCTTTTAAGTTATTTACCGGTAGAGATGAGTTAACGACTAAGATATTTGGTTGAGATGCCACTAGTCCTATCGGAATAAAATCTTGCGTCGGATTAAAGCCTAAATTTTTATATAAGGCGGCATTGGTTGCCAAAATACTGTTGTTACCTAATAACCAAGTATAGCCATCAGCAGGGCTATGGGCGACATATTCTGCAGCCAAATTACCGCCTGCTCCAGGTTTATTATCAATAATGATCGACTGACCTAAACCCACTGACATCTTTTGCGCTACGGTTCGAGCAATAATATCGCTTGGGCCGCCAGCGGTAAAGCCAACTACTAATCGAATTGGCTTAATGGGCCAAGCATCCGCAGCATTAGAAACTTTGAATACAATTAAAGCCAAACCAACTAGAATATAAAATCTTAGATGTTGTCTCATATATATATTTAATTTATTATAAATTTTGTAATAGTAAGTCTAACTCATATTTGAATGTAATCCAAATTAATAAAAAAACATAAGGTGACAAGATGATTCGGAAAAGCATCATGCTAATAGTGGCCACTGGGCTATTTCTCATGAACTCGACAATGAGCCTAGCAGCATATCCAGATCGACCTGTTAAGGTAGTGATTCCTTTTGCTGCGGGTGGTGGTGCGGATATTGTTGGTCGGCTTGTTTTT
>Ga0114960_10002703_pt1 | contig 13718 bp, 19 predicted proteins | sample C_130625_MF_Meta_FD_92637 | JGI IMG/M metagenome (GOLD analysis project Ga0114960, IMG submission 92637) | Freshwater microbial communities from Lake Croche, Canada to study carbon cycling - C_130625_MF_MetaG | ecosystem: Environmental > Aquatic > Freshwater > Lake | place: Lake Croche, Canada... | reverse complement strand
ATCCTGCAATGGAGGCAGTATTGTTTGGGTCGCATGGGACGTTCCAGACGACTCTTCCATTTAAAACGCTTTTCCCAATTTGTCCATATAACGCATAGGTCAAATTAGAAATTAAACTAGGAACTGACTCTGCTGATATTTGTGGATATGGAATATCTGGGCGACAAACACTTCCGTAGGTAGTTTTATTTGGTTGGCAGGACATTCTTTTGTTGTGTTGGGATGGTATTATGAAGTTGCAAAGTCACCGACAGCGTTCCAAATGTTAATTCCCGTATAAATTAGGTGTCCGCTAGAGTATTGAGTTCGTAGATATGTTCCGTTTGCAGAATTTATAGTGACTCCGCTAGCACCAACGATATGAACGTGACCTGTCCCATTTGCAATTACCTCAAGTCTTTGACCATAAACAAAAGGAACGGAGGAGTAGGTGGGAATTGTTGCCGTTGTTGTAGCATTTAGATTGAAAACTGTTACCGCACCAAGATCCCCCGAAGCAAATGTATATGTCGCAGTAGAAACATTATTTATGGATCGTGGAATAGATGGAAATAATGTTGTATTATTTACAATTTTTCCGTAGGGATCTGTTCCCACAACTGTTGCTGATGTTGGCAATGAAGCTCCATTTACTTTTACAACAGATGTCGCAGCTTGAGTTCCTGTAACATCTCCCAAAAGTTGTCCGCTAAAATTAACGGGAGTTATTGTGTTTACTCCGATGTAATTGAAAAACCTTAACAAATAACACAAAAGACCCTCACCATCATTTCGTGGAAATCCATTTATTGTTGCCGTGGAGCTTGGATCACATTGGGTAGTCCAAATAATCTGTCCGTTGACTACTGATTTTGTAATCGTTCCATAAAGAGCGTAGGTCAAATTGCTAATTAGCGATGGGACTGACTCTGCTGAAACTTGAGGATATGGAAGCTCTGGCGCACAGGCACTTCCATACGGACTATACCCAAAAGGATCGCCATTAGAATTATTGTTACATCCACATGACATATCCGCAAATATTGATCACTGATAGTTTTTTGTAAAGACTAAATGCATATATTTACACCTTTGCCTTTTTGGGCTTGTCATCGTCGTCGTCATCATCAAATTCATCTGGAAGAAAATCACCATCAACCCACTTTTCAATGTGGTTTTCTAAAGCGAATCCATTTCCATCAAATATCTCGCAGTGCTGGGTTTCCCCTTCCTCATCTACCCAGTTAATAAACAATGCCGTATTCAAAAAGTGTTCGGAGATTACTTGTATCGCCTTGTTTATCGCCTCCCATTCTTCGTTTGTTACGTTGTTTGGTTTGTTGCGTTTCACTTCTATGTGATATGCAGATATTTTGTTAGATCGTCGAGACGATTGTTCCACCCAGCCAAGAATTTTTTATCGTTCGGATGTGCTTTTATTATCAAAGAATTTACTCGTTTTTGGTCGGCAATAAATTTAGCGGCATCGTTGCCAGTCCTGTACAGGATCTTGTACGCTTGAGGTGCGCCGCTAACAATCTTACAATTGAACCATACCTCACCAACTTTTTCTGGCATATGGTCAACATGGTACTTATCCCAGTTGTACCAGTATAATTTTGTTGCCTTGTCACAAGTGAGATTTCTGATGTCGTCTTTTGTTAACTTGAATGGAGCCTCACTGAACTCTCGGAAGTCGCATCCCCACTTTGTTACGCCACCATCATCTCCCTGAACCTCCTCTGCAATGACGTAATTGTAATCACCATAGTGGCCCCTTGCAAATACGCATTCATGCTGGAATATGAAGGGCAGGAAGTTACTAAAACGTGGTGTCATGCGCTATCAGATAATCTTTTGGGTCTCGCCGTAATTCCGTAGTGTTTGATTGGTATTGTGGAAGTGCTTGATTGCTTTCAATACGTTGGTTAGAGGATTCATCAATGTGCTGCAATGCCGTGACCGCCTTCCAGTCCATTACGGCTGTCCCTGTAATGAGTGTCGTCACAACCGCACCAAAGAACATCACGACCAAGTTTGCGAGTTCCACTATCTCCTTGGCGGCCTCCGCATGGGTCAGAATCAGGAACGCAGAACCAGAGAAAACAAGAAGAACACACAACGATCCGAAAATCGCATAGAGACACTTTTTGCTGTCTAGAGGTCTCTGCTCTAGCTTCTGCTTGATTACAGATGACCCAGAAGGCTCCATGCCGCCCCCCCTGCTATGAAGCCCGCCCCAACAGATATTAACCACGACTCAGCTAGCGCAGGAGGGTAGAACGCAAGCAGAGTGGACGAGAAGCGAAGTACGCCAGTAAATACAATGAACCCGATAAGGCTTGAGCAAAGTAAAAGAAGCATATGCAGGTGATGTTTTGCGGTAGAAAGCTCCTTGGTAGCGACATCTAGCTTGTTTTCTGTGTCGTGCAGCTTTGCTGTCTGTGTGTTTATTGCTTCCTGCACGCCCACTAGCTCGCTTTTAGCTGCGGTAGCTTGATCTTGTGCCTCATGGACTAATTGACGCTGGTGTTCGATTGTTTTGATAATGTCATTTTTAGTTATAGTTGTAGCCTGAACTGCTACCGCCATGACAAATAAAATTGCTAATGCTAGTTTATTCATTTCTGTGTTTTTAACCATTGTTGAATTACTATTGCTTTATTGTCAACCGCAGAAAGGTTGCCTTGAATTGCGCTAATATTGTCCACCGCAGGAGCTACCGAAATTGTGGTTGGATTATGAGCGCACCCACCAAAAACCATGAGAAGTGTTCCAAGCAGAGGAATCAATGCTTCCAAGTTTTTTTTCATCGGCTTGCGTTTTTGATGATTGTTAGGATTGAAGCTAAAGCAGAAAGACCAAGGCAGATCCATTGAGCAAGTGGAGGAACCTCTGGCACAATAGAAAAAAACAAAAATGTCAAACTTGTAGCAGACCCTAAAAGGGGAGATTGTCCAGATGCGTTCATTAGTTTGTTGTAGCAGGATTTAATTGATCTTCAATAGCATTTGAAGGAGTCGTTTCCGTGATCCAATCAGGCAATGGGGTGTCGGCAGGATCGAGGAGTGCTTCCCATGTGTAGGAGATGGGGTTTCCTACACCTATTGGACATCCTGTTTCATCAATGTTATAAGAATTAAATTGAGGAGTGGGTCGTATATTACCCCCCCAAACAGGAATGCATTCAGGAGTTGAAGACAATTCCCACGCCCAAGGCAATGAACTGGCATCTTGTAATGGATATAAAGAAGAAAAAGTTCTCATTATGGTAATCCCAATCCTTGTCCAATTGTTTGTTTGTAAAGAGAGTAAAGCGAAGCAGTAGAGCTAAAACTTAAATTTGTATTTTGCCACATATAAAATGACATCGTTCCTAGCATGTATTGAGCAACACTTCCAGCATCATTAGCCGCTAAAAATGAAATTGGAATTGTTGATGCTGGGGGCAGTACAGTTAAAGATCCAGTTGCAATACTAGATCCATTCAAATACACTGTCGCAGTAGATGCGGTCACATCATAATTAAGAGATTTGAAATTATTTAAGCTAGTTGCTGAATATGGAATTGATGTGTAAGAAGTTCCATTTCCTACAAGAAACTGATCGTCTCTTGCCCTAGCTCCTTTTGAGTTAGACGAAGTTAAATCTCCATAATAAGTTTTAGAGCCATTAACAATTTCGTTAACAACAATAAAATTATTTGACGCAGTGCTTCCAGTTAAAAGAGTTGTGGTGACATAGCCTGTTGACGAGTTAAGTAATCCTGTTGATGTCCAATTACCTACGGGAATGTTAGTTAGTGTTCCATTATAGGTTCCAGCACCACCGAGTGAATAAGCCGTTGTGCCATTGGCATTTTGACTGCTCCTCAAAGGCCAGCAAACCATGTTTGACCAGAGTCCCAATCCTTTCACGCCTTTAACAAAGGAATTGATCAGTTGACGAGATGAAGCTGTGGCAGAAGCTATTGGAGAGGTGGCAGATGCCGTTACGCTTCCAGTATTGGTGAGGGTATTTGATCCTGCTGAATCTGCCGTGACGCTATTTTGGTTGAGTGCCCAGTAAGAGACGAGGTTTGTGGTGAGTCCAGCACCCTGAATGCCAGAGTAAGTAAGGCCAATGCCTCCGTTGTAAAGGGAGGTGATTTCAGTGGATGAAAGGACTCGGCTCCAATATCCCATCCCTGCGGCGTTTCCTGTTAACGCCACCAATGCATACATATATGCAAGGATAATAACAGAATAACTATTTGGCATCGTGCCAGTGCCAGTATTAGACACAGCCGTTCCGTTATTAACTCTAATTGTTTTTATCAAAGTAGAAGAATCGTAAGTCACAACAAGGTGATTCCAAGCATTCAAAGTTATTGGCGTGTTGATTGAAACTGCCTGACCAGTTCCCCCTTGAAGGTACACATTAGTTCCAATAGTAAAAATTTGCCAATCATACGCTGAAAAAGTGCCTTTAACTAAAATCCCATTATATGTGGAACTTGTGGGATAAACCCACAAAGATATAGTAAACGATCCAGTCTGCGAAAAGCTAGGTGTCGTCAAATACTGAGTGCTACCATTAAAACTAGCGGCAGAATCATATGCCGTAGGGGTGACCGCCTCAGTTCCAATTCCCGCCGTGGTAAAGTAGGCTAGGGCATTTGGGTCAAAACCACCTCCGAATATAATCGGAAATCCGCTCATGCTAATTAAGGGCGATACCCTTCAAGAGATACTGTGAATACAGCACCACTTGTTGGAACATATGCTGCGGTGGCTTCAAGTAGACCATAAATGGTTGTTCCGCTTGTCGGAGATGCCGTTATGGCACTCCCAACATCAGGAACACCCCTGCCGCTTGATCCATCACTTCCAGAGTTTGAAAGGGTTATGGAAATACTTCCAAGGTATCCAGCTACACCAGATGTTGAAAGGACTCCAGAAGCATTAAATGCAGCCCCATCACCTACTGTGGGAACAGGCGTTCCTTCAAATAGGTGCAGCCTAAAGCTAGCGTTGGTAAGCAGAGCATTACTCGTGTTGATCCTAGCCCTCTCAATTCTCACGCAATCTCCAGCATTCCTAGATACAGACGCAAAAGAAAGAGCAACTACGGAACCAGCAGTGGTGCTGTTAGCTACAAGATAACCGCTCACATATGCCGTAGTGTTTGCTGGACGAGTGAAAGATGATTGAACCTTGATCTCAGAGTTATTTGAGGTGACAGCCCCAATCACATTGCTTCCAGCAGGAAGGGGATTATCAAGCATCACATTGCTGACGTTTTTGCTTAAATTGTAAGTGATTCCTACAGTGCCAACAATTGTGTTAGACCTAAATCTGATGTTTTTAAACCCAGAGGTATCAATCTGACCAATGGTTGCTGTTGCAGCGTTAAAACTAGAAGACGTATTTCCAGTAGTTAGAGCGGCATAAGTTGTAGCGGTATAATTTGTTCCATCAACAGACGCTTCGATTGTTACCGTCCCAGTTGCAACGGCATCCGATTGAAATGCAAGAGTGCCAAAACTTGTGGTTGTAATAACAAGGGGCGTGCTAGTCGTTACTGAGCCGCTTCCAGTAGAGTCTGGATTCACACTACCAATGAAATTAGTCCCAGTATTAAGTCCAACGGTTCCAACGCTGTTTGTTCCAGCATTAAGACCAACAACTCCGATGCTGTTTGTTCCAGTATTAAGTCCAACGGTTCCAATGCTATTTGTCCCAGCAGGAATAGGTGCTGCTAGCTTTACATAATCGGCGTAAGTTCCATTGGTTATTCCCTGTAGGTAAGCAAGAACACTTGCGCGCCAGTTTGCCGTTGAGAGATTAGAGGTGAATTCAGGAAATTGTGACATGGTAATTAGGTTTTGTTGGAAAAATAGTCAGTTGAGGTGGCTGATGCAAGTTTTATCCTGCATCAGCCACCGATAACTAGCTACCTATTACAGGCCAGTCGAACTGGTCGAGCAAGGAAGAGGCGCACCATCAAATGGGCAACGCTTGTACAAGACAGGAACCACATTCTGCGGCCTCACTGGCTGGATCGCACGTTGGATCTGATAGATGTGCTGACCGAAATCTCCGTAGAGATTGCAATCGTTGTCGCGGAAGTACGTCCACTCAAGCTCACCCATAGCGAGTTGAGGAGCAAACCTGAAGGTTCCCTCGCCAACGTACTGCTCTGGTACAAGACGCTTGAAGGCGTCACCAGCGATGACGAAACCAACCTCGTAGTTAGCTGCAACCCATGATGGGTTACGGCGTTGAGCGAAGCCGTTCGTGACAGCCGAGCTAACGATTGGGTTGATCAGGACAAGGTTTCCGTTGCCGTCAAAACCAGAGGCGCGGAGAGGCTGTTGGTCAATACCAAAAGCAAATCCACGATATCCTTGGAACTGATAGCCACTGATGCTGTCCTCACCCAGCTTGAACGAACCAGCGGTCAAATAGAGGAGATCCTCTTTGACGTCCGCATCGTTGCGGATGTTTTCGATGGCGTCAGCGGAGAGCATGACTTGGAAGAACTCACCCTCTTTGGAGGCAAAAGGCTCTGCAAGCATCTCTTCACGAAGGAAGGTTCCGATGCGATAGAGCGTCTTGAAGTTCAGAGCAGAGTCAGGAAGAATCTGAGCGAACTTGGTGTTGATCTGCTGCATATCACCCGTGAGGTTGGAGGTGAAGGACTGGGTCGAATTGACCACATACTTCACACCAGACTGGATGAGATACTGATAACGGATGTCAGCGTTGATGATCTGGAGGATGCTCTTCTCAAGGCTGACTTGAGCCTGAAGATAGCTTCCCTTGAACGCCGTACGAGCCTGCTTGACGCAAATACGAGGGCCAGCACCACGAAGGGTTTGCAAGCTGAACTGGTATTCGGTCGATCCCACTTGATCAGCGGCAGCACCGACGCCGCAAAGCGTAGTGTCATCCACGAACGTAGGAGAAGCGAGAGAAGCGACAGGGACTGCCATTTCCTCGACAACACTACGGACAACATCCGAGACGTTAGGAATAGTTCCGCCGTCGATGGAGTTGATGTAGGGGGACTTACGAGCAAGAACCTTTGCAATCTGTCCGATGATGCGCGAGACATCCTTCGAAGCGAAATTCTGGATCGTAGCAAGTGGAATACAATTGCTGAAGTTTGCGCTCGCATTAGTAGAAGCTCCAAGATTGGAGTAATTTACTGGAGCCGTATCTGTGTTGGGGATGTACCCGCTGTTTGCAACAGCAGAGTTACCTACCCCAGTTCCTTGACTAGCCATATTATTTAGTTTGGTTGACTTGAAGGAGTCACAACCAATTGTGGTAGCGACAACCCCAAGGGTGTACAGCGACTGCGTGCAGTCACGATACGAAGTTTGGTTGGTGTCGCTAGCGGCACGCTCTAGCTTCTGTTTGCGGCCTGTGTTAGTGAATGTTTGCGGCTTCCACCAAGCCATTCCCATACGGAGGGAACACACCGAGTTGAGTGACTATTACTAAATAAATAATTAATCGTCAACTATATTTTCCAAATTTGTTGATACCCTGAATATATCATTGGAACTCCAATCTTAACAAAGTAGTCAGCAATGTATTTCCCTTTGCCAATTTCATCGTTGAGGTTGTCATCAACAACAACCATTGTTCCCTTTTTTAAGCACTTTGATACAGCAATCAATTCGTAAATATGATGAAGAGATGACGGATGCGGGTTTGTTGGATCTAAATCGTAGCTGTCTAAATAAAGAAGATTAATTTGTTGATTAAATCTGTGAAGGAATCCGACGCTATCTTCACAGGCAATTCGAGTTTTTTCACTGGTAATTTTAGATTTTGCAAATGCAACAGAGTCCTCGCTGATGTCCACCGAGTAAAAATTGCCTCCATTTGATCCAACAAATGCATCAAAAATTAGCGTGGACATTCCATCTCCCTCAAAATTGTTTTCAACCCTAGCACATCCTGTTTCTACAATTATTGGATTTTCTATTCCGTTTAAGAAATCAACCATGTAGCGGAAAGATTTTTCTCTCTTCCCAGTTATAGATAGCATTTCTTCAATGTTCATTTTGGAATTTGTTTATCATGTTGCTACTTGTCTGGCACGAATAATCTGAACCTACTGGTATGTAATCTCCACCATATTCTCCGTACCGATCCCCTATAAAAAATTTATGTACATCAGTATATGGAAATAAACAATCTATTGGTTGATTTCTATATTTGTCGTAAGGCTCGCTAGTAAAGTTTATGCATGATTGGATTTGGTCTGAACATATTACTTGCAATGCGGATTCATGCATATTGTGTTTTGGACACCAAAAGCAATGCCATCCAGAAGTTAGCGAGTTTACAAAATCAATTATCCTAGTTGATAATAAATACGCATCAGCCTCGCAGTGAACAATTTTATCAAATCCGTTATTCTGTGCGTATTGTATTGCACTTCCAAAGCTCCTATACCATCCATCGTAATCAACAATTGTTCGTTTTCCTAAATGAGTTGGAAAAGTATATATAACTTCTGATGGACAAAATGATGGCATCATAGGACTTCCATCATCAAACATAAGCATTTTATCATGCTTTACTTTTCCTGATACATAATAATCGTACCAAGATTTATATCTTCCGCTCCACCCATCCTGTGAATCAGCATAAGAGGTGCAAAACAAAAGTGTTTTCATAACACTGAAAGGTTTGCGTCACAATTTGGCGTGTAGTGCGCTCCTTTGTATCTGACAATGCTATTAGGAACCTCACAAGTTTCTTGTAGTAATGGCTTGAAAAGACCAGCGGCTATCCAGAATGAACTAGATTGGTTTCCAACAAAAAAATCAGCACCTTCAATTGCTTTTGCAACATCAAGACAATTATCTGTTTTGTAGTATTCAATGTTCCCAATAAGATCGCAGAATTCTTTATGTTCATCTTCTCTTCCAATGAACAACGCTTTATCTCCAAAATGTTTATGTACTTTATCCCATGAAAAATGAGGGCTTCTGTATCTTGGTGTGCGATTAAATATAACTCTTCCTTTTGTATTTACATCAGCTTCTACCTTGATCCAAGGCTCTTTTATGTCCATGTAACCATGACCCCTTGGAACAAGATACAAGTATCTTGCTTGTGCGTCGGTAAGTGAAATATGGTGTTCGTAGCACTCGCGCCACCCCGCCAAGTCATGATCAATTCCATACCTTCCGTCATTCCATAAAACTTCAATGTTCTGGCTTTCAAGTAACGGCTTTAGTGAGTTGTACTTATATCCACTCATTGGCTCCATCCAAGTTTCATCACGAATAACTATTGTGGTTCCACCCATCGCCTTGAATACAGGCAAAAATGCAATAATGTCACCTATGTGACCAGTGTGCATAAAGGTTATTCGCTTCTCAAACGGGCTTCTCATCAGAGAGAGTATTTAACATAACCTGTGATCTAGCTTCAAGATCAGAACTTTTTGCGTGATGAATTAAATGAAGAACATCATCCAAAGTATTTTGTATTTCAAGAACTTCGGACTCGTTAATCATCTTATTGCTATCTACAATAGGCTCTTGAATAAATTTCTTTATCGCGTTCGCGCAATGTTCCTTGGTCGCATAAAAGATATATGCAGGCTCGCCGCAGTTCATGTGGAGAGTTCCGTGATCTTCATACGTTTTTGCTATCTCTGGGGTGAATTTTTTGTTCACTACATCATAATCGCTCATCCATCCGCCGCCAGCGGCGTAGAGGGCGCACCAACGGATGAAACGTGCTACTATCCAGTCAAATCTGTTCAGTAATTCAGGGTGAAGGCCCATTGTATTAGCCATCAACTTCTGTTGGAGCTTGTTGTATATCGGGCTACCAAGAGCGTGGCTCCTATTGAGCATGACAGGCTCCCATCCTTGATTTGTCCAGCTAGTCTTCCACCAATTGGCGCAGGCAAATTCCTCGCCTTGCTTTGATTGGGAGATGTTTTGGTAGTATGCGTAGATTTTCATTAGTATGTTTTATAGCCAACGTGGAATACTGGTAGACCAAGGTCGATGTGGGGTTGGTGGCTGGCCTCCTTTGCCCTCAGACAGAATGAAACATCCTCGCCCCTTGCGCTATCGAATGGTCGGAAGTAATCGTAATCGTAGTCAGGTACATCGATCTTCAGGCTATCTCCAAATTTTTCCTTAATGTCGTTAAATACTTTTCGGTGAACTAGCATACAACCTGTTCCTACCCAATCAACTGGAACTACTGCGTCCTCGTATGCCTTGGCTCGCGGTGCGAGGAGTGGATCGGCGCACATTATGGCTCCTCCCTCCTGACGACCGAAGTAAGCCGCCCCCACAAGGCTCTTTCCCGCGCCTATAAGCCTGTGTAACACATGACGCTGTAGTGGCAGGTCTCCTAGTGACCTTGCTCCCGCAACCCAGTGCCTAAACCAAGCTGGGCGTCCGATTGATGGGATGATGTCGTCGTCGATCATCAGCATCCACTTGGCGTCAGTTTCTAGGAACTTGTGAGCTAGTCGGTTGCGTGAATGCTCAATTTTTGCATCACCGATTGACATATCAAAACGAATCTTGTCTTTTCCAAAGTCAAGGGCGATCGCGACATTGACTGCGGCTGTGACAGGATTAGAAGACTTGTACCAAGGCCAGCCAACAAAGATGTCGCGCCCAGCAAACTCACAGCGGTACGAAGGAAGCCCTTCTTTGGTTCTACTTTCAATAATGGGGTTCTGTACTCTTGGTGCTTCAACTTCTTCTAATGCTTGCTTTGGCTTGCGTCCGCGCTTTGGCTTTTCTGCTTCTTCCACAGGTTCAGGTTGTACAACTTCCTGTACAGGATCTGGTTCTGGTTCTGGTTTTAATTCCCCCAAATTCGAGGGAATTGGAACAACTGGAGCCACTGGCCTGCCGTCCAACCTGCGAGGGGGCGGAGTTGGAGTCATGAAAGGATTCGGTGAGTCCGTAGCCTTCATTGTCCGCTCCTGCATAGGAGTAGAGATAGGATCAAGGATTGCCATAATTATGCTCCCGCTTCGTCAAGTCCAAGGTCAATGGCATCGCTGGCATTCATCTTGATTCGTGACTGGAGATCGTTTGATTTATTGACAGACTGGGTCGTAACATTCTGCTTTGGCATCCTTCCAGACGCCTTCAACTTGCCGTTCTCATCAGTCAATTTCTTGAGTTGGGCCTCTAGAGAAGCCTTTGCGGCCTGTTCTTGTTGGAGGGTCGCACTCAGGATGTCGCTATAAACGGCTGCTGCGGCGATTGACGCACGTTCGTTTGCGGTCTTGGGCCAGAGCGCGCTGTTAAACTTCCCCTCAAGTGCTGACACATTTTTGTTGTGGTGCTGGATCTTTTCAATCTGTTCAGGTGTAGCATTCGCAGGAGGCTCTTGGTATCTTGCCCAAGGTACTTCTTTTGTAAGCTGGTTAACATAATCTCGTACTTCCGTTGTCTCTTTCTGATACCAGTCCTTGGCTTGGTTCTGACGCTGTTCAAGGATCTGCTCTGCGTTCTCAGCGGCGTGAGAAATCTCAGCCTCTTGCTTTTCTTTCAGGTCTGATACATCAATCAGGCTTCGCTTTAGCTTCTCGGCGTCAGTCAGTCCCAGCTTGCTGATGGCGTTGTTTTGCCACCACTTGTCGTCAACCTTGTCTGGGCCACCTGCCTTTTCAATACTGGCAATGAGGTCATCCGTAGCCCCATTTTTTTTCATGATGCTATAGATGTTCTCCTTTGCAGAATTGATTGGCTGCGTATACTTGCTTTGGAACTCAGGGTCGTTCTTGATGTCAAAGATTTGCCTGAATTTCTTTAGCTCTTCGTAATCGGTGGGAGCCTGTACCTGTTGCTGTTGGGATTCGGTTAGCCGTTGCCGCAAGACTTCGGCTTCCGCCGCTTGCTTTTTGTACTCGCTGGCTGTTTCTTGCAGCTTGCGCCAATTGTTTTGATTTTTTTCGGAGAGGTTGCGCGGCTGTTCGATGGCGAGAATTTCTGGATCGATTTCGGCTTTTTGTTCTTGAACGGAACTGGGTGAAACTTCGACTCCAGACTCTGGTTGTGGTATTTCTGTTGCTGGTTGAACAGGATCTGGAACGATTGCTTCAGGTTGCTGGCTGTTTGTGCCAGAGATGCTATCAAGCGTTGTAGTGTCTTCATTTGATGTTGTTGGTTCTTGTGTTTCTTGGGGTTCTACCCCTGTCTCTCTTTCCGCCTCATCGAGAAGCGAGTCGATTGATTGATGAACGTCACTGCTGATTGGATCAGCGTTGAGGTTTGCGGCTCCACCATCGCGGTTGGCGGCGGTGATCTCTGGTACTAGGTTTTCTTCTTCCATAATTTATTACATCGACACAAATGACGCCGACGAAGCATCATCATTTTTGTTTTCGTCTAAAAGTATGTCATTCATCTGGCGCAGGATAAACTCCGCGCCTTCCTTGTACTTTGCCTCAAGGGCAACTGACTCAATTGTTTTTCCAGTGGTTGGTGGAATAATGGAATACAGGAAGCCAATTAGCTTCCCCCCAGACTTTTGATGATATTCGCGGAATCGTGCAGAGTCAGATGTTTCCCAAGTCATAATTTATTTGTTGTGTCAGAAGACGCATAGGTTTTCTGACTTAATTTAATTTATGTCAACTATATTATGCCAAGCCAATATCTATTGCCTGCTCAGAAGAAAGCGGCTTGCTTGAATCGCGTCCGTAAGAATTAGGACTCACGCCAGCGGTTTTTCCTTTCCAAGCCTTTTGGAAAGCATCTTCTGAGGTGGTTGGTTTTTGTGCAGCCTCACTTCTTTGCTTCATCACGGCGTCTTGTGGGTTTGTTTCCACAGGTGCGTACATTGGTTTTCCTTCAGCGTCCAAGCGATAACTTCCATCTGGGTTGGTTAGCGGTTGCGTTGTTGGAGCCTGTGGGGCTGCGTTTGTTGCGCCTTGAGTTGGTTGTGTAGGTGATCCGCCCATAGTTTTGTTTGGCTTACGCCGCTGTTACTGGCCTTGGTGGATTGGCGACACTTGCAATCATTCCACCTTGGCTAGGATTTTGTTGTTGGTATTGTTGTTGAAGGTTCTTTTCCTGCGCTACTGATGTTACTGCGTGACCGCCACCACCGCGATGACCATGAGGCATGGCGGCAGGTATCACGTTCTCAGCAGGAGGGGCGGCTTGACCAGCGGTTAGGTGCGTGTACGCATCTTTTGCGGCCTGCCTATACTTTTGCGTCTGCTTTGGCATTGCGCCCTTTTGTTCAGCGGCGGTAATGTGTCCAACGTAGTGCTTCATGGCAGCCATAAGCGGGGCAATTGCCTCTTGGGTCAGACCACCCCTTGGCACGTTGGCAATCACTGGCATCAGCTTTTGGCTCATTGTATCAAGATGGACGATGTCGTTGTCTCGTGGTGAGACAGGAATGTCCTGACCTGCGATGATGGCCTGAAGTTCCAATACCTGTTGGCGCGTGGCTTCAATAGCGATTGCCTCAACCTGATCCTTTGGAAGGATGACGCTGTTGGCGACTGTCTCTCCCAGTTTCCTGCTCCAATCCAGCTTTAGAAGCTCGTCTTGGTTTACGTTAGGATTGCCAGTGTAGCGTTGGATCAGTGAGTCTAGGATCACATTGTCTTGTGGCGTTGTATCCTGAAGAAGCTGGCTGGCAGGTGAGTATGCCATGAGAAGAATGTCAGATGGTGGGACATTCTTTTGGAGCATGTCGTACACGCAGTTAATTGCGTCCTCATCAAGGTGT
>Ga0114960_10002701_pt1 | contig 13723 bp, 7 predicted proteins | sample C_130625_MF_Meta_FD_92637 | JGI IMG/M metagenome (GOLD analysis project Ga0114960, IMG submission 92637) | Freshwater microbial communities from Lake Croche, Canada to study carbon cycling - C_130625_MF_MetaG | ecosystem: Environmental > Aquatic > Freshwater > Lake | place: Lake Croche, Canada... | reverse complement strand
GCGTCTTCCTTGAGGGAGCCGTTTGGCACGGCGGCAAGAGCCGTCTTGGTGGCTGCTGCCTTGCTGACCTTGGCCTGTGGGAGAAGTCCGGCCATCTCGGCTTTCTTTTTCTGATTCCAAGCCTGTTTTTTCTTTGCCCAGGCGGCTTTTTTAGCCTTCTCGGCACGGATGTCTTCTGGGGTCTCGACTTCGGTCCAGACCACTTCGCCGGTCAGTGCATCGACAGCTACTTGGGTGATATCGGGCGACTTGGGTGTCGAGAGGTCGAAACTCCAGCGTAGCTTTCCATGCCACAGCTTGAGCTGGGAAGAGCGGACCTTGCTACCTGGGAATCGCGCCAAGGCACTTTTGGCGGCATCTCTCTTGATGACTTTGGCTTGCTTTAGCAGGTCGGATTGTGAGGGCTGATTCTCTTCACCACCCCACATCTCTTCTTTGCCCGCCGCTATGGCGTTCTTTGCCGAAGGATCTTCAAGGCCTGTGGAGACCACCTTTCCTGTCAAGGCATTGACTCCGACCTCCGTGATCTTCCTTGAGCCGGGAGTCACCACAGCGAAGGACCAGAGGATCTTTCCATCCTCGTTTTCAATCCAAGAAGATTTGATTTTTCCGTTAGGAACTACAGCCAGCGCGCTCTTGGCGGCATCGGCTTTGCTGACTTTGGCTTGGGCCTTGAGTGAGGCTTCGTTCTCATGATCTTCGGCGTGAAGAGGGAGGTAGCAGGCTCCGGCGATTGCTGTCAGCGTGAGTAGGCACTTGTGTAGGGGAGATGGTTTCATTGGTGATATGGTTTGGTTGATATTTGCATCGTTTGCAACATCTCTCATGACAGGGCCGCTGGAGAAAATCCCGAAGTTTAAGATGACAATTTGTTCATCTTGCAGAACGTGTTTGCTCCATGAGTGAACTCGTGATCCCCTCATTTCATGAAACAAAATACCCTTCCCCTCATGGTTTCCCTTCTCCTTGGAGTGCTCTCGCTTCCTATGGTGCAAGCCGCGCCTTCGCTTCAAGCAGGCAAACCGATCCCACTGCCCGGAACATCGGGCCGGTTTGATTTCATTCGTATTGATTCTGCTGCTGATAGACTCCTTCTCGGCCATACTGGCAACCACTCTTTCGATGTCTTCGATATCAAGTCCGGCAAGCTTCTCAAATCGTTCACCGGCTACGATGCCGCCGATGCAGGATCTGATTCAGTAAGAGGATTCTATTACGCAAGCTGCAGCGACCCCGCGCGCCTGCTGATGGTTGATTCCTCAAAAATAGAAGTGGCTGGAGAAGTGCCCCTTCCCGCTAATTCCGACCTGATGGGGGTAAACCCAGTCACCGGAATGGTTCATGTCTGCGACGACACGGCCCCAAACCGCTGGGTGATCGACCCCTCCACCAAAAAGATCGATCACACGATTAAGTTTGAAGGTAGCGGCATGGAGGATGTCGCTTTCTCAGCCGACGGGAAGCTGGTCTATCAGGCAATTAAAGGAACAGGCAGCATTGCTGTCTATGATATTGAATCGCAAAAAGTCACTGCAACTTGGCCCTGCGGAGTGAAGGGCCCTTGGGGAATGGCTATGGTTCCTGATCAGAATGTCCTTCTTGCTGCCTGTGCTGAAAAATTGTTCATGGTTGACTGTGCAACGGGGAAAGTGGTCGCCTCCGCGCCGATTGCTAAGAGCGTGGATGAGGTGGCATATGACCCTGCTCTTCATCGTGCTTATTGCTCAAGCCGCACCGGAAAAATTTCTGTTATCCAAGTGGGACAGGCCAAACTCACCCCGCTGGATGATATGACGAGCCAATCTGGATGCGCCAATGTGGTGGTTGATCCCAAGACCCACACCGTCTGGATTGCTTATGGCAATAAAGACGGTGCATTCGTTCAGCCCTTCACACAGGCAAATTAGGTCAATAAGAGAAATGTCGGGCTACATCTAATGGTGAGCCCGACGTATCCAAGTTGCCGCAGGGGTTCTTAATCCGAGCTCCCCGCGCCTTCGACTCCCTTTTCTCTTTTCTTCTTTTTCTCGGGTTTGGTCCCGTTGAGTTCGTCGAGTAGCGTCTTGACCTCATCGATCACATGACCCTTGAGCGGCTTCACGCCGACCTTATTCTCAAAGTCAGCCAGGGCGGCCTTCATCTCATTGACCTTTTCAGGATTCGCCGCAGCCAGATCGTGGTGTTCCCCTAAGTCATCATGGATATTGTAAAGCTCGTCCTTGTCCTCGTAGACGAAGTGAACCAGCTTCATGTCGCCATCCAGCATGGCAGCCATTGCCGGGTTGCCGGTGGCGACGCGTGCCCCGTCATAGTACCAGAAGATCGGCTTACGAGGGTGGCTCATGTCTCCCTTGAGGACAGGAGCGAAGCTCTCCCCATCGACATGGAGGTCAGGCCTGAGGGGTAGTCCCGCCATATCAAGGAAGGTGGGGAAGAAATCCGTCCCCGTCACGGCGCGGTCCGTCACCGTTCCAGGCTTGGTGACCCCGGGCCAATAAACCATCATCGGAACCCTCATGCCTCCCTCGTAAAGCCACCCTTTGCCCGTGCGGAGGGGCTTGTTGGAGGTGGCCATGCCACGGGTTCCGAGGAGATCGGTTGTGGAAAGGCCACCATTGTCCCCAGCCAGTACGATGATCGTGTCCTTGTCATAGCCTAGTTCGACAAGTGTCTTGCGGATCCGGTCCACGCTCTCGTCGATACTCTTCACCATGGCCGCGTAGACGGGGAGATTCTGCTTCATCTTCACCTTGCCGGTGTAATCGGCCTCATACTCCGCCCCATCATCCTTGGGCATTGTCTTGAGCTTCTCCTCGAAGTGCTTCACTATCTCAGGCTTCCCTTCGAGCGGTTCGTGCACCAGGTAGTGGGAGAGTTCGATGAGGAAGGGTTTGTCAGGGTGATCCTTCTTGTGATCTTTCAGGAACTGGATCGTCTCATCTGTCAAACGATCGGCGATGTACTCACCCGGCTTGCCTTGCTCCAGGCCGTAGGGAGCCACATTGTGATCCTCCCTTTTCGCATGCTGGGATGGCTTGTTCGGGTCATAGTAGGGCCAGAAGTGTGTTTTTAGGGCCCCGAGACTGCAGCCACCCTTGTTGATCTCGAATCCATGATCTTGGGGCCAGAATCCCTTCTGCCCCTCGTGCCACTTGCCGGCAAAGAAGGTACTGTAACCCGCATCCTTGAAGAGGCTCGCATAGACGACTTGATCGAGTGGAAGCCCCGTGTCCCCTCGAAGCTCGGGACGGTTATGGTCCTTACCGGTCAGGATCGAGAGACGTGAGGGAACGCAGCGGGGTGCGGCCTCATACCCGCGTGTGAAGCGGAATCCATCGGCAGCCAGTTGGTCAATGGCGGGAGACTCGTAGAAGGTACTCCCCATGCAGGAGAGATCCTTCCAGCCAAGGTCGTCCATCAGAAAGAAGATGATATTGGGCTTCTTCGTGGTATTGACCGGTGTCGGAGACGGTGCCGGGGTAGAGGCTTGCTCGGCTAGGATCAACGAGGGGAGCGTGAGGCTGGCAACGGCTAGGGTCAGGAGGGTTCTTTTCATCATCGGAATTGAGGGGTGTAAAACACCATTGAAACAGAAAAGTTGCAAGTTTGGGTGTAAAATGTACGGGAAGGATGCTGTGCATCCGCCGTTATCAGCGATTCCAATCAAAGGATGCCATTAAAAATTGGTGCGCCCGGCAGGAATCGAACCTGCTACCAAGGGTTTAGAAAACCCCTGCTCTATCCGATGAGCTACGAGCGCAAAGTGTTTTTTACTATCAGACTAGAATGGAAAGGGGAAAAAGCTAAAATTTGACTTTTGTAAAGTTTGCACAAACTTTAAGAAGTGAATGGTATTGAAATCACAATAGGGGAGACGTCCAAGAAGCTTACGCGTCAGATTTGGATAAGCGATTCCCTTGAATGATCGGTGTTGTAGCAGTGCAACAAATTTGGCATCTGGATCAATCTTCATTTTATGAGCTCCCCCCTAGCAATCACACGATTTCAAAACCCTAGAAGGCACTCCTTTTCCAGTGCATTGGGTCTTTTGACCGCCGCCTTGATAGTGCTCTCTACCGTCCAAAGCGTTCAGGCGCAGTATCAAAATGCCAACCTGACCAACGCCAATTTTACCAATGCCAATTTAACCGGCACCAATTTTTCTGGGGCCAATCTCACGGGTGCCAATTTTACTAGGGCCAATCTCACGAGCGCCAACTTCACGATCGCCAACCTAAACAACGCCAACCTAAACAACGCCAACCTTGGCGGCGCAACCCTCACCAGTGCTAACCTGAATAATGCCACTGTTACTGGAACCAGTTTAATCGGAGCGACTCTCACTGGGGTCAACCTCACGAATGCGAATCTGACCGGTGCTATTTACGACACCAACACAACTTGGCCCTCGGGCTTTGCCTATCAGATCTCGGGTGCGTATGGACCCAACGCTAATTTCACCAATGCAACGCTCACCAACGCCAATCTCACCAACATCAATTTTACAGGCGCCAATTTTACGGATGCCGATCTGGTGGGGGCGAATCTGACGAGTGCCAATTTGACGAGTGCGAATCTTTCCCGAGCCATCCTGAATGGTGCGAATTTGACCAATGCGATTTTTTCAAACACCATTTTTAGCGGTGCCGAATACGATGCCAAGACGATCTGGCCAGCGGGCTTTGCCTATCAGATCTCGGGCGCCTATGGACCCAACGCCAATTTCATCAATGCCAATCTGAGTGGTGCCAATCTGAGCGGTGCCAACCTGAGTGGTGCCAATTTCACCGGCGCCATCCTCAACAGCGCGAATCTGACCAACGCTAATCTGGTTAGTTCCACCCTTGCAGGTACTGATTTCACAAGCGCTAATTTCACCGACGCAAATCTAACGAATGCAAACCTCGGCGGAGCGACACTCACCTATGCCAATCTGAGTGGTGCCAATCTGAGTGGTGCCAATCTGAGTGGCGCCATCCTCAACAGCGCGAATCTGACCAACGCCATTCTGAATGGAGCAAACTTTACAGGGGCTACTCTCGCCGGCGCGAATCTGACTGGCGCCGAATACGACGCCAACACGACGTGGCCAGCGGGCTTTGCCTATCAGATCTCGGGCGCTTATGGACCCAACGCAAACTTTAGCGGTGCGAATCTGAGCGGCTACAATCTTACGGGCCTCAATTTCTCTGGTGCCAATTTTACTGTTGCGAACCTCACCCTTGCGAACCTGAGCGGTGATATTCTGAACTACGCTGATTTCTCTGGTGCCAATCTTACGAGTGCCAATCTCACGAATGCCAATCTTGGCAGCGCAACGCTGACCGGTGCCAATCTGACCGGCGCCAACCTTGTCAGTGCCAATTTTACCGGCGCCGTTCTCACCAATGCCACGATTATCTTTGCCAACCTTAGCAAGGCTACCCTCACGAATGCGGACCTAAGCTACGTTAATTTTACAGGCTCAACTCTTAGTTTCGCTAAATTCAATAATGCTAATCTGGCCGGTGTTATTCTGACTGGCGCAGACTTGTCCGGAGCAACTCTCAATGGGGTCAACCTCACAAATGCTAATCTGACCGGTGCCACCTACAACACGAACACGACCTGGCCAACGAATTTCGCCTATCAGACCTCGGGAGCTTACGGTCCCAATGCGAATTTCAGTGGGAAAACCCTCACCAACGCGCTCCTCACGAACGTCAATCTTTCTGGCGCCAATTTCACCGGAGCGAATCTGACTGGGGCGACGCTGACCGGCTCCACGATCAGCACCGCAAATTTTGCTGGGGCCATCTACAACACGAACACGATCTGGCCCACGAATTTCGCTTATCAGACCTCGGGAGCTTACGGTCCCAATGCGAATTTCAGTGGGAAAACCCTCACCAACGCGCTCCTCACAAACATCAACTTCACTGGCGCAAATTTCACAGGAGTGAATCTGACGGGAGCGAATCTGACGGGAGCGAATCTGACCAACTCCATTTACAACTTGATGACGATTTGGCCGAGTGGTTTTGCCTATACCAACTCCGGGGCAATCGGTCCTGGGGCCAATCTTTCTTCGCGGATCCTTTCGGGACTTAATCTCACTGGTATTGATCTGACTGGTGCGAATCTGACTGGTGCGAATCTGACTGGTGCGAATCTGACCAATTCAATTTATTCTTCGACGACGACCTGGCCCACAAACTTTGCCTACACTAACTCCGGGGCAATCGGGCCTAGGGCCAATCTTTCTTTACGGAATCTTTCGGGTCTGAATCTCTCTGGCGTTGATCTCACGGGCGCTAATTTAACAGGAGCGATTCTGAGTAACACGATTTTCACCGGAACCATTTACAACATCAATACGACGTGGCCCTCCACAAACTTCGCCTACCAAACTTTGGGAGCCTACGGCCCCAAAGCAAATTTTGCCGGAGCAAATCTTACGAATGCAAATCTGACGAACATCAACTTCACAGGGGGAAATTTCACGAATGCGAACCTGACCGGAGCCAATCTGACGAGTGATAATCTGACGAGTGTTAATTTCACCCGTGCCAATCTCACCGGATCGACACTCACGGGAGCGATTCTGAGCAACACGATTTTCACCGGAGCCATCTACAACACCAATACGACGTGGCCCACAAACTTTGCCTACACCAATTCGGGAGCCTTTGGGCCCAATGCTAATTTAACGAATGTTGTTCTCTCCGGGGCGAATCTGACGAACATCAACTTCACAGGCGCGAATTTCTCGGGTGCCAACCTCATCGGTGCCAACCTAACTGGCTCTACCGTCACCAACGCCATCTTCAACGGGGCCATTTACAACACGAATACGACCTGGCCCACAAATTTTTCATACACTAATTCGGGAGCTTATGGGCCGAGGGCAAATCTCTCGGCATCCAATCTGACTAGTGCGAATCTGACGAACATCAACTTCACCGGAGCCAATTTCACGAATGCGAATCTGACCGGTGCCAATCTGACGAGCGACAATCTAACGAGCGCAAACCTGACCAAGGCGAATCTGACCGGAGCAACTCTTTCTGGAGCGACTATGACGGGTGCAATTCTCACCGGATCCATCTACAACACGAACACGACGTGGCCTACAAACTTCGCCTACCAATTATCGGGAGCTTATGGACCCAATGCAAATTTCAGTGGAGCGGTGCTCACCAACGCAAACTTCACGAATATCAATTTGACGGGCGCCAACTTCACCAATGCGAACCTTGGCGGTGCCACGTTGACCGGAGCGACATTGAGTGCTGCGAATCTGACCGGTGCAAATCTGACAAGGGCGAACCTAACCAATGCCATTTTTACCGGGGCCATTTACAACACCAACACGATCTGGCCGACCGGTTTTGCCTATACAAACTCGGGGGCTTATGGCCCCTATGCAAATTTTGGCGGAGCAAATCTTACGAATGCAAATCTGACAAACATTAACTTCACTGGTGGCAACTTTGCCGGCGCGAATCTGACCGGTGCCAATCTGACGAGCGATAATCTGACGAGCGCAATCCTGACCAAGGCGAATCTGACCGGCGCAACTCTTTCTGGCGCGACTATGACCGGCGCAATTTTCACCGGAGCCATCTACAATACTAACACGATCTGGCCGACTGGCTTTGCCTACACAAACTCCCGAGCTTACGGCCCTTATGCAAATTTTGGCGGTGCAACGCTCACCAACGCCAATCTCACGAACATCAATTTCACCGGTGCCAATTTCACCAACGCGAATCTGACCGGCGCGAATCTGACCGGAGCGAACCTCACCAGCACTACAATCAATGGCGCGACCCTTGCTAACGCCACTCTCACGAGTGCAATCCTCTACAAGGCCAATCTGATCGGGGCCAATCTGACCGGAGCAAACTTGATCGGAGCCACGCTCACGGATGCTATTCTGAACAACGTGAATTTTGCCGGCGCGATCTACGATACCAATACAATCTGGCCCCTAAACTTTGCTTTTCAGACAAAAGGAGCCTACGGGCCCAACGCCGATTTCAATGGTGCAACGCTCACCAACGCGAATCTCACGAACATCAATTTCACCGGTGCCAATTTCACCGGAGCGAATCTGGCCGGTGCAAATCTCAGTGCGGCCAATCTCACAAGCGCGAATCTGACGGGTGCAAATCTGACAAGGGCAAACGTGACCAACGTCATTTTTACCGGAGCCATCTACAACACCAACACGACTTGGCCCACAAACTTTGCCTACACCAACTCGGGAGCCTACGGCCCCAATGCAAATCTAGGTGGTACAACGCTCACCAACGCGAATCTCACAAACATCAATTTCAGTGGGGCTAATTTTACCAATGCTAATTTGAGCCGTGCCAATCTGCGTCGTGCCAATTTGAGCGGCGCTAATCTGACTGGAGCAAATCTGACTAACACCTTTTTTGCCGGGGCAATCTATGATACCAACACCGTTTGGCCAGACGGCTTTGATTACGAGATTTCGGGAGCCTACGGACCAAACGCTAATTTCAGTGGGGCAACGCTTCCCAACGCTAATCTGACGCACCTCAACTTCAGTGATGCCCTTTTTACAAGTGCCAATCTGGCTGGAGCCAATCTGAACGGAACGGTGCTCACTGGCGTTGATTTCACTATAGCCAATTTGACTAGCGCCAACTTGACTGGCGCTAATTTGACTGGCGCTAATCTCATCTATGCTACGATAACCGGCGCTAATCTGCGCGGTGCTATCTACGACACGAACACAGGATGGCCCTATAACTTCGACTATCAGGCCTCTGGTGCCTACGGACCTCATGCCAATTTCAGCGGTGCTAATCTGACCAACGCGGTGCTTACGAACATTAATTTCAGCGGCGCCAATTTCAGCGGCGCAGACCTGTCCGGAGTCAATTTTACTGGCGCGAATCTGACTGGCGCGAATCTGACTGGGGCTCTTTACAATACCAACACCACATGGCCTGTGGGCTTCAACTATCAAGCCTCCGGTGTGAAGATTCAACCCACAGTCGCCTTTACTCAACCGACTTCTCCCATGACCTATGTGGTTGGTAAGAAATTTGGTTTAATTGCCTCCTCGACGTCGACAGGGGCCATTACTTTTACCAGTAGCAACAAGAAAATTATCTCGGTTTCAGGCAGCACTGCCACGATCAAGGGCGTCGGGACTGCCACAATCACGGCATCAGTGGCTGCCAAGGGCAACTATATGTCAGGCAGCTCCGCGTGTAGCGTTACCGTTAGCGCAACGACCCCATAAATTGCCTAGGGCTTGAGCCATCCCGGCTTGCATGCGCAGTAAAAACTAAACCGCTACTGGGACTCCCTGCTCCATGGGAGCAAGGTCGATGGCGCGCAGAAGATCGAGATCTTCATTGGTGCCGGGATTGGCTGCGGTCAAGAGCTTGTCCCCGTAGAAGACCGAGTTGGCACCTGCAAAGAAGCAGAGCGCCTGGCCCTCACGGGTGAGGCGTGTGCGGCCCGCTGAGAGACGGATGCGGGCCTTCGGGAGCATGATGCGTGTGGTGGCGATGAGACGCGCCAACTCAAAGATATCGACCACCGGTTGCTCCTCAAGCGGCGTGCCCGGCATCGCCATCAGGCAGTTGATCGGCACGCTCTCGGGTGGCGGGTTGAATCCGCAGAGGACCTCCAGCATCCGCAGACGATCACGCTCAGTCTCCCCCATGCCGATGATGCCGCCGCAGCAGACGGCCATGCCGGCCTTCTGAACCGAGGAGATCGTGTTGAGTCGGTCGTCGAAGGTGTGGCTCGTGACGATCTGCGGATAGAACTCCGGAGACGTGTCGATGTTGTGATTGTAGGCGGTGATTCCCGCCTCCTTGAGTTGGCGAGCCTCCTCGTCGCCAAGTTGGCCGAGCGTCACGCAGACCTCCATGCCGAGCTTGCTGACCTCCCGGATTGTCTCGAGCATCGAGTTGAAGCGGCTGTCCCCTGACTTGACCCCTTTCCAGGCGGCACCCATGCAGAAGCGGGTCGTACCGCTCTCGCGGGCCTGCTTTGCCAGTGGCAGGATCTCGTCACAGGCCATCAGCTTCCCGGCCTTCACTCCAGTATTGTAGCGGGAGCTCTGAGCGCAGTAGGAGCAGTCCTCGCTACATCCGCCAGTCTTCACGCTGAGCAGTGTGCAGAGCTGCACATTGTCCTCGTCCCAGTTCTGCAGATGAACCGAGCGGGAACGCTGGATCAGATCAAAGAAGGGCGAACGGTAGATTTCCTCAAGCTGGGAGATGGTGGCGGGATGTGAGCTCACGATGAGGAAGATTAGGGCAAGTTGTTTAAAACCTAAAAGAGGAAACCATCAGGCAACTTCACCACACGATCATTCCCTCCCAGGCCGGGCACTACCAGACAAGGGGAGGTTCCTTTTTGTGATCCTCCCTCGCCTCACGGAACTTCTTGGACTGACTGGTCAACTTGAAGTCGATCTGCTGCTTGAAGGGATCGACACGAGCCACTTGAACCCTGAGGAGATCACCCGCCTTGAGCACCCTCTTGGAATGCCGTCCGATCAGGCGCGAACGTGGTGCATCAAAGTGGTAGAAGTCGTCATCAAGTGAGGAAACCGGTACGAGGCCGGTCATCATCGCCTCGGGAAGTTCTACAAGCAGCCCATAGTTTCTGGCCTCGATCACACGCGCCTCGAAGGTAGGAACCTCTCCTCCCTTTGTGGGAGCGGCAGCGAGTGCACTGAAGTACTCGAGTTTTTTGAGACGCACCGACTCCTTCTCCGCATCGGCGGCCGTCCGCTCAGTCGTGGAGAGGTGTTCGCTAACAGGTCCAAGGTCCTTGGAGGTGGGTCCGTGAAGTTTTGGGTTGAGGTCGCGCGCCAGGGAGCGATGGGTCAGCAAGTCGGCGTAGCGGCGGATGGGGCTGGTGAAGTGGCTGTAATCCGACTTGGAGAGGCCGAAGTGACCGAGGGGATCCGGTGAGTAACGAGCCCGCTTGAGGCTCTTAAGCAGTCCGATCTTGAGTGCGCTTGCGTAGGGCTTGCCCTTCAAGCCGTCGAGGAGCTTCTGGAGTTCCGGGCGGTGGCCGAGATCCCCCGCCTTCACACCGTAGGTGGCCGCGAGTTCCCGATAGTCGTCGAGTTTCTCGGGATCCGGCTTCTCGTGGATGCGGTAGATATTGGGCTGTTTTTTCTGCTTGAGATGGCGGGCCACTAGTTCATTGGCCAGAAGCATCAACTCCTCGATCAGTTGGTGGGAGATGTCATTCTCCACGAGTTCGAGCTTTTGCGGGCGTCCCTCGCTGTCGAGCCAGACCTTCACCTCCGGCATCTCCAGATCCAGAGCTCCGGCGGCAAAGCGGCGCTTGCGCAGCGTGGAGGAGCAGTCCCATGCCGCGTGCACGCGTCGCGCGGTCTCATCCTTGGGTGATGACTGAAGAAGGGCCAGTGCCTGACGGTAGGTGAGTCGGGCCGAGCTCCTGATCACCGAACGCCCGAATCGGACATGGCGGATTGATCCGTCCTTGTTGATCTGGGCAAAGACGCTGAAGGCGAGACGATCCTCGTCCGGTCGCAGGCTGCAGAGACCGTTACTGAGATTCTCTGGGAGCATCGGGATCACGCGATCAGCTAGGTAGACGCTGTTTCCCCGCTTGCGTGCCTCGGTGTCGAGTTGGGAGCCGGGTTTCACGTAGTGGGAAACATCCGCGATATGGACCGCCACGTCCCAGCCATAGTCGGTCGGTTGTACTTCGATGGCATCATCGAAGTCACGCGCGTCATCGGGGTCGATCGTGATGACCTTGTGGCCCCTCAGATCCTCGCGGCCCTCTCGATCAGCTTCGGTGACGACTTTTCCAAAGACCTTGGCCTCCGCACTGACGGCCTCTGGGAATTCCCTCGGTAGACCGTGCTTGTGGATCACTGAAAGCATATCGACGCCCGGGGCTCCCGCCTGCCCAAGGACCTCGACGATGTGCCCTTCGGGGTTCACATGGCTATTCTCCCAGCGGTCGAGTTGTGCGACGACCTTGTCACCCAGCTTGGCTCCCTCGGGAGAAGGGACATAGAGATTGCGAGGGAAGCGCGGATCGTCGGCAACGACGTGGTGGAAGTTTTTGGTCTTCTGCAGCGTTCCCACGATCGGGGACCCCGCCCGCTCGATTACCCTCAGGATACGTCCCTCCTTGCGTTGGTCCCGTCTCGGGCGGCCGTGGTTGCGTGCATCCCGGATCAGTCGTGCCACGACGCGATCGCCATGCAGAGCGGTGCCGAGATTATCTGCCGAGACGAAGAGATCCTTGCCGCCCTGATCTTCCGCGAGGACATGACCTGATCCGCCCGCGTGGAGCTGAAGCTTGCCGGTGAAGAGATCGGCTGTCTCCGGAAGGATGAAGTGATCCCCGCGTACCCGGACAATCCGTCCCTCCAACTCAAGCTGCGCAAGGGCCTTGTCGAGATGATCCAGATCTCCCCGTTCGAGGCGGAGGGCACGAGCAATCGATGAAGCCTGCAGGGGATCCCTTTTTAGGCAGTTGAGGATATCGTCGTTCAGGGAGCGCTTATCTCGTCTATTCTCGTTGCGGTTGTTTCGCACTGAGGAGGGTCTGGCTGTGGAAGGAGGGAACTCCTGAGGCCCTCTACGTGAGCGGTCTTGCAATTTGGAAGAAGATGAAGAAGAGGACGAGGAGGAGTTTCTCCGAGGCTGTTCGCGTCGGCGGGAATCGGAAGGAACCTTACCATCGTCTGTGTGAGTCCCACCAGCCCCCCTAGCAGGTCGACTGCTCTGGGACTCTCTGGGCTGATTAGAACGCTTGGATTGATCGCTCTTTTCGCCGTTTTTCAGTGCGGGTTGCTTGCCTCTTCGGGGGGGGCGCTGAGAACTGGGGGAAGTCTCCTCCGAGCGCCTTGAAGAAGATGGGAGCCCCTTTCCCCTTACCTGATTGGGCTTTGCAGATGACCGCCCTGCGGAGGATTTTTTGTCGCCCGATTTTTTTCCACCCAGCTTGGGTTGAGGCGAACCCTTGCCTTGGAGGCTTTTCAGGATTTTCTTGAACACACCTTACCTTCTGCGGCTTTGCCCTGAGAGCAAGCAAGAAAATGCAACTAAGAAAAGGCTTGTGCCCTCCCGCATGCATCGGAAAGTTAAGGAATGTCAGCAGTCCCAAGGACATTTTTCTGTAGCTCCAGCCGTGCCCGGCAATTCGCCGGCTTCACGCTGATTGAGCTGCTTGTGGTCATTGCGATCATCGGGATCTTGGCCGGCCTCATCTTTCCAGCGGCTGGCTCTGCCATTAAAAGCGCCAAGAAGACCGTTGCGAAGAATCAGGCCGTGCAGATTGCCTCAGCCATCACGGCCTACGAAACGGAGTATGGCCATCTGCCCCCCTCCTCCGGTTCCCCCGCAATGATCGATGCCGCGATGGTTTCGATCCTCTGCGGTAGTACCGACCCGTTGAACAACCCTCGCGGCATTAGTTTTCTCGATGCCTCCGCATGGAAAAAAGGTAAGGGGGGCACTAACTCAATCGGCTACTGTGACCCCTTCAGTGCTTCCAGCGCCTACTCCGTGGCCATGGACTCAGGTTACTCGAACTCCATCACAGTCCCATCGCAGGTGACGCCCGGGGGATCACTCACCTCGACCAACTTGACCAAGCATGTCGGGGTCTGGACAGTCTTTACAAACGGAACCCAACTGAATCTGATCGATTCTTGGGACTAAAAAATTTTAAGCGGGTGTGGTTCAAT
>Ga0114960_10002694_pt1 | contig 13747 bp, 11 predicted proteins | sample C_130625_MF_Meta_FD_92637 | JGI IMG/M metagenome (GOLD analysis project Ga0114960, IMG submission 92637) | Freshwater microbial communities from Lake Croche, Canada to study carbon cycling - C_130625_MF_MetaG | ecosystem: Environmental > Aquatic > Freshwater > Lake | place: Lake Croche, Canada... | reverse complement strand
GTTGCTCTGCTTCGATTACTGGTTGCTCTGCTTCGATTACTGGTTGCTCTGCTTCGATTACTGGTTGCTCTGCTTCGATTACCGGTAAGACTGTCTTGATCAAACAATACGGTTTGTTTTCAGCAGAACTACACCCGATGACTTCTTCCAAAGAATTCAATACATTCTCGTCCATCTCCATAAATACAATATCACCATCCCCAAGTTTCTCAAGCAACCGTTTTATCTCCGTGAGTTTTTCAATATACGTCGAGCTATTATTTTCGATCCATCCTAATATCTCATTACGTATTTGGCGGTTGTCGTAATTATTCAACAATGACCGAAGTGTAGTTCGAAACAAGGCATAAAACTGCGTTTCCAAAGAAATCATCTTCACAGTTTTTTCTCGGTCCATATCGATCCCCGACGATTTCATGAGAGAGGTGTCCGCATTCAAATAACTCGAATGGTAGATGGGTTTCAAGCCGTCGTCTGGCAAATCATCGGGCCAAGCGGGAGGGGAAACCGCGACAAACTGATTGGTTTCAGTCAATATTCCAACTACAAAATTATCTTCGATCACACGGAAAACCGGGTTACATGGGATTTTTTTATCCAAATTACCAAGATTGGTAAGTCGTGCCACAGTCGTTTCATAATCCTTCCAAAGTTCAGGATCGTCCATGTATTTCACCTCCACTCCGGAAATGATGGGAGACGGAAAAGTAGGGAGATAAAACTCTTCGTTTCCGTTTACAGCAATATTCACGATTAGTCCAATCGTCTTTTCTTGGTAATTCAACACTTGAAACGAAATCCGATAATTCTGGTTCTGAACCAGGTCGACCAAGACATTGGCCGGTAAATTCCGCTTGAATTCGTACATAGTCGGCAAGCTCGGTTTCGGCGTACAATAATTTTTGGTCGACTGTTGGATTAGTGTTAACGTATGTTTCACATTTTTCATCGTCGATTTCGCGTTGAACGTTTTTTTCACTTGAATAATTCGCGTGTCTTTTCCCTCTTTTTCTTCATACAGGTAAATCGGCTCGAAAAAATTATCGCGTTTCAATAATAACACCGTTTCTTTTTGCGGGTCATACAGAAGTTCAGAATACGAATGCGTCGGACACAACAATTCTATGTTTTCCGTAACGTCTTGGTCCAAGATTTCGAGAATGGCAATATTCAGTCCGGATTTCATCAACAGCGGATTTTTCTCCGTCATCATATCCCATAAATAGGTATGATCGATTTCTGCGGTTTCGTCTTGTAAGAAAGCCCGGAAATTTTCATAGGAAGAAATCACATATTCCAAATAGGTCGTATCTTCTTCGTGTTTTTTGTAATACTCACTGTCCTGATACTTGGAGAGATCGATCTTGTCCAAGTCGATTTGTTTTGGGCGAAACGAAGAGATCAGGGCCCCGCCATGAAACCGGACAAATCGGTCCAACGCCATCGAGTTCAGGAGTATCGTTTTGAATTCACCCTGAATTTTGGGAACGACATCCAAATTTTGAACATAGGCATAAATATCCGCCATACATCCCAAGAACGATTGTTTCTCACTATATTCAACACCATACCTCAAAAAACAAGGAGAATTCGGTTTAATAATCGGTTTGTTTTCCAAGACACTCTCTTTGTTATTGGTCTGTAAAAATAGCTGCGCTGCCATCGGCAAAAAACCCCAGCGTTTTGATTTTATCGGATAACTCAAAGGGTCAATGACATATTCATTCAACGCGACCTCTTTTTTTTCGATGTTGATATTTTCCAAATACTTTTTTCGGCGGTCAACCTGTTCTTTCGAATTCCAGGTTTTGAAACAACACGGCAATCCGTATCCGTTGGGGTGCGCATCTTGGATAAATCCCGGATGATGTTCAATATAATTCCCCTTCGGATCAACGTGTTCCTTTCCGTGGTCGTTGAATTCAAACACGTATGCCCCTTTCGGAACCTCGGTCGCATTTTTGGGTATAATATTTCCGCATTTCCCCGCCTTTACGTCGGCTTCGCTAATACTTGAGTTTGTTAACAAACACCAATATCTTGGGCAAATGTACCAGAATTTCTTATTTGGGTCACTGCCGTAATGAATGGCGTTCGTGTAGGACCCGGGGTTGGTTTTGTCGATATTTTGCTTCTCTTCTTCTGTTAATATTACGGGCTGACGGCGCAAATTCCATTGACATTTGGTAGAATAATTATCGAATTTACCCTGCTTTTGGGTGAGGAATAAATTGGCGTCGTTTTTCTGCATGCGCTTGAAGAAATAATTGGGGTTTTTCAGTGACATTCCGTCGATATTGGCTTGGTATTCTTCTGGAGAATTTTCGTCATCTTGGCCGCCGATCTGTTCTTTTTCTTCTTCTTCGTCCTCTTTTTCTTCTTCTTCTTCCTCTTTTTCGCTTTCATAAAATGCTCCCAAAGGTGAACTGTCATCGTCATCTTCCTCTTTTTCACTTTCGTAAAATGCGCCCATGGGTTCTTCCTCTTCGCTTTCCTTTATATCTTCAGGCTCCTCCTTCTCCTTTTCGGAAGAAAAAAACTCGCTATCATCAAATAAAAAATCGTCGACTTCGACCGGTTTATTCACTGGCGCCACATAAACCATCGTTTCAATCTTGGGCAATTCTTGAGGTTTTTCTTGTTTCGATTTTTGACAAAGTTTCGCGTTATATTCAAACGTCGAACTCTTCGGCATCTGCGTAATTCTCAAAATACTATCTATGTACACGTGTAACACATCCAAATAACGAACCGACGTTATATTTTCAACTTCAATAAACAATTTTTTCTCCGAGGGAATTCGAAACACCGTTTTAAATCCGGGGTTTTCCAAGATTTTTCCATTGAATTCATCGTGTTCGGCCTTGTATTTGTCGACGATTTCTTCGGCCTGTATCCGGTTAATATTATAATTTTGTTGTAACGACGCCACTACGCTCTCATATTTCCCCGTTTTTTGATACACAATCGAAATCAGAGAGGATTGTGCGTCCATCTCTTTGAAATTCTCCACGCGTTTAAATAACAAACTAACGCCTTCACTCGACGATATCTTTCCATCTAATATATCAAATACACGGGAAACACAGCCCGATATCTTGTCAAATGAAATCGCCTTTTCAATCGGAATAGACGCCACATATTTCATGTCCAAGATTTTGACAGTCTCGTCTTCCAGGGAACGAAATGTTGAAATCGCGTAACCCGACTGTTGTAAAAATCCATTAATCGTCTGGATAATGGGGTTCACCGCGGACCGCAAAATAAGTTCGAGTTCGTCGGAAAGAACTACGCGTTTGAATTGACACCGGACGGCAATAGTTCCGCGATTATCGATGTCTACGTAAATGGGGACCATTTGATCATTGTGTAGATACTGGACAAACATGGAAAGTTGTTTGTTCTTTCCAAGTTCGCGCGACAATTTCATGATCGTGGTTTCGTTCAAGATCGGTATTTTTTTCCCGTCTTTTGCCGTTTTTTGATAATAAAAACGGTACAATTTTTCGTGGTGTATTCCCGGATTGTATTTCACGAAGGGTATCTGCTCTGTGGCGTGAAAATTACGAAATAGCGGTTCCAGCGGAAACACGGTCATGGCGTCACTGGATAACAGAAAAGAAATATGCGAAATACCGCGTTCCGTATATACAAACTCTTCGGTGCGATGTAAATATATCTTATGAAACATGTCAATCACGGCGTTTGTAGTCGATGCGAAGCTTGGTTGATTGGTAATCAGATCCTGTTTATTTTTTGCCAAGGCGTCGGCGTCGAAGATATTACGCTTGTACAAAAATGGAAAATAGACCTGTGAAATTGAGCGCGGGTTCACGAACGACTTCGTAAATTCAAATAAGGCGGTTGCCATACACACGTGAATGTCTTTGGTGCGCGGATAATTCAACACCAAATTGTTCTCAAATGTGATCGGGTAACTTTCTAGGCCGGTGATGTTGATCAAGTGAAATGGGTTCGCCGAAAATAGAGCGGATTGGTTGCTCTCGAAATTTTGACCAAATGGCACCCAAGAAACCGCGCTTTTTCTAGTCGAAAAATAATTCACAAAATCTTCGTAAGTATACGCGGTTTGTACTGGTATATCCGAAATTGGAATTTCAAAATTTTTGGCAAACTGCTCGATCCTTTCCCGCGTACATTCGACTTTTTCTTCTTGCGTAATATCTTGGTAAATTTTGAGTAGATCGATCGTTTTTTCTTGGCGAATAAACAAATAGAGTTCCTCTCTCGCGGAAATTGTTTCCCCGAGTTCTTTTATTATTTTTTGTTTTACAGTATACATAGTATCGTCTTCATGGATCATCTGCGTTGAAACGTGTAATTCATTCGTCAATTCGCTAAAGGGATTTTCTCCCCCGCAAAATAAAAAGGTCTTGGAAATTGGACTTCCGAATTCATGAAGATGTATCTTGTAAAATGTTGAGACGAGAGGATCCATTTCATTGGTATTCTTCTCCTCTGGATTTGACATGCTATATATATTGAAAAACGTATATATATAGCAGTGAATAAAATATCACAATATCACCGCCTAACCTAGGGGGAACCACCGGTTCGCTCACGAAGTGAGCAATGGAGACCGCCTTAGACTAGGGGGGACCACCGGTTCGCTCACGAAGTGAGCAATGGAGACCCCCTTAGACCCCCTCCCCTCCTTGGTAATTACACCATTGCACATTTACACCATTTCGCATTGATTATGAAAAATCTATTGCTTCACCCCATGAAAGGAGGGCTATGCATCAAAATAGGGATTATCGTGTATTTTCATACCACAATATTCTTGGGGTTTCTCTTTGTAATCCGCGGGATCGTGAATTTTGGCCTCCTTGGCATTCACCAACAAATACTTGAAATTCTCCCAAAATTCGCTCTTATGCCCGATGGATTTTGTCATCGTGTGCGCTAGTTCGTGAATGGCGACGAATGTCAGTGTATGTTCATCAATCAATTCGTCTTCGTTCTTTTTCGTGGGGTTCAAACAAAACGCGATTTTTTCGCCCTTATTCTCACTATATGCCGTGTGTGCGCTCGTAGGTAATGTCTCCATCACTTTTTTCGGATTGAAATTCTTGGCCAAACGTTTCACGTTTTCATCCTCGGGGTGGTGTTCTTTCATATATTCCACCAACTTTTTACATTTTTGGGTCGTGTTCGCTAACAAGTCGGCAGCATCATTCAGTTTCTTCCGATCACGAACGCAATATTTGTTTCCATCCACGGTAGAAACCACACATTTCAATTGTAAATCGTCGATATCTAAATACAAGTAAATACATACGACAATGACAAATCCGATAAAAATCCAAGTGAATATATCCAATTTATTCATTGCCACGCACCTATACCCTAACGCGATATAAGAATTTTCGCTCGTTTTGACCGAGTGTATTTCTTACCGCCTCTACGGCGTTGTATCACCGACTTCAATTCCGCCCGTTTCGTTTTCTTACCTAAAACGGGAATATATCGATGCTCTATATTCGGTAAAATATCAAAGCTCTGAATTTGTTCACGTAGAAATTCAGTTTCTCCCATACTTTCTTGGCGTTCTTTGTCATATTCAATATCCAGTCCGACCGAACTCAATTTGTCTTTTTTCCAATTTCCAGTTACCCTTTTTACGATCGAATTTTCATATGTCATTTCGCCAAGACCATCGCGTTTGTCATTGCGCCAGTTCCCCTCGAAAATTTCGCCATTCGCATACATCATTTTTCCTCGGCCGTGTTTTTTATCTTCATTCCACTGACCTTCATATACGTCTCCATTCGGATACGTCACTTTTCCTTCGACGAATTCTCCGTCTTGCCATTCACCGTCAAATATTTCTCCAGTAGAACGCGTCATTTTTCCTTTGCCTTCAATCTCGTTGTTTTTCCAATTTCCTTCATACACATCTCCATTGTCATATGTAAATACGCCATGTCCAACTTTTAGATCCTTTTTATATTCTCCTTCATATGTTTCGATCACATCGGGTCGATCTTTTGTTTTGTATATCCACCGCGCCTTCCCGTTTCCATCTTTTTCGTTGTTTTTCCAGCTACCGTCGTATATTGCAATAAGCGTATTTTTTGCCGTTCGGTTCAGACACGGATAAATCACTCTTCCTTTTCCCTGACGTTTTCCGTCTTTGAACTCGCCAACATAGATGGAATACACACCATATCTTGGTCCAAAAAAAGACGATATTACCGGAACCTCGATTTCTTCTTCATATTTTTTCAACAAAGATGCGTAATCCCAATCGATGAATTCATTGTTTTGTATATCCGATATCGGATAAGCATTGATTTTTTTCAAACTTACCATTTCCCCCTCTCCATTCCACGCGTCATTTTCCCATTGACCGTCATATATAGTTCCCTCTTGCCATTGTAAATCGATATGTAACCATCTTCCCATTCCATGTCGTTTATCGTTTTTCCATTCTCCGTCATACATACTTCTGTCAGGATATATTATGCGTCCTAAACCGTCTCGTTTTCCGTTTACAATGTCTCCTTCATAATGTCCCATATAACCGGTATATATTATACCGGTTATATTCTTACATCTTTTCGCAAATAGTTTTAACTGAATTTAATGTGGGCAAATGTTCAGACAATATCCCAACAACCATATTCTCCGGTCGAAAATAACGGCGAATGACGACATCGATCTGCGTCTTGGTAATTTTTCTATAAATTCTCTCGTATTTTTCTCGATATGGAATGATGGTTTCCGGATGTCCATATAACAGCATCTCTTTTCCATTATATATCGCCGAGTTTTCGTTGTTTTCCAAAGATAGTACGAGTTGGCGCTTCAAATGCTTTTTCATAAATCGGATTTCGTCCTCGTGAATTCCGTTCTCAAGTAGGTCCTTCAGCATTCCGATCAAAAGCGGCAGTACTCCTGGCTTCGTTTTATTATGAATAAGATATTTGGTCTCTACGCTCGTATATATCGTAAAATATCCGGAACTTTCATTGTAATCCGTTAATATTTTGGACTGGTAGGTAAGCCCGTTTTTTTCGCGTAGCAACATCCATAATCGACTGCTCGTTGTTTTGCTGAGAGCGTATTTCAAAAAATCCAAGACATATTTGTCTTCCGAAAATTGGTAACAAGTTCGAAATCCTACTGAAAGATGCGTTGAATTTGTGCCGTTTTTTTTCATCATCAAATAATGGATTTCTGTGGAAGACGACACAATCTTGGGAAAGTAAAACGGAATGTACGCATTTTCCGCGGGTTTCTTGACAAACTCAGAATGTATCAAATAGTCGATTATGTTTTCATATGGAAAATGGCTCACTATACTTAGAACCATTCGTTCTGGACGATATTTTTTTTTGTAATATGCCAAGATTGACGCGTAGTCAAATCGCCGGGAATGGTATTCGACGGCATCGATTTCGCGTTCAAATGGAGAACCTTCATATATTTTCTTTTCAAAATTCGAAAACAGTTGGTCGAATGGATCGTCCAAGTTTTTCACGCTTTCTTCAATGACCACGCGTTCTTCTTTTTCAAATTCGACCTTGTTAAATGTGGAGTGAAACAACATGTCTGCCAAGATTGTCAAACAATGAAATACGTAATCGTCCTGGCATTTTGTATCATAATACGTATACCTCTTTGTCGTGTGTGCATTAAATTTCGCACCTACATTGTCGTATTCTAGTGAGATGTCTTTTGAGCTCGGTATTTTTTTTGTTCCCTTAAATAACATGTGTTCAATGAAATGAGATGCACCGTACAGGCCGTCGGTTTCATGTATCGATCCGACGTCGCAAAATAGTTCCACGGATGTGATCGGCAGGCTTCCCGCTGGACGTTCATAAATGAACCGAAATCCATTTGAAAACGTTTTTGATTTTATCATGAATATAGGTCGTTAGTTATATTCATGATATATATTGTTATTTACTGGGGACCGGCTCCAATTTCAAGAGGGACGCGCATAATATCGGGATCGATGGTGCTCTGCCACCAAGGTCCAACATCCTGCTTCGGAATGTAAGGATCTGAGCGCAATTGCTGGTTCGAATTGCGCAACGTGCTGCTCTTCGTGTCTAAACCAATGAAATGGCTAGGAGGGACAAGAGCGTCCGTCAATCCGTGATTGGACTGAGCTGCCATGTTCAAGTTACCCCACTCGCTATTCACATCATGGGGTAATAATTGGTCAGGCGTTGCGATCTGTTGTGCTACATAATTATGATTGTTGTCAGAACTGGCTGCGTGTGTAGGAGCGTGAACCGCTTCCATTGAAGGCTGTAACATCGAATGGGAGCTGGCCGGGGCGACTGAACCATCAGACATCATATCGCGCATATTTGTCTTGGACGAGGAATAGGAAGAAATTCCAAAAAGTATTACAATGGCCGCAAGAATAGAAACGACTACCCACTTATTTTGTAACAATTGATTCAGGTTCATCCGGTTTTATATAAACGCCGGATAAAATATTTATGCCGGTAAACAATTAACAGAAGTTATATTTTGCTAAACTCGGATCATTTCCGTCAATCATTCGAAATCCAAATCGTTATCTTCTAAATCGCTTTCGTCGCTCGTTTTTAAGTCGTCCAACATATAGGTATTCTTGATGTGTTTTGCTTCTAAATACGCGGAAAGTGCCATTTTCCTCGCGAGCTTGGCTTTTCTACGTGCCTCGCGATATCTTTCGTAGTAAACATCGGCGCGGTTTTTGAGAGTGATACTTTCTTCTTCCGGTATTTTCTCTAAATCGAATTGAATTTCTTGGGGGGAGGACGAAGACGCAGGAATTGTATCAACTTCTTCGATCGTATTCGACGGATATTCTTCAGTTGGCGGGGTTTCAATACATTTTTCTTCTTCTTCTTCTTCTTCTTTCGCGGGATCTTCTTCTTTGAATGGTTCGTCAACTGGATTTTCTTTTACTACGTCTTCTATGAATTGCTTACTGGATGAAGGCACGATAATACATTTCTCAAAAATCTTGCTCGGTTTCAACAACATCATCTGTTTCAATTCAATTTCGATTTGAAAACTGCGCGGGGAACACTTGATGCCTTGAATTTCCAAAATCGTAATCACATTACTGTTTTCCACGATTTTTTCCATGTCGACTTCCTCGCGTTCTTCGTTATAGATCTTCAAATTACATTTGCCTAAAAGAACAGGAACGTTCGTTCGCGCGATGTAATATTTCCCCGACTTGTAAATCTTCAACGGCGAAGCAAAAGAGTTCTCGATATCGTGTAAATCGAGCTCCGTCTGGAACCATTTTTCGCGATGATCATAAATGTATTTATAGATGTAATTCTCTAAATTCTCCATCCATCGAATGAACTGCTCGTGGTCATTGGTGAACATGAGATCGCAGTATTTTTTCTTACCCGATGTCGAAATTCCGCCCTTGGTTTGGCATTTCGGAGGTTGAATATATAATGGATGCTCGTGAATTAGACATTTTATAAAATAATTACCACCCGAAACCAGGGTTGGTGGCGTCAATACAATCTCTTGAAATACGAATTTATCGTTCGTCTCATAAATCTGTTCTTCCATTATGGTTTCTATACAAAAAACTGGGTGAAACCAAACGAAACCTAAACCATTTCGCATTGAAAATGCGCAATGTAACGTTGCCTTTTCACTCAAATCTTCATCGGTGTAAATGAGAAAAGGTGTAAAATCGATTATTTTCTAAAATATCTATATTATGAAATGAAGAATTCTACTAAAAAATATGATAGGAAGTTCAATGGACGAAAAACTCGACGTCGTAGATATGGAGGCGATCTGACCCCACCGACCGAAGACGTAATAGAAGTAAATTATGAAGATGCTGAGGGCGACATCGTTTCTCTTTTACCCCACAGCAACAAAAACGCAGGCGTTTTACAGTACCATTTAGAAAAAAAAATCATTAACGATTATTACGAAATGGATATACTCGGAAAAGGCGGATTTGGAACCGTGTATCGTAGTCGCCGAATGGATGACCCCGAAAAATATGCGGTAAAAGTCATAGACATAAGTGGTCAACTGCATATAGACGCAAAAATAGAGGCCATCGAAATTGAAGTTGATATTTTGCGAATTCTAAGCGCTCATTGTAAAGAATATTTCGTATGTTTCAAAGACTACATGCAAGAACCCGACACTCTTCGTTTTTTCATTGTCTGCGAAGAATTGGAAGGGTATATTTCCTTATATGATTTTGCGAAATCAAGGGAGTTTCGTTCTTCTCTTACAGAATTATCCATTCCTTACGTCAACATCGTTGAAAATTTGTGTAACGGATTACATCAATTACACGAACTCGGAATAGCGCATCGCGACTTGAAACCCCAAAATGTATTGGTTCACCCAGAAACCCACGCCATAAAATACATTGATTTTGGATTGTCATGTAATGGGCTCTCCAAAAAACTCACGAAAACCTGTTTTGGAAAAAGTGGCACACCGAACTACTTGGATCCTTTGCTCTTTTCAAAAAAAAATGTCAAAATATTTGCTTCAGATCTTTGGAGTTTAGGTATGATGTTTTTTTTTATGTTGTCGTTGAAATTTCCATACAGTTTTGTCAAAAATAAAGATGATAAAATGGACAAGGAGCTTATTGCAAAGTATAATATGATGCCAGAGACGTGGCAAACAGCTGGGGTTAAAAAAATATTCCAAAAAAACGATATGCACTTCCATTATGCTAGAGTTCATGGAAAATCGACAGCTCGCATTGAAAAATTGTTATCTCTCGACTGGAAAGAACGGTACATCTTGGTAAATGGAGTATTATATTTTTCCCAAAAATCGGAAAAAAATATTGCTGAGATTATACTTCAAAAACAAAAGGAAGATCGTGAAAAACTAATACGCGAGACCCTCTGGGATTTGTCATCGGATTCTGACGTAGACGACAAAAATTGATTTGAATGGGTACATTCAAATGGAACACAACATGGACCCCAAATATTTGAACTGTCGTTCGGAATTCGCGATAGGCGATCGCGTAGTCGTGTCCTACCTAGGTACTTCACCAACCGTACATGGTATGGTTTCCTATTTGGAATTTTCACCCATCAATCGCGGAAACCCCCATGGAGACAAAACCGATTATATTTACGTATCCATGGAAGATCCTACCATATACAAACGGTGGTTATCGAGAGGGTCGGCGATTTTAGTCAGACGTAATGGAAGAAACATCGAGAAATGTATTATTCGGGAAATCTACAGTGGAAAGGAAATAGTAAAGGTGGCTATCGACGACGGGAAGTATAATCTATATCCGATTGAATTTGTGATTACACCCGATGAAATTCATGCCATGTTGATTTGGAGAGTTTCTTATGAAATTTATCTCGAAAATAGCGACAAGGTGTAAGTAACGCGTATAAAATTCCGTCGATTTTTATCCAGCTACATTAATTTACGTGAGTTTCTATACATGAAAAATGTCCGCGAAATATGTTTACATTTTTTTCAGAATGAGGACATTCGGAAAGAAATTCGAGAAATTGTTCGTCCAATTGTAAGTGTTGTATACAACGAACTGTACTTATACATTTGGTTTATTTGTTTGTATAACGTTGCTCTTATTTTTATTACTTTAGCAAATCTATTCTTGTTGCTCAAAATTTATAGCAAGCGAAAACAAGATATTCTCTAAGGTTACTATATACAATAAGATGAAGAAAGGTAGCCGCCGTGTTCGCCGCATGAGAGGAGGAGACGCTTATCATCACGTATCGAATGCTGTTGGAAATATGGGTAGCCAGCATGCGAACCCTCTTCAAGGAAATGCTATTCAACAGACACCGATGGCGGGCGGAGCAGCTGGAACCGCGGTCCTCGTTCCCGCTGGTCTCCTTTTAGCCAACCAATTCATGCGTCGTTCACGCAGAAACCGTTCGCGCAAATACCGTAAAACATACGGTCGTCGCCGTTAAGGCGTTTGAAATAAAAAAACGATGTATAGCATGAGCCAAGATTTAGTTCTATCCTCTCCACAACTTACGAAAACACAATTTGTTGAGAGTGTCAAAAAATGGGTGATCTTGGATACCGAATTGAAAAAAACGAATGACCGGGCCAAAAAAATACGCGATATGAAATCCACACTTCATTCCTCGATCTGTGACTACATGAAATCGAACCAGATGTATAACAAAAAAATCGAAATTAGTGACGGAGAGCTCCGACTTTGCGAAAAAAAGGAATATTCCCCACTCACCTATCATTATATCGAAACCTGTTTAGCCGACGTCATTCCCGACAAAGAACAATTGGAATTTCTCATACAGTATCTGAAAAGTCACCGCGAAGTAAAAACGACGACTGAACTTCGCAGAACTCACGTTCCGGCCACTTGATTTACATCAAAAACAATATAAAAATTCCTTCAACATAAAATTATTATTGATATGCTTGCCCGGAGATTGTTGTCCACCGTTCCGGAGAATGCGATTTCTGCTCTCTCCGCATTCAAAAACTCGTGTTATCATAAAATCGACTTCAGGATTGGCGAAGACGTCACCGTCGATAATGCGGTAAAGCGGTTTTCCATGTTTAATGTTGGATGTTTAGCAGTCACGGACACAAAACAGAATGTGGTTGGCGTATTGTCAGAACGCGATTACATTAACAAGGTATCCGCGTTATGCAAAGACGATACCAAGGTTAAGGTTCGCGACATTTGTACCTATTCTCCGAATATCATTATTGCCAAAAAGAACGATACGATTGAACAGTGTATGAACAAGATGTTGATTAAGGACATACGCCATCTTCTGGTGATCGATGAAGTCAGTAACGAATGTGTCGGTCTTATCTCAATCAAGGATTTGATAAAAGAAATCATGAAGAACAAAAACAATATCATTACTCGATTGACCGATTTCAACACCGGAAAGGGTGGGTATTTTGGAAGCGAATAAAATCTGGAGAATGTGTATATGGAATACAATCCAAATTTTAATCGTTTAACTCATCCCGTATCTGCAGCATTCGAAAAAGGTAATGTTCCTGACCGACTGAAACATTTGTCGATACCGAACGGTCTGCGGACGTATGTTGCTCCGAAACGGGTCGTACAGCTCAAATCCGAGGCGGAAATCATTCCCGACGATTTATTTGACAACATTTTCCAAGAAATTCAACACTCGAATTCTTCTGAAAAGAGAAAAAACAAAACAAAAAAAATAAAGGCGTAAAATATAATGGGTTGTGACTATTATATTTTGAAGGTTTTATGGGTGTTTTACACCGATGAACATTTAAAATGGGACAAACCGCTGTAAGCGGTTTGCCTTTTAATTGATTTATCGGTAACGTTGCCCTTAAATATCGAATGAGACGCCCAACGGGCGTCCCATTTTAAATATTCAAGGGTGTACATAGACAATGTCGACGATTATATAGAAATTGAGATCGATAGAATACGTGGATATTTTGACGATCTTCAGTTTGACGAAGACGCAGACGACTACGACGAAAAAATAAATGCGCATATATGCGAAACATTGTTACCAAAAATCGAGCCGATTACGAATGGCCAGTTCAAAAACACGTCTTTGGAAACCAAATACAAAACCCTTAATCAAAAAACAGAACAAGACCATATATGAAGTTACACCTTTTCTCATTCAAAACGCCCACAAAGTGGGCGTAAATGAGTGAAGGTAACGTTGCCATTTGGGCGTTTTCAACGCAAAATGGTGTAAAAAAATTGTAAAGTCGGAAG
>Ga0114960_10002693_pt1 | contig 13748 bp, 14 predicted proteins | sample C_130625_MF_Meta_FD_92637 | JGI IMG/M metagenome (GOLD analysis project Ga0114960, IMG submission 92637) | Freshwater microbial communities from Lake Croche, Canada to study carbon cycling - C_130625_MF_MetaG | ecosystem: Environmental > Aquatic > Freshwater > Lake | place: Lake Croche, Canada... | reverse complement strand
TTGGTCTACCCCGTGCCCTTGTTAGATTCACCCAACTCCATCAACAACAAACCCATGGCCGACAGATTGGCGGCTACTTTGGCAGACCGTCCTGCGGCGCTTATGAAATCGCATGGGGCTGTCACTGTGGGCCAAACGATTCGTGAGGCTTTTGTGCTGGCCAACTACATGGAAGAGAATGCGCATCGCCAGTACATGGCCATGCAACTGGGCACACCTTATTCATTCAGCGAGCACGAAATTCAGATGTGCAAAGAAAAACTTTGGAATGAAGCTTTGTTCCAAAGATGCTGGGATCACTTTAAGGCCAAACTGGGCGCTTGATTCAGATCAAACTTTGCTCTAAAAGTTTTCTCAGCTTAGGGGTCACTTTGGGCTCAATTCCGAACCACGCTTTCCAACCCAAGGGACCCTGATGCAACAGCATGCCTAGGCCATTCAAAGTTGCATTCCCGCGCATTCTGGCTTGCGCTAAAAAGGGTGTTTCAAGGGGTGTGTAAACAATGTCCGTGACCAAGGCATCGGTGGGTAACAGGTCGAGCTGAACGTCCAGTGCAGTTTGACCCACCATGCCCTGGCTGGTGGCATTGACCACCAAGGCGGAACCTTGCATCACGTCTGCGAGGTCTGCCCATGGGTAGGCTTTGATGGGTTGACCCAACTCTGACATGACAGTTTGAGCCCGCTCTAAATTGCGATTGACCAAGCGAATTTCTTGAGCGCCTTCTTGAATCAAGCCTTGGCAAACGGCCCGTGAGCCACCACCGGCGCCAATCACCACAATGGGGCCGCGCTTGGCTTGCCAATCAGTTTGAAATTCTTTGATGTTGCGGATGAAACCAGCAGCGTCATTGTTGCTGCCGACTAAGCGGCCGTCATCTTTCACTGAGACACAACTGATAGCCCCCATCTTTTGAGCCACGGTATCGACCTCATCGACGATTTGCAGGGCTTTTTGCTTATGGGGAATGGTGAGGTTGCACCCAGAGAAGCCTAGGGCATGCAAACCACGCAATGCGGCCTCTAGGTTTTCAGGTTGAATGGCCAGTGGCACATAAACACCTTTGAGCTTTTCTTGCGCAAACCAGTGGTTGTGCATCAAGGGAGAACGCGAATGCATCACGGGCCAACCCATGACACCTGCCATTAAAAATCGATCTTTGAGGTTCATGGGGGTGTACTATATATTTGTTTCAGATGAGAGTTTACTTATTTTCATACCAAATAATTTGATCGCATTGATTAGAAAGAATGCATGCTATTTAAATTTAAATCCAAAGTCACTGGCGATCTCATCATGTTGGAGCCAGATGCCAAGCGTTTGCTGAAAATCATGGGCAGAGAAGATCAGGTCAAAGGCATTTTTCTGGCGGAACAACTGCCCTTGGCCATTGCCGCACTTGAGTCGGCAGTGTCGCAAGAAGAAGCAGAAGGTCTTCAAGATCCAAAGCAAATTAGATTGCGTCAGCGCAGTATGCCCATGTTGAAGATGTTAAAGCAGTGCCTCAACCAATCTGCAGACGTGGTTTGGGGTGTTTAACAAATAATGCTTGTAGCTTGTCTGTTCATTTGCTGAAAACAGGCCCGGTCAATTTAAAGCCGGCTTGAATGTTTCTTTTTGCAAACCATCCCTGGTTCATTTCAAGCACAAACCGAACGGGCTTCTTTGAGCAATGCGACTCATCGTTCATAGGCTTCATGTCGACCAAATTGACGATGCTGCCGTCATCCAAGACAAACGCGGCACTGAGTGGCAAGATCGTATTGCGCATCCAAAAACACTGAACCGCGGGCTGTTCAAAAACAAAAAGCATGCCTTCGTTTTGAGGCATTTCTTTTCGCCACATAAGGCCAATTTGACGCTGCTCAAAGTCTTGAGCCAATTGAACTTGAATCAGGTGCATGCCAGCATTCAAAGTTGCTCTCGGCAGTTGGGTTTGCGGCATGCCTTGAGCGCCTGCTGACAAGGAAAAAGACAATGATAAAAGGCAAACAGCCATGTATTTCCAAGCTTTGGTGCCAGAGCCAAAATGATGTCGAAAGTGATGGTTCATTGGGATGCAGAGTAGGAGGTCAAGTAATCGGGATTGTGACTGATTTTGTCCTAGAATGAATTAACGGAGAGTCATGTTCAATGTACCAACACATTCAAGTTCCAACACAAGGCGAAAAAATCACACTCAATGCTGACCACACATTGAACGTGCCTGTGAATCCCATTATTCCATTCATCGAAGGCGATGGCACTGGCATTGATATCACGCCGGTCATGATTCGAGTGGTCGATGAAGCCGTTAAAAAAGCCTATCAAGGTCAGCGAACCATTCACTGGATGGAGGTCTTTGCAGGTCAGAAGGCAACAAAGCTGTATGGTGCCGATGTTTATTTGCCTGCAGAAACCTTAACGGCTTTAAGAGATTATGTCGTTTCAATCAAAGGCCCTTTGAGTGCGCCGGTCACCGGCGAGATTCGATCGCTCAATGTGGCCATCCGCCAAGAATTGGATCTCTACGCGTGTTTGAGACCTTTGAGGTATTTCAAAGGCGTTCCATCGCCAGTGCGTGAACCAGAGAAAACCAATATTGCGCTTTTCCGCGAAAACTCTGAGGATATTTACGCAGGCATTGAATATGCGGCTCAAAGTGAAGCGGCTCAAAAGCTGATTTCTTTTTTAAGAAAAGAGCTAGGTGCCAAAAGTATTCGTTTTCCAGAGACCTCAGGCATTGGCATTAAACCTGTCTCTAGCGAAGGCACACAACGCCTGATGCGAAAGGCCATTCAATACGCCATCGATCACGATAAACCCAGTGTGACCATTGTGCACAAGGGAAATATCATGAAGTATACGGAAGGCGCGTTTCGTGATTGGGCCTACCAATTAGCGCAGTCTGAATTCTCAGCACATCTCATTGACGACGGACCGTGGTGTCTTATTCAAAATCCTAAGAATGGTAAGAACATCACAGTCAAAGACATTGCCATGGATGCTTTCTTGCAGCAAATTCTCATGCGCCCTCAGGAGTTTTCTGTGGTTGCAACCTTGAATTTAAATGGCGACTACATCTCTGATGCAGTGTCTGCGCAAGTGGGTGGTATTGGCATTGCGCCAGGCGCCAACATGTCGGACAGCGTGGCCTGCTTTGAGGCCACCGTAGATGCATTGGCGAAGTTTGCTGGAAAAGACTATGTCAATCCAGGCTCTGAAATATTGTCAGCAGAAATGATGCTGCGTTACATGGGTTGGTTTGAAGCGGCTGACATCATTATTTGCGCCATGGAAGATGCCATTCAAAGCAAACGTGTGACCCATGATTTTGCAAAACTGATGGAGGGCGCGTCTCAAGTGAGTTGCTCTGGATTTGGTCAGGTCATGATTGATTTCATGTAATGTTGTATTTTCTAGCTAAACCGCTTGACTAATATGTATGAAGAAAATCAAAGCTTCGTGCCTGAATCTTTCATGATGTTGTACGTCAAGCCGGGTCAATACAAGCCCAGTTTGCCGCGCGGTGAATTAACTCAGCGCTATGAATTTTGTGAAGACATGGCCAGCATGTTGATGGACACTGTCAGTACCCAGCAATTTCAGCTTGGCATTGCAGAAAACGATGCGCTCAAAAAATGCTGGCAAGGCCTTTTGGTAGAACCCGCTATGGTCAATGCTGAGGAGGCATTTTGGGTGGTCTGCCGATTGGCTGAACTTTTGTCTTGGCCCATTCCTGAAACGCACTGGGACTAGTCAGAAAGAAGCACCTCTCGGCCAGATGCTGCAGACTCTATGGCAGCTTCGCAAATTCGCAAGTTCTCTAGTCCCCAACGGCCGCTGTGCCAATGTAAACCCTTTCCCCGCCAAGTTTGTTCTAGCTCCGCCAACACCAAGTCCCTCGGGCTTTGATGCGTTGGCAAGTGAATTTCAGTATTTCCTGAGGCATTGCAAACCATCAAACCTTGTGGGGTCTGCAGAATATCGCCCTGACTCCCGCTCACCACGGTAAGTCCAAAATGTGGCTGATAGGGCGCTGTGCTTGGAATGGCGCTAACAGCACGTTTTTGCTTTGCAGCCAGTTCTTGCTCAGCCGACTGAGGTACTTGATGAGCGGTGTACCACTGCCGAGAATCTGGGCGCTGCTCATATCCCCATTCGGAAATATTCTGTGTCAATTCCATGCTCGATATGCCCCCATAACCGTTGTAGATGGCGGTTGCAGCTGCTCCATTTTCGAAGTCCAAATAAATGGCATGAGCGCCCACGGTGTCGCGTTTTGGATCGGTGTTGAATAGCTTGGCCTTCACGGTCTTGACGTGCGAATGACAGAGCGCACGCAAGATATCAATTTGGTGTGCACCTTGACGGAACAGCACACCGCCGCCCAATTTGGAATCTAATTCTTCAAGTCTGCGGGGCCGATACACCCAGTCAGTGAAACACCAATTGTTGACCATGGCCACGGTGCCTATTTCTCCGCGCTCAATGATTTGCTTCATGGCCTGTATGGGCGCATCAAAACTATGTGAATGACCCACAGTCAAGTGCTTGTTGCACTTGCGCGAGGCTTCCACCATGGCGATGCCTTCTGACACATTGCAGGCCATGGGTTTTTCAACCAAGACGTGCCAGCCTTTTTCTAAACAAGCGATGGCTTGTTGTGCATGCAGTGGAGTAGGCGTAGCCAGGTACACGCCATCCAATTGAGGCACACTTTTCAAATCAGAGATATCTTGAAAGACAGGAACGCCAAGTGGCAGGGCATTTTTTTGGACTGCAGGGTGAGGCTCCACCACAGCCACCAGTTGGAAGGATGGATTGGCCTTGATGGCTGGCATGAAGGCCTGTGCGGCTGCGCCAAATCCAACAATGGCAATATGAAGAGGCTTTTCCATGACCTTGGTCTAGTGAGTCCGCATTTATTTAGACTTCTTAACGACGGTTTCTTCAAACATTTTGAACCATTTGGCTTGTTGGTCTAGAGCCATGGCTGGATCGATGAAATTGAGAGGCACCTTAGGAAAGGGCAATTCGAATTTTTTGCTGGCTGGGACAAACTTGAGATCGTAGAGTTGCTTTTGACCTTCACTCAGCATGAAGTCATAGAATAAAAGTGCAGCATGCGGATTGGGAGATTTTTTCAGCATGGCGATGGTGCTGGGTTGTGCCATCAAGGGTTGCAATGCCAAGCCTTCTACAGGGGCACCCTTTTGTTTCAATTGCTCGGGGTTCCAGCTGTAGACCGTCAGTGCCAAGGGAACTTCACCGGAAGACACCATCATGGTCAAAAGTGAATGTCCTTTTCGATTGGAGATGCCATTGGTATTGGCAATGTTTGTGAACAGTTTTTGTCCTTCATCTTCTCCCATTTTGGCCATCATTGCGCCGAACCAAGCGTGATTATTGCCCTCAATGCCAAGTTGACCTTTCCACTTAGGGTCAAGTAAATCTTTGTAGGTTTTAGGCAGATCTTCTTTTTTGATTTTTTCAGTGTTGTAGGCCGCAGTCCAAATGTCAATGGTAATTCCCACCCATTGTTTGTGAGATGGAACAGCCTGAGGCAATAAATCTATCTGATAGGGGGAATGTACTTCTAGCAACAGTCTTTCCCTGAATGCAGCTTCATTTTCTGGTGCATTGTTTTGAACGATATCGACATCAAACTTGTTGCCTCGACTCTCACTCGTGACGCGCTGGAGTACAGCCTCTGAGCCTGCACGCCAAGCTTTGATTTTGATTCCGTACTTCTTGCCGAACTCATTCATCACGTTGGTGAGAGCCGGGTACACGTGATACACAGACAAGCTGCCTTCTCTTTTTGCACCTTCAATGAGTCTGGCGGTTCGGTCTGCACCTTGGTAGTTGGCCAGTTCTTGAATGGAAAGAGTTTTGGATGCATCCACTGTTTGTGCGTGTGTGACACCACAAGAGATGGCCAAACAAACAGTGCTCACAAGGGTATTCAAGGAGCGCATTGGAAAGTTCCTATACGGAGTTTCAGTTTCAAAGTTCAGGCTAAATGGTTTTTAGGATGCCATGTTTCGAATGGCACGTCTTCTGAGATATTCAAAATTAATGACATATTGCTCAGGCCTTGTAATGTCATGGTGCAACTTGTGAACTTGCTCTGATGTGAATTTTTCACCTATGCCACCCGCTGCCATGGTGGCCAACTGTATTTGACAAGCATTGTCTAGCATGATGGCCAAAATGGTGGCCTCTTCCACATTCTGGCCCACAATGGCGGCTCCATGGTTTCGCATGAGCACACCCTTGCAGGAACCCAATGCTTTGGCCACACCACGGCCGAGATCTTGTGTGCGAATGAGGTCAATGGCGTCATTGAAATAGGGCAGGCCATCTGCAAAGGCAACCGCAGGTTGGCTAATGGGTTCTAAAGCCTGACTGGTTGCAGACAGCGCAACGGCATAGGTGGGGTGCGTGTGAATGACACTGTTCACTTCGGGGCGGGCTTTGTAAATTTCGGAGTGAATGTATACCTCACTGTGCTTGCGTCCACCACCGCCTACTTTCTCGCCTTCTAGGTTGCACAGCACAATGTTTTCAAGCGTGATTTCATCAAACCCATAACTGTGGGGCTTCATGATGAAGTGAGTGGGGTCTTCTGGCAGACGAATGGAGACATGGCCACGGGTTAAGTCGCCTTGACCTGCATTTTCCAAAATATGGCCTGCATCGATCAGTCTTTGTTTGAGCTCATTGATTTGCATGGTGCTTACTTGGCTGTGTGGAGGTGAGGTTCAAACAACTTCGACAAGTCGTTTGCGATGGGAGAATATTTGGCGTGCGTTCGCATCATGAAACTGGTGAAGCCATCGCTGTTGTGGTGTTTCTTTTTCTCATTGGGCAGGTCAATGCGTTCATTGCGAGAGTTGTCGCGCACGATGCCCATCGGATCGATGCCCGCTTGAACCTTTTGCATTTCGCGTTTCAACATGCGACGGTACATCACAATGCCTTTGTCTGTGGCGCCCAAATTTTCCAATGATCGATCGGCAATGGCGCCTTGGGAAATCCAGGCCATCATGTCTTGCCCATCTACGTTGTCAACGATGAACTCTCCCTTGTCATCGATAAAGGGAACCTCGTAGGTATGAACTTTTTCAAGAAGATGCTTGGGCACTTTCACGCCCTGTGGTGGCACATAAGCATTGAACCAAAGGTGCATGGTATGCGTATCGTCTACGGGCACACGCATTTGGAATGAATAATAGCGAGACTTCTCATCGCCATTGCCAACTGCCAGCATGTTTGGAAACACAATAGGGTGTCCAACTTTCCAGTCGTCGCCGTCTTCTGAATGGCCTTCTAACAGCCGGTGCTTGGTCATGCCATATTCAAACTCTTTGAAATCAATTTTCAAGTGGCGTGTGCTGATGGCGACTTTGACACCCTCTTGCTCTTTTAAAAACTCATAGTGGTGACCATGCAGCCACTCGGTGTGCACCGGATCTAAAGAGTTTTCCATGATCTGCAGCCAATTGATCGGCAGGATGGTTCGACCCATGATGCGAATGGTGCCTTGCGCCACAAAACCATCCCAACGCGGCAGAAGCGGTTGCGGCTGCGGTCCCATGTAGGCAAACAACATGCCGCCCATTTCTTGGACTGGGTAGGCATCGGTGCTGACCTTGTCTCTGAAGGCGCACTTGTCTTGCTCATTGGGTTGGTGAATGCATTTGCCTTGGGCGTTGTATTCCCAGCCGTGGTACGGGCAGCGAATGCCATTTTCGGTGGGGATACCATGCGCAAATGAGGCGCGGCGGTGAGGACAATGCTCTGCAATTAAACCCAGGCGTTCTTGGCGGTCCTTGAAGATGACCAAATCTTCGCCAAGCAATCTGACTCGCTTGGTCCATTTGCTCTCAAGATCGACGGCCGCGCCAATTGGTTGCCAATAGCGTCTCATGAGTTCGCCCATGGGTGTTCCTCGACCGACTTCGGTCAGCAATTTATTTTGTTTCACGCTTTCCATAGAACACCTTCAATATACCGCTTGGGTTTTTTATTTCTTGAGACTGGTTTTCTTGCCCTTGAGGCCAACTTTCGCTTTGCTCTTTTCGGGAAGTGCCTTGCGACCTTCGCCAGCCATGACGTGCTTGATTTCTGTGTTCATGGCCACATCTTTGCGCCGCATTTTGGCAATTTCTTCGCCAGTGACAAAGTAATCGCCTTTGACTGCGCGCTGAGCCATCTGCTCATTGCGCTCGCTCCAGTCACCCAGAGAATAACCAAACCAAGGTGACTCGGGTTTCAATTGAGGCAAGCCCAACTCTTCCCAAATGGCTTTCGCATTTTCCATGAATTCTTTTTTTGGCAACGCAATCGGTGGAAAATTATCCTTCAGGGTCGCATCAATGAGCAAGGAGGAGTCCATGCCATTGTTTCGGGGGCTGCGGGGGCCATGGCCCGGGTCTCGGTTCTGCAACACTTGTAAATCGAGTGCAAAATTGGCGCGATAGCTCATGGCCCAGAGGAGAGCATCGGCATTGTCAGGGTCGATGTCATCATTGACTGCAATGACCATTTTGCCGCCAGAACGCAACAAAGATGCTGCCCCGTACAAGGCTCGCCAAACTTCGGTTTGCGGCATTTTCCGATCGACCACAATGGAGATCACCTTTCTCAGGTTGGTAAGCGGTTCGTGCATGACCACTTTTTTCACACCCTTGATGCCCATGGCTTTGCTCAAATGATTCAAGAAAACGGGTTCTAATGCAACGCGTTTAATGAGGCTCGATTCCGAAGGGGTGACTTGAGAAATGATGGAGGTCAAAATGGCATCTTTGCGACGCGTGATGGCCGTGACTTCCATGTAAGCATTGAACTCTTGTAAATTCACATGACCATGAGACTCTCCGAAGGGCGCCTCAGGTTCTAACCATTCTGTGTTGATATAGCCTTCAATCACAATCTCAGCGTCTGCTGGAACCATGAGGTCAACCGTTTTGCATTTCACGACTTGGATGGGTGCACCGGCCAATCCACCTGCCACATGCAATTCATCGGTGTCTTCTGATAATTTTTGGGCAGAGGTAAAGGCCACGCAGGGCGGGCAACCCAAAATCACAGCGGCAGGCAAACGTTCGCCACGCGCCTTGGCTTTTTCCCAGTGGGTGTAGATGCCTGGTTGGTTCTCAAGCGAAGGGTTCATGCCCAAGCGCGTCGGTGATTTGACTTGCCCCCGGTAGATGCCCATGTTTTGAATGCCAGTCTCTGGGTCTTTGGTGATGTACTGAGACAAAGTTGTGTAAGGGGCATTGTCCCAACCGGGTGTCGAGATGGGAATAGGCAACCCGTCAACGCCTTTGCCGGGCTTTAACAGGTCTTTGCCTTGAATCACAATTTCTTGGCAAGGGGCTTCTTTGACGACCTTGGGTTTGATGGGGTTGGCAATGGCATGGCTCCAAGTTTTGCCAATGTCTGCAATTTCACATCCCATGCCGACGCTGTAAATTTTCCGGGTTGCAGCCAGTGCACCCACAACAACGGGAATGTCGTATTTTTTGCCTTTGCCATTGACCACATGGGTAAACAGAAAAGCTTTGCGGTCGGGCTCGGCAATACCCCCCCGAAACTGCCAGCGAACCAAGGGGTGCAACTCGGTGTCTTTGTTGATGGGTCGATCAACTGTGATCAGAAGCCCTTGCTTGTCAAGTTCGGCCAAGTGTTCGTGAAGATCACGGTAGCCGCGCTGTTCAGACTGCGTGGGCTTTGAGGTCTTTGCTGTCTTGACGGCTGTAGATTTGGCTGTTGTTGATTTTGTAGCGGGGGTCGATTTTTTCATGGTGAAGCCAAGTAATTATTTGGAGCTAGAGTTTTTGATGACCACGTCATCAAATGATTTGGTCCATTTTCCAAAAGTGTCCATGGTGATCACAGGGTCGATCATTTCAATTTTCATGTTGGGGTATGGGTTGGTGACCTTGGTGTTGGCAGGGTAGTAATGCAATGACGCCAATAATTTCTGAGTTTCAGCCGACAGCATGTAATCATAAAAGAGCAACGCGGCATGAGGATGTTGTGCTTTTTGTGCAATGGACATGTTGAAGCCTTGAGCGACCACGGGATCAAGTGCAAACCAATCAACAGGTTTACCGGCTCGTTTGTCTTTTTCTGGCAAATCAATGTAGACCGTCAGTGCCATGGGCACTTCGCCTGCTATCACAAGGTTGTGCAACAAGGATGCTCCCAAGCGGGCAGACATGCCATTTTTAGCGACCAATTCTCGGAAATATTTGAGACCTTTTTCTTCGCCCATGACGCTGATAACTTTGCTGTACCACTCTTCTGCCTTGGACTCAATGCCTAACTTGCCTTTCCATTTAGGGTCTAGCAAGTCGTTAAACGACTTTGGCAGCTCTTCTTTTTTAATGAGTTGTGTGTTGTAAGAATGAACCGTGACGTTCATGAACACGGTAGCCCAATTTTTATGAGAAGGAACTGCAATGGGGATCAAGTCCTTGGTCAATGGCGATGTAATGGGCTGCAGAAGTTTTTCTCGGTAAACGGCTTCCATTTCACTGGCCGGCATCATGATGACATCGACCTCTGGCCTTTTACCTGCCGCTTCTCGCACCACTCGCTGAGTGACGTTGTTGCTACCTGATCGCCAAGCCTTGATTTTGATGCCGTATTTGGCTTCAAAAGGCGCAATGATCAAGGGTAAATCTTGTGGTCGAAACGCAGTGTAAAGTGTCAGCGTGCCTTCCTTGGTGGCCGCTTCCAAAATCTTTTCAGCCCGATCAGGCTTTTCGTATTGCATGAGATTCAAGTTGGCTGGCATGGAAGTGCCTACCGTTGAAGATGCCGCAGTAGATTGTGTGGTTGTGGTTTGCGCTGAGACTGAAAACGACAAGGCAAGTAAGCCTAGGATTGAAAATGCTCGAAGGGCTTTAAAACCATTTCTTCGCAATTCGCGGCTGTCTATGTTTAAAGTCATGGCGTGTCTCCTCATCATTTTTTTTAAAAAATCAATGCACCCAACGAGATCCGGCCAACATGATGGCGGCCCCTAAAGCGACAGCTGGAAAAAGCCACCATGCAGGCACCATTCTTTCTTTAGGGTGTGGCAAATTTTGTTGCTGAATGGACGCCGCATCAGCGTTCGAAGTTGTGATGTTCTTCTTTGACTCAGAAATTGCAGTGTCTTGTTCAGAAGGCTTAGGCCCCACAGCAATTTGGAATGCCTTGAAAAAGTCGTCTGCCATTTTTTTGGCAACGCTGTCAATCAGCCTAGAGCCCACTTGCGCCAATTTACCACCGATTTGAGCCTTCGCTTCGTAAGTTAAATCTGTGCCGTCTGTGGCTTCTTTCAAAGTGACAGAAGCTGTTCCTTTGCCAAATCCAATTGCACCACCCTGGCCCTCAAAATGCATGACACAGGATTCGGGTACTTTGGCTTCTGATATTTTGAGCGAACCTTGAAAACGTGCCTTTAAGGGGCCGATGGCAGTTTTGATGACAACCCTAAATTCTTCAGGAGACAGCTGCTCGACAGATTCGCAACCTGGCAAACATTGTTTCAAAATGAGCGGGTCGTTTAAGGCATCCCAAACTTTTTGACGTGGTGCTGAAATGAGTTGTTGGCCCAAAATTTCCATGTTGCTACTTTCTATGGCGGTGTTGATTTTCGAAAGCGGCGCTCAATGCGCTTTTTTCTTCATGGCAGCAGAGGTGTTGACCATGGAATGCAAGCTTCTCGCGTAGTCAATGGCGCCTTGCTCGTCCATTCTGGGAGCCACGCGCAAATATTCTTTCAGACCCAAAATGGCTGGGCGAGGACGGCTCAGCAAGGTGTTGCAAAAACGTTTGACTTCTGCATCGAGTTGAGCTTGCGGCACCACATTGCTGACAATGCCAAAGGCCTGTGCTTGCGTGGCACTGATAAAGTCAGCAGAGTAGGCCATGTACAAAATGGCATTGCGGTTCATGCGATCGTAAATGGCCGACATGACCATGGTGGGCATGACGTTGTGCGCAATTTCAGGAATGTTGAAGGTGGCTGTATCGCTTGCAAACGAAACATCACACAGTGCTGCAATGGCTGTGCCAAAGCCCATGCATTTGCCTTCGATCACACCAATGACTGGTACTGTGCAACTGCGCAATGCCTTGTAACTGTTGAAGATAGAATCGTATTCAGGACGCCGAGAGTAAGCTTCTGGGGAAGGCGGAAAATCTGCATCGCGCACACGGCCTGTGCAAAAGTCGGGACCCACGCTGTTTAGGACCACACAATCGGAAGTTTCGTGGGCATTCAAAACTGCTTCAGACAAGGCTGCGGCCATGCTGTCAGAAACGCCATTGCCTTCAGCACGATTGAAGGTAACGTGCAAAATACGCCCATCTTGTTGAATCTTAATTTGGTCGCTCATGCTTGACTTCCCTGGATGTGATGAAAAAAGTGGCGCATCAATGCTGCGTTGAACAAGTGGGGTTGATCAATGTTCGGCAAATGACCAGCATTAGGAATAACTTCCAAGTGCGAACTGTGAATTTTTTGTTGCATGTCTTGCATGGCTTGCGGGAGGGGGCCGTCGTTGGCACCCACAATCAAAGTGGTGGGGACTTTGATCTGAGAAATGCGGTCTAAGTAGTTCAGGCCTTGAATGGCTCTGGCGCAACTTAAGAATCCGTTGACTTTTGTCTGAGAGATGGTGTCTTGAAATGCCTTGGCTGTTGTTGAATTCGAAGCTAAGAACGGAGCGCCAAACCATCGTTCTGTTGTTGGCACAGCCAGACTGTGACAGCCATCTTGTGTGGCACTTGCCATGAGGTCATTCCAAACATCACCCATTGGGGTAGGCATATCGGCCCGGCAATCGCACAACACCAAGCTGAGCAATCGGTCTGAATGTTGAATGCCAAATCCAGCGCCGCTCATGCCTCCCAGAGACAGGCCAATGTAGTGTGCTTTTTCAATGTGAAGGCCATCCAGCACGGCCAAACTGTCGGCGGCCAAATTGTCCATGGAGCAGCTTTGCGTATGGCATTCAGATTGGCCATGCCCTCGGGTGTCTGCGCAAATGACACGCCATCCAGTGGCCGCCAACAAGCTAGCCTGTTCTCGCCACATCATGCTAGATGAAAGGATGGAGTGCGTCATCAAAACAGCAGGGCCATCATTGGGCCCCGAGACATGAACCGCAATTTTGCCAGCAGTTCCGGATAGCATGTGGGTGTGGGTAGTCATGTCAGTAGGCCCTTGCGATCAAAGTTTATGCCGGTAATTTGGCGTCGTTTAAAGCAGTCCAGATGGCCTGAGGCGTCATGGGCAGATGGTCAATTTTGGCACCCTGTGTGGACAAGGCGTCGTTGACCGCACTGGCAATTGCAGCAGGGCTGCCTAAATAGCCTGCTTCGCCAGAACCTTTTTGGCCAAACTCAGTGAGCGGGGAGGGTGTGCAATGGTCAATGATGGTGATGGCTGGAACTTCTGCCGACGATGGCAACAAATAATCCATGAAGGTGCCCGCTAGAAGTTGTCCTTCAGGTGAAAAGGCAAATTTCTCCATCAAGGCAGCGCCCAGGCCATGTGCAATACCGCCGTAGGTCATGCCGTGAACCACATCGGGGCTGATCATGACGCCACAGTCGTGACCGCAAACGTATTTGCGCACGGTGACTTTGCAAGTTCCAGGATCAATGCTGACCAACACCACATGCGATTCAAAGGAGTGGCAGGGGTACATTTGAACTCTGCCATCTTCAGTGGGCAACATGCCGCCTGTTGGAACTT
>Ga0114960_10002692_pt1 | contig 13751 bp, 9 predicted proteins | sample C_130625_MF_Meta_FD_92637 | JGI IMG/M metagenome (GOLD analysis project Ga0114960, IMG submission 92637) | Freshwater microbial communities from Lake Croche, Canada to study carbon cycling - C_130625_MF_MetaG | ecosystem: Environmental > Aquatic > Freshwater > Lake | place: Lake Croche, Canada... | reverse complement strand
GATATCCAAACAGTTGTATTTAAAACCTATCCAAATGAAGAAAATAAATGCAACATCATTACAAACACAACCCGTTTAAATAACGAGATTCTTAAACAACGTTTAAGCTGTATCCCGATTTATATATCTGATCTAAAGATGCCTTTACAAAACTATATTGTTGAAGTAAATGTGGAAAATTTAACCGATACTATTATGTTTGTTACAACAGAGCATTTTAAGATTAAAAATTTGAATACAAATACATTCCTAACTGAAGCAGACCAAAAAAAGATATTTCCCCCAAATAATCTTACTGGTTACTATATTGATTTTGCTAGGTTGCGACCAAAGATTTCTAATGAAATTCCAGGAGAAAAGCTCCATTTTACATGCGAACTATCTATTGCAACAGCAAAGGATGACGGGATGTTTAATGTCGTTTCCACTTGTTCTTATGGATTTACACAAGACGGTGAAGCAGTTGAGAAAGAACTTGTCAAGAAAGCCCAGGAATGGAAGGATAAGGGTCTAACAACCGAAGAAATTAAGTTTGAAACTAAAAATTGGCGTTTGCTTGACGGACAACGAATTGTTAAACGAGATAGTTTTGATTTTATCATTCAAACCATTGGCGTGTTTACAAATCAAGAAATTGTCAGAAAGGCGTGTGATGTTCTAATTGAAAAGTTGGAAGCAACAAATGCAGCAATTGATACAGACGACCTTAATATAAGTCCTTCGGATAATACTATGCCAAACTGTTATGACGTTATTCTTGAGAATGAAGATTATACTATTGGAAAGGCAATTGAGTATTTCCTGTATTCCAAGTTTTATGAAGGAACTAAGACCCTATCTTATTGTGGGTTTAAGAAAATGCATCCTCATGATTCCGATAGTATTATCAGAATTGCTTATAAGGAAGAACTTGATAAGATGGCTGTTAAGCAAAACCTTAAGGAATGCATTGTTGATGCTATCACTGTATATAAAAAGATTCAAAACAAGTTTTAAACCAACGCAAGCTTTAAACCAACGCAAGCTTTAAACCAACGCAAGCTTTAAACCAACGCAAGCTTTAATCAGTCCATGGTGCATTCAACCTTGATAAAGTCAATGCGACGCTTTCGCAAACATGCATTTAAAGAATACATTAATGTTGAAGTGGGTAAATTATTCACGTATTTTATCACTACTGTATTGTTAATACATTCTTTTTTTAATCTTAGAACATCCATATATAATTTATGCAATTGAGTCATGTGCGTTCTAAAATGATCTTGAAATTCATTTAACATTTTTTCTTTTTTAATATAACAGCTAAGATAATTCTGGTGTAATATGTTGGTAAACTCGTGAAGGTTATCTCTGAAATAAGAAAATTCTTTCTTGACTTCTGGATAATGTTTCAAAAATTCCCCCACTTTTCCTTTCTTTCTCAGTGCCAAGTATTGATATTGTATTTTTGGTTTATCTTCTTTTAATTGTCTTACATATTCATAAACAGGGTTTCTTAACTTACATCGCTCATTTGTTTTTTTATTTTTAATTACAACTCCCAATATATCATACTCGGTATTCATACTTGCATATTCCGTTTTCAATTCATCATACGCATTCCAAGAATCATAAACTTTCGGAAATTTAATACCAACATTATTCCAAGAAGCGCATGCTTTAACAATGTTTAAATCATGAACGAATATATTAACACTTCCATCTGATGTATTTATGATCTCGTAAACTTCAACTAAATACAATTGAACGCTCTTGAATGGCGTTACTATACAATTATCTGGATGTTGCAACACAAAACTGTAGCAATATGCAGGATTTAACATATTTAAATCAAAATTATTATTTTGCATCGCCTCCAAAAACATTTCGCGAAAAGTCTTAGAGTTTTTATGCGTTTTATAAAAATAAACTTCCCCACCAACCGTGTTACGTGTTGCAAACTCCCAAGAACCAGATAACCCAGACGTTTTATCCCAAAAAACATTTATCATAACCCCCTCTATAAATTCCTCCGCAACTATGTAATCCGTCTTTTCTGGATTATTCTTTATAAATGTATCATATTGAAATGATTTAGGTGGTGCAAAACTAACTACTTCATTTGTAGAGTCAATAATAACTGACCTTAACAACCCAACTGTTTGAATTATGTCAGAACATAAAAATTCCTTATCGTATCTAAGAATTCTATATTTGTTATTATTTTTAGTAGTATAAGACAGTGTATTGAATTTTAATGTTCGGTCGTAGTTCTTCAAAAAATCTTGTTTTCTATTTAGTATCATGTTCTTAAATCCTGGAATATCTCCTAATTTATATATAATTTGCGGGGTTGTTATTGTCATTTATCTAGATATGTTAACAAATAACTTTTTATCTTTAAACCAATATTGAATTGTTTTCCATTTTGGTTGTAAAAGTCATAAAAATTTCTATTATAAATATAGGAACAATATGTCATCATCGCAAAGTGTAGAAGAAAAAAATGCATCCAATGTCAATACGCAGACAACTGAACCAGAAAAAAAAACTATTGATTTGCAATTGTCAGATGTCATTCGGTTTGAAGCAGAGTCAAACAAAATTTTACATAATAATGTATTTATAATTGAGTATATAGATAAAAACTCCATAAAACTAGTCAATGTAGAAGACCTGACTGCTTTAAAATTAAAAATTGGGGCCGATGGAGTTTTGGGAGATGGTTCAATTACATCAATTTATCTTATTGATCGCAATGAAAAGCTTGGATATGCTCGTCAAAACGATTTATTACCCGGAACCTGGGTCAATATTCTTTTTGGTGGAGAAGCACCTGTTATTATTACTGGCGAAATAACAAATTTGGAGGAAGATATGATTGAACTTAAAACATTTCCAGACGGGGACACAATATATATAAATTTTGGATATAAAGGAATCCCAGAAGATTTACCGATTGAAACTATTACCATTAGAGAAAAACCCGAAAAATCTCGCGCAGAGGAACCACTAGATATAAAAGAAGAAATAGAACAAAGAGAAGAAAGAGAAGAAAGAGAAGTTCAGCGCGATTCCGATTCATTAGAATCAATGCCAGAGTTTAACGAAGATGCTGCGAGAGAAAATAAAGATAATCTGTATAATTTACCAGCCGCGGACGTTAAGGACACTATTCGCGAGTTTTTTGTTCGTGCAGATGAAATAATAATAGGCAAAGAACTAGAAGCCATTACGCAGTTTGTTGAAGTTGAAGAATCTCAGCAACGTTATAATATAAACTCGCAAACAGACGATTTGTTAAATGAATTATTATCAAATGTTCCAAACACTCAAAGGACGAGCGAGGTTTTAAATAATATACACACCCTGATAGCAAGATTCAAGCAACTGCGTTTAGAATTTTCAAACTTAGACGAAAATGGTAATGTCACTAGTCCAATTGTCAAAACAATTAATTGGAAGCCACTCGCGACAAATTTAACAACATTCAAAACGTTGCTATTTTGGTTGTTACCCGTTGCAAAAAATGTTAAAAAGGTATATAATATTAGCTCAAAAGAGGATTCTGAAGAAATTGTTGATATTGTGCCATTATCTATTGATGAAGATATTTCAGAGATTAAAACCATTTTTGATCGCTATAGATCAAACGATACTCCGTTAGAACAAAATAAATATGTAAACCTAATATCAGAGTTAAATCCATATTTAACGCCTTTTAATGAAACAAACCCAGAATCTGCGTATGACATTATTAATAATATAACAATAGAAAACGACTTGTCTGTGATTGTTGATAATTTGACAGATTTTAGTTCAACAATTATTGAGAATGATATTGTAAAGTCTAGAAAGTTTGTAATACAACGTTATAATTTAGGTGCGACTAGACTAGATGCCAGTCAAATAACCGGTAAAAAAATGATTTCGCAAAGAATAAATGTTGTAAAACCTGATAATTTAGAGTTGACTTCTATTGTTACTCTACCCGAACCAACTATTCGTTTTTCTCGCATTAATCTTCCAGCAACTAATATTTTTATTAAATCAAATTTAAATAACACATTCATTAATTATTGGCAGTTGTTAACTGATAAAACGCCAGTTAATAAAATGATTATTGATGATCTAGAAGAAAAAAGCATTGATATTTCCGAGAAGAAGTTTGTGAATAATATTAAGAATTACATGTTGATAAAAAATGAAAAAATGAATTCTATGTCAAACCATGAAATATATAAAAAGTTTTTACAGAAAATTATTCCCAAAACGAGGGTTATATTCAATCTAATGAAAAAATATATCAATGGAAAAATGTCACTTCATGATATTGTTGGGTATTTGGAACCATTTTTGGTTTACTCAGATGATTTAACTTTTATGCAGTATAAGGATATAAACTTGTTCTTACAAGAAAAGATTTCCGAACACTATAAAGCCTTTAAAGACAAAGAAAAGGAATTTTCCGCTATAAAGAAAAAAGCAATGAGCGTTGGTTTAAAACCCAATGCTTCTGCGATTGTATCGTTATTAAATAACAGAAAAAATCAGAACGAAACCCTAAGATGTTATAACTATGAAACTAGCGATTCAGAATTGACAAGCTCAGAACTTCTCTGGACGATGATAACTAGTGATTATTCAAACATTTATAACGATGCTCTTGCTTTATTAAATATTAGCACCATGATGCCAGAAAACATTAGTTCTATTATTGAAAACATTGAGAAGGAGAAAAATAAATTAGACGATGCAATTAAAGAAGAAGAGACTAATAATAAATGCGTTTCAATTGTCATTTCAAAGCAATATAAAACTCTTGAAGACGTCGCAGCTGATAATGACAAATTGACCTACTTTGATAAAAAATACGACAATACAATGTATGGAATATTAGATGATTATCAAAAAGAGCAAATAGCTATGGAACCGGACAAATTTAACGAATTCTTAATTCAAAAACTTATTGGAAAGCATAAAATAAGACCAGACGAGGCTCCTTATATGGCGGAAACTTTGATAACAGGTATGAAGCGAGTTATTGATGGCAATTTTGCAATAATGTACGATTTAGCTCAAGATAAAATTTTATATTTTAAAAGAACGCACAATAGATGGCAACCAGATAAAACGATTGATGAAAAAACAGTTGCATCAAATGAAGGATTGCTTTGCGACTTTCAAAAAGACTGTATGGAGGTTGATAAAAAATACAAAGCTATTTGCGAAACACAGGATTTAAATAAACGTCATGTAACCGAAAATGCTTTAAAGGAGATTATAGGACAATTTGATAGAAAATATGAGTTATCAAAAGATAAGCTGTTAGAACTTTTAACTAAAAATTACGAATATGGATTAAATACTATAGAAAGGCTGATTAATATTCAAGATGCAAGAAAATTAAAATATAATTCTCAACAGTTTAAACTAGGCGTTAATAACGACGAGTTTGAAAAAGATACTGTTTTTTCCCCGTATATCAAACTTAGGGACATTATCCTTAGTCAACCGAATATGTATAAAAGACAAAATTATATTGTTCGTTTTGCCGTTAGATTTACAAGAGAAGCAACAACTGAAGAAGCATCAACTGATGATGGAAAACACTGGAGATATTGTATTAAAACAAATGTTAAATTACTTCCATTATTTTTATACACACTAGCCGTTTGTTGGATAGAACACCCAGAAAATTATTTAAAGAAAATAGATGAAATTATCAAGGTTTGCGGTAAAAAAAGTGACGACGGAGATTCATGGGTTGATGGATACAGTGGTTATATTATTCGCGCTGTTGATCCCGATGTTGATGAAGGTTACGAAGAAGGACATAAGGTTAAAACACGCGAAGTAATGGAACAAGATGTTGGCGATGCTATTTTAAATGCGTCTGGAATAAAAGTAATTAAAAAATATACTACTCCTGAAACAAAAATGATGTCAAATATTATAAATGCATTAGCCGAAAATATGGGAATATTCATAGAAGATCAAAAAGAGTTCATTATTAAAATAGCATTAGAAACGCTTCAAGGAGGCGCGTTGGTGTCAGAAGACGACCATAAAACGCGAGTGGAAGAAGCCGCTAAAAAGGGTAAAAAATTACCACCATATATATCCGTTTATAACAGCACCATATTGTATTTGACTCTGGGTGCTTATTTAATAGGAGTCCAAACATCCGTTCCATCAATTAAAACTCGTAAGACATTTCCTGGTTGCGTTCGTTCATTTGAAGGTTATCCTTTTGAAGGCTCTGGGGATTTATCGTCACTTCAATATTTATCATGTGTAGCTTATAAATTAAGAAACGAAACGCATCCTTGGTCGGCCCTTATGCGAATGAAAGAACCGGTTATAGCAGAAAAAATAAAGGCTTTTATTGACGCTTATTATATTTCCAACACCGATGTATCTCAAAAATTCAAGGATAAATTGGATTATTTATTAACAACCCCAGAAGACGTAATTCCTTTAGAATATTCTCTCAATAAATGGACTCAGTATCTACCACCGCTCGTGCCGTTTAAACTTAAACCCATAACAAATGTTTCAGAAGAGTTTAAAAAGGAATGTCTTCGCAATTTCCGTAGTGGTGCAACGTGTCAAAGAGATAAGATCTTAATAATAAAATCTAAAATAATCTTTTTCTCTCTTGCATTACAAGAATTAATTAAAAAGGTTGTAGATAGAAAAAATTTACTCCTTATGAACTCTGCAAAAGAACCATTCTTGGAAAATTCCTGTTGTAGTGAAAAAGGAAGTATCAGTATTATTAAATATTTTATTGAAGAAGAACCAGAGATTGTTGTTTATAACAAGATTGTTCGCGATTTAACAAATATTATTGATGACATTGTCGCAGTAACAAAAGCACCAATGTTTTTCTGTAGAGAAAACTCAAAGAATATATACGCACCATTGAGCGAACAGTTTAATGAAGAAACAATTTATCGTTCATTTATAAAGTTTTGTAAATTTAATTCACTTATGCCTATTAGCCAAGAGCTAGACGCGATTTGTGGAGGTAAACCAGATCATTTCTCAAAGTCTGATTCTATAAGTGAAAAAATTAGAAAATTAAAACAAGATGGGAAAAACTATAACAATGAATCGCTGCTAAGATTACTCAAATATATTGCTAACAAAAATACTGTTAATATTAATATTGACGCTCAAGTAATTACCCAAATACAAAAATTAAGAAACGTTATTGAAAAAATAGAAAAGGATGAGAATGATTCTTCCTCCGAGTCTAATATTATACCCAAGGAATTCAGAAAAAAATTAGATGACGCATTGGATACATTTGATATAGCAGTTTCTGAAGATACAGAAGAAATGCGTTCGCTTAAAAATTACTTGGCCCGAGTTAATGGGGAAACAAAGGCAGAAATTTTGGATTTTATAAATAAAAATAGTGGTGCAACAAAAAGAACTTTAAGTGATGTGAAGGTTTTGTTAAATACCGTTATGAAATGGGGAGACTCCTCTAATGATGCGACTAAGAATTCAATTTCCGACGAAAGTACTTATAATAACATACAATTCGTTAAAAACTATATACACGATTTCTTGGCAGTTTTTCCCGAAACAATAATAAATAAGGTAGACTATCAAAACGCTGTAAGTTTACCCAAATATTGGAATTTATCTCAGAAACACAACTCTGATATTAAAAACATAATTAGTGAATATGGGAAACTATTGAGAAGTTTCTACGACGATAAAACGGTAGAAAATGTATTAAGAAATGCAAAAGAATCTACTAAAAATTTATTAGAATTAGTACAAGACACTCCTTATATGACCGAAATTAAGTATAAAAACTCGCAGACATACTCTGTGTTTGATAAAAGAACAAGCGAACTATTATTTGAATTTTATTTCTTGCACGCGTTACTCGTATATAAAAGGTTGACAGAAGATAAAAGCATGCTTGTATTAAAATCACCGCAAGAAAATGAAGACGCCAATATTGCATTAACCGTTGAAAATATGGAAGACGAAGAACTTCAATTTACATCAAAAGCAAATCCAACAGTACTTTTGGGAAATATGAAAGACATGAAAATTAGAATATCAAAATTATTAGTCGCGTATCTTTCAATAATGACGGACCACAAAGATATAATAGATCTAAGTTATGATAAGGTTATGGAGGTTGTTTTTAAAAGCAAAGAGAGAGAAAAGGACACATTTACGGATAGACTTCAAGCAATGACAGACGAAGAGCGTGATGCTGATACTATTTTAAAAATAAATAAGTTGGGTGTCTGGAGCAAGGGTTTACAGAAAGGACTAACAACATATGTAAAAGAAACATATGATGAAGAAAGAGATTATATGGAAAAAATAGCAGAAATAGAGACAAATCTTAAAAAGAAGAAAAATGTAGTTGACGGTAATTTGGAGCAGGTTTTAGAAGAATATATGGAAGACGCTGATAATGCGGCAATTATTGATCGCGAAGAAAATGATATTAGTTGGTTCAACGGCGACGACGCCGGCGAAGACTATTTTGGTGCGGAGCAAGACGCAGACGAAATGTAATAACGGCACTAGCTGAAAAAAAGGCACCACGCGCGCATTTGGCATTAATAATTAAATAAAAATTTATGTGATTATTATATATTATATTATGAATTCCATATACAGATCTTATATTGCAAAAAACGCGACTCTTGTTAGTATTCTTTTATTTTTAGCAGTGTTTATAACAATTCAACTGGGAAAACCCAGGTTCTTATATAAAGACGATGGTAGTATCCGCGATTTTGGAATAGGTTATAATAATAAAACAATTCTTCCAGTTTGGCTTCTAGCTATTGTTTTAGGAATTTTATCCTATTTGTTTGTCTTATATTATTTATCAAGACAGACTTTATTTTAACTATTATGAAAGTTAAGCTTTTTCTTGTATATAAATTTCATTTTCAAATATGACAATGAAATTTATTTAAGCATTTAGTATTTTAAAATTTGCATCCCATAAAACACCCTTTTTGACTTCTATACCTTTGCCTCTGTCAATTATTACATTTCCGTGACCTCCATCATTTAGAGTAATCTTTCCTTTAAAAATAAATGTTTCGCCAGTACTATCGTCTTTATAAGTTAATTTATTTTTATCACCAACATATGCTCCGACGCTATCCCACATTCCTTCATATATTATATTTGGACGATCTGAGTAGGTTATTACTCCCTCGCCAGAATAGTCATTGTTAATTATCCCTTTACATACTATTTTACTTCCAGTTTCCGGATTTATATAGGTAAGTGTATTATTATTTCCAACTGATGAAAAATTAGAGTCCCATCTTCCATTAAATATAAATGGCTCTGAATCATTTTTTATAACACCGATTCCAGAAAAGTCATTATTTATTTGTCCTTCAAAAACAGTGACGCCCCCATCGGCGGGGTCTGTTTGGTATAATTTATTATTATCTCCAATTGGATTTAAATGTGAATCCCAGGCACCCTCAAATTTAATGTGAGGGTTATTTGAAAAGCTAATAGTACCTCTGCCAGATGTATCAAGATTTATTATTCCTTCATAAATAATGTCTTGTCCGTTATCTGGGTTTTTTACTTTTATTTTACCATGATCTCCACTCGGACTAAGTGTAGAATCCCACGATCCTTCAAAAGTATAAAAAACATCTGGGTTTGTTATAGTTCCAGTTCCAGAAAAATCTTGGTTTATTTTTCCAGTGTATGTAGATGTAGAACCGTTCTCATTAGTAACAATTAATTTATTTTCCTCGCCCGCGAATGAACCGGTTTCATCCCAACGACCTTCAAACACAACATTTGGACGCTCATCAACTCTAACAGTGCCATATCCCTTATTTCCTTCACGATTATTTCCAGTCATCATCCCATCGTACGTAGTATTCCCGATTTTAATTGTTTTTTTTATAAGACTTGTATTTGAAAGCGTGTCTAGATAGCCGGCGTCAACTTTTTGAGCGGAATCAAATGAAACGGCCCCTTGGCTAATTCCCTGAGCTATTGCATCTACTACAGGAGCAGATATATTTACTCTAATATGCGTAACATTATCCGGAATATCATTAGAATATTCGGTAGTTATTTTTTTGTAACTTTTTCCACCGTTATCAGAACGCTCAAGAGTTATTTTATCAACTCCCAGTTTACTAATTTTTGCCAACTCCCCTCTTAATTGTTCGTAAGTTGTGTCATCTTCATAAAACATTTCATCTATTTTGGGTAACTCCGTTCCGTCTTTATATAATAATTTATAATCCAAGGTTCCTCCATAAAATGCATTTCTTTTATGAGTTTTATAAAAGGATTTTCTGCGTCTATTTATTTTTGTCTTTGTCTTTGTCTTTGTATTTGTCTTTGTCTTTGAGCTTTTAGTTTTACGAGTTCCTTTTTTTCTTTTGTTTTCCTTGTTTTTTTTTGTAATTTGTTTTTTCATATAAAAGGTCTATATAAAAATATATTTTTTATTTAATTATGTCATACCAATATTAATATGTGTATATGGTTGAATTAGCCTTTTGTGTTTCAACATTCATTTTGCTTTCTGTTTTAAGGTACTCTTCTTGACCTTGTAACATGCTTGCTAAATCTTTATTGCATGGTCTACTCATTATGTTATATTGTGTTATTGAAATTAGCAATATAGCGGTGTATATATACCAGAGAGCCTCACCTATATTATCTCGTGTAATAACAACATCCAATAATTGCTGTTTAATTTCTGGGGCTCCAGCTTGATATTGTTGTTTCATTAACGGCACCAACATCGCCCAATATTCAGAAAAGTTTGATGGTACTATTTGGTTAATTAAAATAGACATATTTCCAGTCAATTTAACAATTGCTTCAGCTGCGCTCTTTAGGCTTGTTTTTTTAGTTAAATCCGCATCTGTTACAGCGTTTATAGTTTCATTTAAATTGGTATTTACTAATAACTCTGAAAGTATGTTATTTGCGGAATTTGACACTGCAAAATAACCAATCACATTTGAAAATGCCGACTTAAAACCAGGTAATACCATTAAAGAAACAATGACACCGCCAAAAATAAATATCCAAGGGATTAATGTAAGCAGAAAAGCAGCTCCTATATTTTGTGTCACACTTCCCCCGCATTTTGTTACCATAACGCTAGCATTTATACCAATCTGCGTCAAAACTACAATTAAAAAGTAAATAAATACAGACGTGTTGCTACTACTAGTATACGCCAAATATTGAGCGCCAGTAGGATCATCATAAACCGACGCATTTAGTTTAGGCTTCAACATTAAATAATATAAAATAGTAATCACGATAAAAATTAATAAAGAGAAAAAAGAACCATCCATATATAGATAATATGTATAATTTAATTTCTTATTATAACTCTAATTATTAGACATTTGATATGAATTTTGACGCTTTTACTAAACCTACTTTAATAGAACCAGGTGTTAAATATTTTTTAAACGAAACTTTAAAGCAATGTAGAATCTTTAAAAACACGTATAATAACTTGTTGTTGAATATTTTATTGGGAATAGGATTTTTAGTGATTTTAGGAATAATATTATTTTTTAAGTATAAAGGCAAGTTAACCCCATCCGAAAAAGAATTGAGAAATAGACAGAAACAGCAATATATTCTATCAAAAATACAAAACTTTAAAGAAGCTAAACAGCGCGCTCATCAAGAACTTATTACTGGATTACCTCAATGGGAAACAGAATATGATGTTATTCACCGAAATATTGTCAAATAAATATAATAATACAATATATAGAAAATGAAATCCGCCAATACAACATTAAAAAGCCCAGAAGAAGAAAAACGGGAGACCGAAAAACAACATTTTTTTTCTAGTTTAGACCAATATTTTAGATATAAGGACAAATATGAAAGTACTATTAAAAAGGAAAAAAACCAAATTATTAAATTACCCGGGTTAAGTTGGAGAGAAAAACGCGCAGAGTTTATTAAAATTAAACCAAAATGCATTAATTGTAAACGACCATTTGGATCTATATTTTCAAATAAAGTGGAAGAAGATGGACGGCATCTAATTGGAATTTGTGGTAATAGAAGCGATCCGTGCCCTTTAAATTTAAATATAAATTTGGGTCTAGTTGAAAATATACACGACAATCTTCGCAACGACGAATTATCATTAAATGAATATAAAAAAGAGGTAATTGTTGATAAAAATGATCTTCTTTTTGGTTATATTACAGAAGAGGAAGCCGTCCAAAAATTTGATAGAATTAGGGAGAAGGTTAGTGAGTTTACAAAGGTTTATGAATTTACATTACAGACGTATTTAAACGTTGTAGATAATGAAGAGAAAAAGACTGACTTGGAAAAAATTCAAATAGAATTTTATAATAACTTGGATAATTTTAATTTTATGACAAATCAGTATAAATCCACTCAGAATACACAGTTTATTGTTGATGCGATTGACTTATATGTGAATACGTTACAACCCCGCGTAAATGAAATTATGAATAAAAGATATGCTTATAACGGCGTTGAATATAATGAAGATGATAACACGTTTAAATTAATTCAAATACCAGTTACTATTGAAAACCTAGAATGGGATCTTTCGGACAAAGGACAAAAAGTTATATCTTTTAAGACTGGAATGGAAACTATGTCAGTTAAAAAGAAACCTGAAAAGAACGTAGCATTTTCTCCAGCAATACCAGATATTAATTTCAAAAATGCGGCTGAATCAACAGAAAAGTTCAAGTTAAAACCTCAATTGAAATTGCAAGAAGAGAGCGATTCGGATTCTGAAGTAGAATCGGGATTAGAATCTGGTTCGGAATTGGATTCGGAATCTGATTCAGAAGAAGATAATAAACCACTCCCAAAAATTAAAATTCATCCTAATCTTCTTTCCGACGGCACAATAGCAGCATCAGAGGCTAATAGATTAGGCTTTAAAATAGAGTTGACAAAGGGCGAATTAATAGCAAAGAATGACAAAACTGGTGAAACATATAAGGTGACCGCCGGAAAATAAACAATCTTAGTAATAATAAAATATATTTATAATATAAGATGCTTAGCAAATTTATTCACCTACCCTCGTTTATTATAAGTTTAGCAATCGGGCTTTTCTTTGTATACATATGGGGTCCAGAGCTAAAAACAATATACGTTTATCCTACACCAGAAAATGTCGGAAAAGTTCAATATAAAGATAAAGCCGACAATTGTTTTGTATACGAAGCAAATGAAGTGTCGTGCCCCTCTGATCCAAGTAAAATAAAGACCATTCCAGTCCAAGGTGGCGAATCTTCGGATGGAACGCAATAAACCAATAATAAAAAAACAATTATATATTATTACCTATGTAATATATAAATGAATTTAAGTAAATTTTTTCACACAGAAAGCGGCAAGTATTTAATGTCTATTATTTTAGGATTTGGATTAGCCACTTTGTTTAGAACTGTTTGCAAGGGGAAAAATTGTCTAATCATGACTGCGCCGCCATTAGATGAAATTAAAGATAAAATTTACAAACATCAAGGAAAGTGTTATAAATTTACATCTGTTACAACAAAATGCGATGCAAAAAAACAGAATGTTCCAGTATAAGATAATATGCGATACTTTTGAGAAAGTATATTCTTTATAAGAATTATATGTCAGATACAACAAGTATAATGGATTTACCCACCGATCCAACGGGCGGCGGAAGTATTGGTGGTAATGTATCTCTATCAGCAAATGAAAAAATCTCAATGCCACAACCT
>Ga0114960_10002691_pt1 | contig 13752 bp, 10 predicted proteins | sample C_130625_MF_Meta_FD_92637 | JGI IMG/M metagenome (GOLD analysis project Ga0114960, IMG submission 92637) | Freshwater microbial communities from Lake Croche, Canada to study carbon cycling - C_130625_MF_MetaG | ecosystem: Environmental > Aquatic > Freshwater > Lake | place: Lake Croche, Canada... | reverse complement strand
GACTGCTCTGCAATTTGCACCCGTCTGGTTTGTTAGTTTGCCGGGCGGCGCACTTGCTGATCGCTTCAACAAACGAAAACTTTTAATGGCTACCAACTTGGTTGCTTGTCTAGCTTCGCTGGCACTTGGTTTATTAGTTGTTACTAACACAGTACAAATTTGGCAGGTGATGGCGCTAGCCTTCGCTCTCGGAATTGCTGACGCTATCGGTCAACCAGCTCGGTTAAGTTTTGTATCAGAAATGGTTGGTAAAGCCGATGTGCCAAATGCGGTTAGCCTAAATTCGGCAAACTTTAATCTGGGTCGCTTGATTGGCCCAGCGCTTTCAGGTCTACTAATTGCAGCTTTTGGTACTGGTCCAGCTTTCTTAATTAACGCAGCGACCTATGTGCCGGTGATTATTGTGATGGCTAATATTCGTGAATCCGAACTATTTCGCGAACCTCGCACGCCAGGGCCAAACACAATTCGTGAGGGATTCAACTATGTAATGGCTCGGCCTGACTTATTTGTCGTCATGTCAGTAATTTTCTTTGTGACAACTTTTGGTCTGAATTTTCAGTTATTTAATGCGCTAATGGCAACTAAAGTTTTTGATAAAGGTGTTACAACGTTTGGCTTAATGGGAACAATTATTGCGATTGGCTCACTTAGTGCCGCCCTATTTTCGCCGCGAATAGAGAAATATCGCTCAGCAAAATTTGTAATCGCTAGCGCGTTCGTCTTTGGCTTTTCAATCTTAATTATTGCTTTTATGCCAACATATCTAACTTACGTAATTATGTTACCTTTCGCTGGCGCTGCCGCGTTAACAACAATGATTGCAGCAAATTCAACAGTCCAAACTAACTCTGATAACGCAATTCGCGGCCGTGTAATGGGAATTTATCTTTTTCTATTTCTGGGGGGATCGCCATTAGTCACACCAATACTTGGGCTGCTCTCTGAAACTATCGGAATTCGCCAAACCATTGCGCTATGTGCGGTAATTACAATATCGGCACCGACGCTAATCTGGTTCAAATTTAAAGATCGCCTAGCGGTTCCGGCAGATATATCGATTGCTTCGGTATTAAAGACCGCTTAAAAGAAACATTCCTAAGATGCCAAAAAGAATTACGAGTGTGACGATTCGCCGGGTTTTATAGCTCATTATTTGATTATATTCGTGTCGCTATGCGATGGAACCTTAACAATAATCGCCATTGCAATTGCGATTAACACCGGGACCATTATGTAAGCGCGACTAATTCCTAAGCTGTCGCCAAGCACGCCAAGTAAGAATGGTGCGCCACCAATAGCTATTCCGGCCGCTAACGAACTCTTACCGATAGCTAAATCTGGGCGATTATCACTAAGTCCAATTAATCTAATTGAAGCCAGAGCGAACTGCATTGAAATACCTAGCCCAATTATTAGTAAGGAAATCAAGGAGAGCGCTAAATTATGAGAGAACCAGAAAATACCAAATCCGATAAATTGAGTAGCGATTAGAAGTTGTAATTGGTGATCTAGTTTGAATCGCTTCAGCGTTGGGCCGCCAAACCAGCGCCCAATACCCATGCCAGTTCCAAGAGCCACTATGCAGACAGTGCTGATAGCAGCCGTTGATCCAACTCGATCTCGTAGAAGAGCAGCTGCCCAGAAAGTAGTGGCAAATTCACTAGAGATACAAGCTACGAAACCAATCCAAGCCAACCAAAATTGCAGAGAAAGTTTTCCGCTTTGTGGACCATCTAAATCTGGCACATGTTCTTCTGCGCCTTTTTCGCGACCAAATATGTAGAGAATTAAAGAAAGCGGAGCGGCTAGAAGAAGGCCATAACGCCAGCTAATCGAAGTACCAGCTAGCGTGCCTACTAAAAGAGTTCCTATGACGTAGCCAGCTGAACCAATTGAATTTGATTGTGGAAGTGCAATGCCTGCATCTTCTTTGTAATGATGCGAAATTCCAGTCACCATATTATTGATGACAGTTGATGTGCCGATTCCACCTAATAGAGTTGCTAACAAAGTTAATTGAACTGGCGGGCTATATACAAACATCACAATGCCAGCAGCAAATAAAGCCAGACCTAGCCAAGCAGCGCGATTACGGCCAAATTTATGAACTAAATACGGGTTTAATGCGCCAGCAATTATCGAGGCTAGACCCATTGCGGTTCCGTGCAAACCCGCAACTGTTAAAGAAGTATGTTGATCTGCTCGCAATAAAGGTTGGGCAGGACCAAAACCACCAAGATAAAAATTAACTAGCGCGATTTGTGCCGAGATCGTCCAGAAAATCCGATCGCGTTGCAACGTCATAATTTAAAGAGCGGCTACAACGTAATCAATGCAAGCAGTTAAAGCTTTAACGTCACTTGGATCGATTGCTGGGAACATGCCAACACGTAGCTGGTTCTTGCCTAATTTGCGATATGGCTCGGTATCAACAATGCCATTCGCACGAAGGGCTGCAGCAACTGCCATGGCATCAATTGATTCATCGAAGTTTATGGTGGCAACAACTTTAGAGCGCATAGCTGGGTCTGTTACAAACGGAGTTGTGTAGGAAGTTTTTTCGGCCCAGTCGTAGATGTGAGCTGCTGAATCAGCACTACGGCCAGCCGCAAAACTTAAACCACCGTTTTCGTTCATCCAGTTAATTTGATCAGCGAGCATCATCAAAGTAACTAGCGCTGGAGTGTTGTAAGTCTGATCAAGGCGGGAATTTTCAATTGCGATTCCGAGGTCAAAGAAAGCTGGAACCCAACGACCGCTCGCCTTAATTTTTTCAGCCCGAGCAATCGCAGCAGGACTCATTAGCGCGATCCAGAGACCACCATCGGATGCGAATGATTTTTGAGGGGCAAAGTAGTAGGTATCAAATTCTTTAGCATCGACAGTTAAGCCACCAGCAGCACTGGTTGCATCAACTAAAACAAGTGCGCCATCAGTGCCGGCTGGGCGAATGATCGGCATAGATACACCAGTGCTAGTTTCATTATGTGTTTGGGCATAAACATCGATACCGACTTCAGCAACATTTATTGGATGAGAGCCTGGCTCAGTTTTAATAACGGTTGGTTCGCCTAGGAATGGCGCTTCTTTGGCAGCACTTGCGAACTTAGATGAAAACTCACCAAAAACTAAATGTTGTGAACGTTGCTCGATTAAACCAAATGTAGCGATATCCCAAAAGGCAGTTGAGCCACCGTTGCCTAGGACAACTTCGTAACCTTCAGGTAGTGTGAATAATGAAGAGAGACCTTCGCGCACATTTTTAACAACGTTCTTAACTGGCTTCTGTCGGTGCGATGTTCCCAAAATTTTCGAGCCACTTGCAACGAGTGCATCTAATGTGGCTGGACGAATTTTTGAAGGACCGCAACCAAAACGACCATCAACGGGCTTAATATCTGCAGGTATTTTAATTTCGCTCACTTGCATAGCCTAAGGGTAGTAGCGGTTTAACACCCAATTTTTAATTGTGGCATCAAACTCATAGCGCAAGCGATCATGCAATCGTGAGTAGCGACCTTGCCAAAATTCAATGTTCTTGGGCGTAACGCGATAGCCGCCCCAATGTGGCGGAAGTGGAACCACTGACCCTTCGGGCCATTTCTCGGCAGCGCCTTGCCAACGTTGTTCCAATTCTTCGCGCGAAGCAAGCGGTGCTGATTGATGACTTGCCCATGCACCAATTTGGCTAGCCCATGGTCTGGTCGCAAAGTATTCGGCTGATTCTGATTGCGAAATCTTTTCCACGGTTCCACTAATTGAGACTTGGCGTTCCATGGCATACCAAGGGAAAAGCAATGTCACTTGCGGATTTATTTCGATGTCATGGCTTTTGCGAGATGAGTAATTAGTGAAGAAAGTAAATCCACCTTCGGAAACATCTTTCAGCAAAACGGTACGAGTCGAAATATCACCATCGCCGCCGAGAGTTGAAAGAACCATTGCGTTAGCTTCAACGATTACCGGATTTGCACGTGCCTCGGTCAGCCAGTTCATAAAAGCTGCAAATGGGTCAGCGGGCAAAGTCACTAATCCAGCCTCGCCATATGAACGGCGCATGGCTGAGATTTCGGCCCGAGTTAATGAATTGTCCATAGCTGTATCTAACGTCACTTTCCTCAAGTAAGCATCTTTAGCCCTCTTGGTAGAAAGCACCCCTACCTAAGGGGCAGAATTACCCCATAAGAATGGTTCGCAAAGCGGGCCTAGCCCGCAGATCAGCCAAAGCTAAAGGGAGTTCAACATGTCTGATGATTTCAAGCCAGGTCTTGAAGGTGTAATCGCATTCGAATCAGAAATTGCTGAGCCCGATAAAGAAGGTAGCGCACTTCGCTACCGCGGCGTTGATATCGATGACCTAGTTGGCCGCGTAACTTTTGGAAATGTTTGGGGCCTCTTAGTTGATGATCTTTTCAACCCAGGTCTACCAAATGCAGAGACATTCCCACTGCCAGTTCACTCAGGAGATGTTCGTGTAGATGTGCAATCTGCAATTGCGATGTTGGCACCAGCATGGGGATTCAAACCACTTCTAGATATTTCTGATGAAGAAGCACGTAACAACTTGGCGCGCACATCAGTGATGGTTCTTTCTTATTTAGCGCAAGCAGCTCGCGGAATCGTGGCACCAGTTGTTCCAGAATCTGAAGTTGATAAAGCGCACACTGTTGTAGAAAGAATGATGATTCGTTGGCGTGGAGAGCCTGATCCACTTCACGTTCGCGCGATCGATGCTTACTTTGTATCAGCAGCCGAACATGGAATGAATGCTTCTACATTTACTTCTCGCGTAATTGCTTCAACTGGTGCCGATGTTGCTGCTGCAATTTCAGGTGCTATCGGTGCGATGTCTGGCCCACTTCACGGTGGCGCACCAGCACGTGTGCTAACCATGATTGAAGATGTTGAGAAGATGGGTAATGCGGAAACTTACGTAAAGGGTTTACTTGATCGCAAAGAGCGCCTAATGGGATTCGGTCACCGCGTATATCGCGCCGAAGATCCACGTGCGCGCACATTGCGTCGTACCGCAAAAGAACTTAATGCGCCTCGATACGCAGTTGCCGAAGCGCTTGAGCAAGCAGCACTTAAGGAACTTCGTGAACGTCAACCAGATCGCGTGCTAGAAACTAACGTTGAATTCTGGGCCGCAATTGTGCTCGACTTCGCCGAAGTTCCAGCACCATTATTTACTTCAATGTTCACCGCTGCACGCACTGCAGGGTGGTCTGCACATATTCTCGAGCAAAAGCGCACTGGCCGCTTAATTCGCCCTTCTGCTCGCTATGTTGGAAAGCCACCACGTCGCCCTGAAGATGTTGCTGGTTGGGATCCAACCGTCGGAATGATTCATAACTAATTAGTTGAACCAATCAATACTTTGAAGATTGTGTTTGCTGGCGACAGCATTACCGCATCGGGCAATTGGGAAAAGGTAATTGATTTTGCTGATGTTGAAAACTTTGCCGTCCCTGGTGGCTCAACTGATGGTTTATTGGCCGCAATTCCAGAGATCGTTGCCAGTAGCCCAGATGTAATCTCAGTTTTAATTGGGACAAATGATTTCGGCAACCCCGAGATAAATCGCGAAGGTGCCGATGTTGGCGCTCGAGTTATCGCGATCGTAAATGAATTCAAAGCACAAGCACCGAGTGCTCAAATTATTCTGCACTCAATTTTGCCACGTGGCGTTGAAGTAACTGGAGTTGATTTACGGCCACGAGTTATTGCAGCTAATGATTTTATTAAAGCTAACCTTCCTGCCGGTATTGAATTCATTGATTTATGGCCGATCTTTGTCGCTCCTGACGGATTATCCATGGCAGTTCAATTTGTAATGACTGATGAGCCAATCTTGAAGTTGCATATAAATGAAAATGGTTACCGAGAATGGATAACTGTTTTGTTATCAAAACTGCAACGCATGGTAAACGGCAAATAATTCCACGGCTTCTGTTAGCCTTTGCAGATCATGTCTGATTATAAATTTATTGCTGGTGACAAAAAATGGTGGCGTCAAGCTGTCGTTTATCAAATCTACCCACGCAGTTTCGCTGACTTAAATGGCGACGGTATCGGTGATTTAGCTGGCATGATCGATCGGGTTCCTTACCTAAAATCATTAAGTATTGATGCGGTTTGGTTGAGCCCGTTTTATCCATCAGAACTAGCAGATGGTGGTTATGACGTTGCTGATTACCGCAATGTTGACCCGCGTATCGGAACTTTGCAAGAATTTGATAAATTAATTGAAGAGCTACATAAAGCTGATATTCGAGTCTTTGTAGATATCGTTCCTAACCATTCATCTGATCAGCATGAGTGGTTCCAAGCCGCGCTAAAAGCCGGCCGTGGTTCAAAAGAGCGTGATCGATATATCTTCCACGATGGCATTGGTGAAAATGGCGATATTCGCCCATCTGAATTAGTCAGCCACTTTGGCCCAACCGGCTGGACACGTGTTACCGAACCAGATGGCACACCAGGTCAGTGGTACTTGCACCTTTTTGCTCCCGAACAACCAGATTTTAATTGGGACAACCAAGAAGTTCGCGATGACTTTATTAAAACCCTGCGCTTCTGGTCAGATCGTGGCGTCGATGGTTTCCGCATAGATGTTGCGCACGCACTAACTAAAGATTTCTCCGATGGATTACCTGCACGTGACACCATGGATATTGATCCAAAGAAGCCCGATGGCAGTGACCCGCTATTTGATCGCGATGAAGTCCATGAGATTTACCGCGAATGGCGCAAAGTATTTAATGAATATGACCCACCACGTGTTGCGGTAGCTGAAGCAAGTGCACCAGCACATCGCTTAGGTGCATATGCCAGCGAAGAAACGCTTGGCCAAGCATTTAACTTTGATTTATTACACGCTGATTGGAATACCAAGCGCTTCAAGCACTTAATTAGCAACAGTATGAAGCGTGCTGCGAAATCTGGTTCTTCAAATACTTGGGTGCTTTCGAATCACGACGTTGTACGCCACCCAACTCGTTACGGACTGCCAGATAAAACTGATTTAGTTAAGTGGTACATCTCTGAAGGTAAGTCAGCCCAACTTGATGCCAAGCAAGGTATCGATCGTGCGCGGGCTTCAACCATGTTAATTCTGGCGCTGCCGGGCTCTACTTATCTTTATCAAGGCGAAGAAATTGGCCTCTTTGAAGTAGCTGATACCCCTCGTGAAGCTATGCAAGATCCACAATGGTTTAGAAACCCAGGTAAAGCGCGCAGCCGCGATGGCTGCCGCATTCCATTGCCTTGGACAGCAACCGGATCATCATTTGGTTTTGGCCCTGGTGGTTCGCATCTACCAATGCCAGCTGACTTTGGAAAGTATTCAGTTGAAGTAAATGAGAAAGACGCTAACTCGGTACTAAATCTCTACCGTACCGCGATTGCAATGCGCAAAGCGTTGCAATGCGCTGAAGACATTAAATTTATCTTCAACTGGAACCGCAGTGTGCTGCATTTTGCTCGCCCAAATGGTTGGCAGTCATTTACTAACTTTGGTAAGTCACCTGTAAAACTTCCAAAAGGAAAAGTTTTACTCAGCAGTCAACCACTAATTGGAAATCAAGTACAGGGCGAAACCACAGTTTGGTTGCAGGCTTAACCCTTAACTGCGCCACCAGTCAGACCATTGGTGATGTACTTCTGTAGCGATACAAAGATAATCACAATTGGTAGTGAAGACATCACAGCACCTGCTGCGAACATCGCCCATTGCTTTGTCCATGGGTCGGCAAGTAAAGATTGAAGTCCAACGGCTACCGTGTATTGATCATTTGTATTAAATACAATTCTGGCTAAAACATAGTCGCCGAAGGTTCCTATGAACGAAAGCAGTGCCATAACGGCAAGTACTGGAGCGACTAATCGCAAAATAATCTTGAAATAAATCTGGGTGTGAGTGGCGCCATCAATTTTTGCAGCTTCATCTAGTTCTTTCGGAATGGTATTGAAGAAGCCGTACATTAAGTAAGTTCCGCCACCTAGTGAGCCGCCTAGGTAAACCAAAATCAAACCGGCTTTAGTTCCTAAACCAATTGCTGGCACGTAGTCAGTCAATTTACTTAAAATTCCGAATACCGCAGTTAATCCTAGAATTGAAGGAAACATTTGAATCAAAATTAGTGCGAGTAGGCCAGGTCGACGTCCCTTGAATCGAAGTCGTGAGAAAGCAAATGCCGCAAGCGCACTAATAAATACGCTAATTACCGCAGTTGTACTTGCCAAAATTAGAGTATTTTTCATCCAAGTTACAAATGGATAATCTGTCGATGTTAATAAATCTTTGTAGTTACCTAAATAGAATTGGCGGAAAAGCGTAAAATTCGCAATATTTCCCATCTTGGTAAGCGAAGTTGAAAGAATATAAACAAGCGGAAATGTGGCAAATATAATCACAAATAGCGCCACTAAATGTTTCCATCCAACTTGCATAAACCAACGAATGAAGCCCCCGCGCTTAGCTTTAGGGTGACGTGCAAGCAAAGTAGTCATTACGCTAACTCCTCTAATCCTCGAGTTCGTTTAAAGCTAAAGAATGAGATCGAGCCAATTAGCAAGAAAATAAGCACTGAGAACGCGCTCGCTAAGCCATAATCCGCGCCAATCGAACCGCTAAACGCGATTCGGTAAACGAAAGTAATCAAAATATCAGTCGCACCAACTGAAACCTTTAAGGTCTGGTCTAAGAATGGCCCGCCTCCGGTAAGTAAGTAAATGGCACCAAAGTTATTGAAATTATAAGCGAATGATGCGATAAGAAGTGGCGCCAGTGAGACTAATAACAATGGCAGCTTGATTAATCTAATAATTTTCCAAGACGATGCACCGTCGATACTGGCAGCTTCAGTTAAGTCATTTGGAATTGCTTGAAGTGCACCAGTACAGATCAAGAACATATAAGGGAAACCCAGCCATAAGTTCACGAGCAGAACCGCGGCTCTGGCCGCACCCTGTTGCTCAAACCAATGAATTTTATGGCTTCCCATAAAGCCCAAGATAGTGTTATTTATAAATCCATTCTGGGTATTCAGCATACCTTTCCATACATACGCCGATAAGAAAGCGGGAAATGCGTATGGCAAAATAAATATCGAGCGATATATTTTTAAACCTTTAATTCGTTGATCATTGAAAATCAAGGCAAGAGCAAGTCCGAAAATAAATGTGGAGAACACCGAGCCAAATGCGAACAATATGGTCCAGAGGATAATTCCGCCAAGTGGACCCCGGAGATCTTTATCTCCAAAAATTTTTGCATAATTTTTCCAACCGATATTTACTTGCCAGCCGATTTCACTTAAAACTTCTCCATCACTTGAGTTTTTGAAGAAACCGACTTTATTATCAGCGATAAATTTCTTATTATCGCTTAGTCGAGTCATCACTTTAGTTTTTTCGTCATAAGTATAAGAGAAGCGGTTTTGCTGGGCATAGAAAGCATCGGCCGTGGCAATAAAGCCATCGGTATTTAAAGTTGGACCCAACGGAATCTTAATTTTCGTAATAGTTGAAGCCAAGTCATTGACTTGAGCATCAGTTAAGAAAGTCTGACCAGTTATTTTTTCTGGGTAACCATCAGTATTTGTTACCAGTCCTTCGGCGGCTGTGACCTGATGCCAAGGGTGCTTTGCGTAGTTCTCGCCACCCATATAAATCTTTTTAGTAGCCGCATCAAAGGCTACGAATTGAAGTGTGCCATCGGTAGATTTCGTGACCTTAATTTCATATTCAGCTGCGCCTTCAATTGGCTCCACAGCCCCTTGCTGAATAGCATCTAAAGCTGCGGTGTAACTTCCATTATGGAATGAACCGTAGTTGGTAAATGATATGTATCCACTAAAAATAACTACATAAACTTGGAAAGCTAAAAGTAAAAGCACGCCAGGTGCTAGATATTTGGCGGGTAGCCCGCCGCGGCGCAGATAAATCCAATTAACTACCAGAGCGACGACCGCGAAGAAAATTGCAAAGCCGTACTTCTGCTTTCCAAATAAAATCATTAATACAAAGCCAACACCGGCATCAACTAGACCTAGGATAAAAATCTTAGCTAGCGTGCCACGCAAACTAGGAGTACCACCTGAGTAAAGTTCGAAATTCTTACTTCGTTTTCTCATGGGCGAAGAGCTCCTTTGAATTATTCGGCGATTTTGAGAATTAACTTGATCTGAATACTAAAACTATTTTGTTAGAAAAGTTAGGGGTTCAGGACCGTTGCTGGCCCTGAACCCCTAACCCATTATTTCTAACTAATCAACGCTAATTAAGAAGCGTCGATTGTGCTTTGTAGAGCCTTCATAGCTGCTGCTAAGAACGCACCTGGGTCACCCTTTGCAGTTCCTTCGACAAGTGCCTTTTCGGCAGCACCGATCTTGGCCCAAGTTGTGTCTTGGAATACATATGAAGCCATTGGCCAAGCATTCTGACCAGCAGCACCAAATGCAGCAAGTTGCTTGTCAGTTAGTTGCGCAAGTGCATCTGAGTTAGCAGGAATACGCTCTGCACCCTTGATGTTCGCGAACTGACTCTGGAAGTCTGCTGAACCGATATAACGTAAAACCTTTCCTACGTTAACTGAGTTCGAAGCACCAGCAACCTTTACTGATTGCCAGTAACCATATTGACCTGAGAATTGGTGAGGAGTCTTGCCACCTGCTGATGGGAAACTAGCAATGCCAATTTCGTCAGCTGTCATAGCAGCGCCTGTGCAATCCTGCTTTGTTCCATCTGGGAGGATTAGCTTTGTTGAAGACTTTGTCTTAAGTGATCCCATGATCCAAGGACCGGTGATTCCGTATCCACCGTTTTGGATATTACAAACCATTTGATCCCAGCCACCGTCAACGAACTTCGGACCATTCTTTACTAGCCATGCAGCATAAGCATCTGCTCCTGCGCCGGTGTAACCAATAGTCTTTGTCCAACCGCTGTTATCGCGTGTGTACTGTGAAATACCGAATGATGTTGCAATTGGTGACATGTGGTACGGATCGTTATTTGTTCCACCACGTGTCCAAGGAAGAGTTACTCCACGTGATGAAGCAAGCAGTTGCTCCCATGTCATACCCTTTGGATCTTTTGCCTTGCTCTTGTTGTAAACAAGTGCGATGTTCTCTGTGTAGATAGGCATTCCGTAAAGCTTGCCACCAACAGTGAATCCAGACTTCATGTCCTTTGAGAACTTAGTTCCAAGTGAACCAACAACAATTGGAGCGATAACGCCAGCACCGACAAGTTGTCCTGTCCAGTCATGTGCGCCAACCATTAGGTCTGGGCCTTTTCCTTCTGGAACAGCTTTAATAAATTCGTTACGGATATCTGCTTTGTACACAACCTTGATTGTGATGCCTTGGGTCTTAGCCCATGCTTGAATAATTGGAGTCTGTGCATCCTTAGTTGCATCTGCAACGCCATTCCAAATTGTTACTGTGTTGGAGGCATTTGCGGCTGCGAATGAAGGAGCAACAATTGCACCTGAAGCTGCTACGGCAAGAACCAGAGCAGTTGCAAGGCTACGCTTACGTAGAATCATTGTTTGCCTTTCTAACTTTTTAGAGGGATGATCAACCCGTTAGGGATTGGGCAGAGTTTATTGGGCGCTTATGCGGGGTTCTAGCGAAAAAAGGATTTGTATCGAAATCGTTGTAATTAATCCCCGTTACATAAGCCCCGTACAGCCAGAATTAGGGTCTGACCAGCGCACCTTCTTAGCCAAGATCTTTGAGGAAAAAAGCGCCGGCAAACAGGTACTTTTAGGCCAAATTAGCCAAGTGCCGCGAAAATCAAGGGGAAGAAATGTCCTTCAGCAATACCTTCAAAGATGCCCACTTAAAGCCTCACCACGATGGGTCTGAGCTGTATGTAAGTTCAGATGCTCCAAAAATTGGCACCGAAGTCACGTTGCGCGTACGCGTTCCAAATGCTTACATCTTTGATGTTGGGCTAGTTCGTTATTACATGGACAGCGAAGCAACTGTTGCCAAGCTAGTTAAAGAGAGCGATGGCGATGTCGAGTCTTGGTGGTCAGTCAAGATTTTGGTTAAGAATTATGACGTTCAATATCGATTCTTATTTTCGCGTTCTGGAAAATACGAATGGCTAAATGCATCAGGTTTATTCGCGCACGATGTGCATACCAATGAAGATTTTCGCATCATCGCTCGCCCGCGTACAACAACTTGGCTAAAGAGTTCAGTGTTCTATCAAATTTTTCCAGATCGTTTTGCTAAGGGCGTAGATCGGCCAGCACCAGAATGGGCTCTACCAATGCAATGGGATGCCTTGCCGCACGGACATGGACCTACCACTGGCATCGAACTTTATGGTGGTGACTTCGAAGGGATTACCGCACACCTCGATCACATAATTGATTTAGGTGCAAATGGAATTTACTTCACGCCATTTTTTCCTTCTAAATCAAATCACCGTTACGACGCGACTTCCTTCGACAAGATAGATCCACTTCTTGGCGGCGACAAAGCTTTCTTCGAATTTATGAAGGCAGCCAAGAAAGCAAACATCAAAGTATTAGGCGACATCACTACTAACCATTGCAGCAACGAGCACCCATGGTTCTTGCGCGGCCAAAAAGTAAAAAGCTCGAAAGAAAATAAGTTCTTTTACTGGGACAAGAAAGCCATGTTCGGTTATGGAACTTTCTACGCAGTTAAACAAATGCCAAAACTTAATTTTGCATCACTTGAATTGCGCAAACGTTTTTACTTGGCCAAGAACTCGGTTATTCAAAAGTGGCTATCGCCTAAATATGGCTTAGATGGCTGGCGGATCGACGTTGGTAACCAAACTGGGCGCTATCGCGATGCCGATATGCACGATGAAGTTATGCGCGATATTCGCAGTGCCATGGATAGCATGAAGCCAAATACTTGGTTAGTAGCTGAAAATGCTGACATGTGGCCGACCGATTTAAACGGCACTGGCTGGGATGGCACCATGAACTACAACGGTTTCATGCGCCCGCTTTGGGCTTGGTTTAACCACAATCCAAAACTGGAAGCTGGCGGATTCCATGGCTTACCGATTGCAATTCCAAAGACAACTGGTGCGCAATTTGTAAAAGCGATGACCGTATTTAATTCCTCAATTCCATGGCGCAACTTAATTGACAGCATGACTTTGCTGGATTCGCATGACACTGCTCGTATGCGCAATGTTGTCGGTGGCGACAAAGAAAAACATCTTGCCGCGATGGGCTTACTACTTACCTATCCAGGCGTTCCTTCTATTTTTGCGGGTGATGAAATTGGTCTCGAAGGTGCGTGGGGCGAGGACGGTCGCCGCACTATGACTTGGGACGATGCCCATAATTGGGATCATAACTTTTTGAGTTCAGTGAAAGAATTAATTAAGTTACGCCGCACTGCACCAGCGCTAATTGAAGGTGGATTGCGTTGGGTCGATGTGCAAGATGATCATTTACTTTTCTTGCGCGAAGCCACTGATCAGAATTTATTAATTCTGGTTGCGCGCGATAAAACCAAACTCGATGTGGATTTGAGCAATTATGGCTATTCCATTATAGGAACTCATTTTGGACCAACCGCAATGGGTTCTCGTTTAAAGTTAAAAACTAAGAATGGCATTGCCGCCGTTTGGGAAGTTGCTTAATGAAAAAATTAATTGTGCTGTTTACGTTAGCAATATTAGGTTTTTCAATTACCGGCGGGGCTGCTGCAGAAAATATTGCCGCCCTGGCCACAAATATTG
>Ga0114960_10002687_pt1 | contig 13761 bp, 13 predicted proteins | sample C_130625_MF_Meta_FD_92637 | JGI IMG/M metagenome (GOLD analysis project Ga0114960, IMG submission 92637) | Freshwater microbial communities from Lake Croche, Canada to study carbon cycling - C_130625_MF_MetaG | ecosystem: Environmental > Aquatic > Freshwater > Lake | place: Lake Croche, Canada... | reverse complement strand
TTATCATCTATTTTAATTTGATTCGCATCTAAAAATAATGCTCCTAAAAATGCTTCAAATAAACACCCCAATTTTTTATAATTTGTTCTAATTTTTTTCTCTTCTGCATTTTTAGAAATAATAAACCATTTGTGTAATCCCATTTTATAACATAATTTACCAATGTGATCATTTTTTACCAAACTAATTTTTTTTTCTGTCATGAATCCTTCATCTGCATCAGGAAATCTTTTATATAAATAAAATTTAGTGATACATTCTAAAATACCATCGCCTAAAAATTCAAGTCTTTCATTTGAAGTTGTTTTAAGATCAACACAATTAAAAGGTCTTTCAACAAGTTTTATTTCATTATGCGGGATAATATATGAACGATGTACAAATGCTCTACAATATAAATCTATATTATTTATATTATAATATACATTGTGATTTTCTAAAAATTTTTTAATAGTTTCTACATTTATTTCAATATTTTTATCATTATATGGGTTATAATCTTCCATTATATTAGTAACAAGTAAATATTTATATCATTTGTTTATATATATGGCAAATTATATTATCAATATTGAAGATATACCACAATTAGCAGATGAGATAGAAATCATAACAAAATTAAATGACATATTAACAATTGGGCCTATACAAGTAGATACTATACTTGGATACAAAGGGGTTGAAGCAGGTTACATTAGACCAGAATTAGATTTTTCTTATAATTTAAATGTATGCAATGATGCTAAAATAGGAAATAATTTAGATGTATATAATGATATAAATGTCATGCATACAGGGTTTATTCATAACTTAGTTGTATACAATTTAAAAAATTATAAATTTCAACTAATATTTGATGGATTCATAAATAACAATTTAGTTTCGATTTATATATATGTTGATAAATATTATAATATATATCCTGCAATTTTTGATGATACTGGTATATATTATCTGGATCCGATTAAAGTATCTATTATGAATAATTTGATTGAATTTCAAGATCTTATATATACTCATAATACACAACATGCAATACAAAGAGTAACAAATAATATTACTTCTATAGAAACTCCAATTGTTGAAAATATTATTCAAGGCAATCATGTAAATTTTGTTGAATTAACTATGCTTTTATATAATAATCCTGTAAAAGTATATGGCATACAATTTAAAAATATAACATCCAATAATTTACTATATTATGATCAATCGTCAAATACATTATCAATGGCTACAATAAATAATAATTTAATTACATCAATAACGGGGACGCCTTTGAATATAATATATGATCAAATTGATAAACATATATTTCACGATATTCAAACAAATATATCCAATTTAAATACTGCGTTTTATACAAATGGAAATACTATTTTGAATGGTACTCTTTCTGTAACAAATAGTGCATATATTTTGAACAATGTTAGTATACATGGTACAACACATTTAGATTCTACTTTAAATGTTGTAGATAATGTAAGTTTTTTAAATGGTTTAAATGTATCAAATAATACATCATTAGTTGGAAAATTACGTGTCGATGGCGAAACAGATATTTATGGAGTGTTAACTGGCCAAGATGATGTACGATGTTTAAAACGTTTATATGTAAGTGGAGCTACAACTTTTACAGATATTACTAGAACTCCCTCTCTAAATATAATAACTGATGGCGGCACACCATCTATAGTTGCGAATCAACTTGTAACTAACACTCATGATATTGTATGGTTTCAAGACACTTCGTCAAATGTATTTACTATTGGAAATAATGGAAATACTATTATAAAGGGTGGTTTAAAAATTGGATATGAGCCACATCCTTCACAATATATAAATAAAAATATTTTTACTACTTTAGATAATTCTACACTAGATATTAGTGGAACATGTTGTATTAGTAAGGATTTATTAATTGCTGGAAATATAGTATCTCAATCGGATAGAAGAATTAAATCAAATATAGAAACAATTGAAGATTGTTTACAAAAAATTCAAAATATAAATGGTTGTAAATATAATCGTTTTGATTTAAATGAAAATATTCATATTGGATTAATTGCTCAAGAAGTTGAGGAAGTTTTTCCAGAATTAGTAACAGAAACAAATAATATAAAAGGAATTAATTATCAAGGTTTTATTGCAATATTATTAAATTGTATAAAAGAATTAAATAAAAAAATAGAAAGCAAAAAATAATAAAAATAATAAAAAATAAAAATAAAATCTTTATAGTTTATATAATGTCTTACGTAAATAAGAGAATTCAGTCTTTAATAAATCATGCGGATGTTTGTGGCGGAGGAATGAAGAAATCAGGTTTAATATATGGAAGTGATTGGACACGCGTTCCCGGTAGCATTGTTTTAAGCAAAACTCCCAGTAATGTTGTATTTTCGGTCTATGGTGCTATGACATCAAACGTATGTTGTGGAACTAAAGGAACAACTAATCTTAACCCATCTCAAGGAGCATACAGACGTAATGGTCGCAGTGGCAGTGCTTTCAATTAAATATAATTTATGAATGTGTTAACTGTTATATAAAGGTTTCTTATATATTTTATAAATGATTATAGACTTTAGAGAAAAAGATATATTAAAATATTGTACAGAACAATTAAATGGACGAGATATTGAAATAAAAACAGATAATCTTCTTTTAGGAGACATTTTAATTGATAAATTATTAATTGAGCGTAAAACAATTAATGATTTAGCAGCAAGCATTGTAGATGGTCGTTACAAAGAACAATCATTCCGTTTAATAAAAGCGCTTGATGAAGGATACAAAGTTTTTTATTTTATTGAAGGAAATATGGATTTATATACAGGAGCTATAAGTAAGAATACATTAGTAAGTACTATATATAGTTTGACTACTAAAGGGTTTCAAGTATTATTAACAAAAAATAGTAAAGAAACTGCATTTTTTCTTTTACAGTTTGCAGAAAAAAATGCAAAGACAAAGACAAAGACAAATGATAATTCGAATGAAAAAACATATGAAAATACAGAAGGTATAATTCAAACAAAAAAGAATAAAAATATTACTAAAGATAATATTAGTGTATTCATGCTTTGTCAAATACCAGGCATTAGTACAACTACCGCAAATATTTTATTAGAAAAATATGGTCATATTTCAAATTTAATTCTATCCATGAAACAAAATCCAAATGAATTTGAAGAATTTCGCAATAAAGATAAAAAATTAAATAAAAACATTATAAAAAATTTGAATGAATATCTTGGATAGAAATGAATTAATATTGATATTGAGAATGATACTGATATTCATAATTTGAATTTAAATTTTGACCTAAATTTAAATTTTGTGCTAAATTCGTATTTTGTCCTAAATTATTATTTATCGATGGAGATAATGTACAATCCATAAAAGGCAAATTATGATTCAATGCACCAGTATTTTTGACATCACTTGAATTAATTGAATACATATCTGTATCATTTTCTTTATCTAATTTTAATATTGGACATTCCACTTTATTTATTCTTTGCCATTGAATATATGTTTCATAATCTTCTAAATTATGAAATTTAATTGGATTTACTCCTGGAATTTCTGCAAAATTTGGATTGTATAATAATATTTCATTTCCCTTTTTTAATAAAGTAGTTGGGCATTGATTTACATTAAAATTTTCTTTGTACGCAAAGAAATAACAAAATAAAATAATTAAAATTAAAATTATTATAATATTTAATCTTATTTTTTTCATTAATATAAATAAGATTTTATTTGGTATAATAATTGAAAGTATAATCATCTATAACATTTTTTCTACCTATATCTTGATCTAATGGATCATATCCAGGAGATTGATTTGAATTATATGGTGGATATTCTAAACTTGCATCTATAATTTGACCTACATCCATTACATTTGATCCTGTTGGTGTTTGTCTTACATTTGGTATACTACAATTCAATCCTCCAGTTCCATTTGTTTCAAAACTATCTTTTACTTGATATTCTTCTTCTCCTTGAGTATTGAATACTTTCTCTAAATGTAAAATAGGACAATGTAAATTATTTGCTCTTTGCCAGTGAACATATTCTTCATAATCTTCTAAACTATCCAATTGTATAGGATTTACACCGGGTACTTTAGGATATTTTGGATTATATAATAATATTTTATTACCATCTTTTATCATTGTATTAGGACACTCACTACTTATAAATGATTCATTTGAATTACGCGGTTTTATAATAAAATAAATACCGAAAATAACCATAAACAATATAAATGTTGTCATTAAAGTTGATTTTATAATTTTCATTTTAATATATACTTATATTATAATGGGAAAGAATACAAAAAAAAACAAAACAAAAAAGGTTCAATTTAATTCTCGCGTTACTGTTCATAAAATAGAACCAAAGAATGCTTCAGAATTTGAACAAAAAATTAATAATATGTCTGGTCCTGTTTTATTTCATCATCCGCAATGCATTCATTGTGTCATGATGCGTCCAATGTGGATTAAAGTAATAAAACAATTAAATAATAAAAATATCAGTTGTCAAATTTTAGAAGTGAATGCTGAAGCATTGCCAATGATAAAACATCCTTTAGGACAAGTAGATGGATTTCCAAGATTAATTAATGTTGAAAATGGTGTAGAAAAAGATGTATTTGGAGATGAAAGAAATGTTGACAATATGTTGCAATTTGTATTAAAGCATATAAAGGGTAACACCCATAATTTGAAATATAATTATAATTTAAATAAAAAAGGACGTCTAATTAAATTAACAAATTCAAATAATATTAAACGTGTTCGAAACATTAAAAAATCAAATAAAAAGAAACAAATAAAGAAATATACTAAAAAATAAAATAAATGAAAAATATAATGGCAAAGAAATTATTTAATTCTAAAATTTTGAAATCTCCATTATTATGGGGCACACTTTTAATTATTGCCGTGTTGTATTTTATCATGAACAGTTTCAAAGAGGGTAGTGCTGTGATGGAAAAGAATGAGAATGGTCAATGGGTATTAATACCAGATAGTCGTTATACAAAACCTGTTACAACTACATCATCTGTTGCAACTACAGAACCTGTTACAACTACAGCACCTGTTACAACTACAGCACCTGTTAAAAAACACCATAAAAAAAGACCATAAAAGATAAATAAAAAAATGAAATAAATAAAAAAATAAATACAAAATATAATAGCAAACAAATTATTTAATTCTAAAATTTTGAAATCCCCATTATTATGGGGCATACTTTTAATTATTGTCGTGTTGTATTTTATCATAAATAGAGAGGGAATGACGCCGAATGAAATAGATCCTAATATATTGAAAAGATTGGAAAAAATGGAAAAAATGAAACAAATTGAAAAAATGAAACAAATTGAAAAAATGAAAAAACGATATGGTTAAAATCGTATTTTTTAATCATATCTAGAGAAAAATTTGATTAATTACATTTATAAAATATTTTATAAATGTAATGGGAAGAAAATTGAATGTGAAACGTCAAACTTTAAGAAATTTAAAAAATGTAAGAAATTTTGATTTAACAAAAATGTGTACACCAGCAACTATTTATTTTGTAATATCACTTATTGGTCTTATCCTTGTTGGTGTAAATAATTTAGATACTAATGATACTTTATGCGTAGGAAATTATAATTGTTACGTAGGAAATAATACAACTGTATTTATTTTGAATGCAATTTATATATTATTTTGGACATTTATTTTAGATTTAATGTGTAAAGCAGGATATTCTTCTTTATCATGGTTTGTTCTTCTATTACCTTTTATTATTCTTTTTATTTTGTTTGCTATAATGATGGTTAGAGAAGGTGCTACTGGTGGCGAAGATAAAAAAGGTAAAGATAAAAAAGATGATAAAAAAGGTAAAGATAAAAAAGATGATAAAAAAGGTAAAGATAAAAAAGGTAAAGATAAAAAAGACAATATAGAAATACCTGAACCTGTAAAACTTCCTCCTTTAATTCGAGATCCTCCTCCTTTAATTCGAGATCCTCGTTTAATTCGAGATCCTCCTATGCGAGATCCTGATCCCATCCTCGATGAGAAAAAACAATTGTGGGAAGAAATGGCTAAAGATGGAAGAGATCCTTACGGAAATCCAATTAATAAAATTCCTGGAGTTCGTTATTATTAATTATGATTATACATATAACAAATTGAATAGTATGAAATAGTATGAAATAGTATGAAATAGTATGAAATAGTATGAAATAGTATGAAATAGTATGAAATAGTATGAAATAGTATGAAATAGTATGAAATAATATTATAATAAAATTTAATATCTTTTTTTATTCAAAAATAAAACACTATGACATTAAGTCTAGGTCTAACTCATGTATGGATATTGAGTTTCAAACTTTTCGATTTTCATGTAAATGCAAAGGATCACTTCTAAATTCAAATTTTTGGAAGTGATCAAAAAAGAAATATATATACTATAAATGATTTTAATCCATTTATATTCGTGTTGGATAAAATTGATTTAATATATTTTCTATATATTTATGTAAAATGGAACACACTAACTCTTATCTTGAGTGTAAACTTTTCGATTTTCATGTAAATGAAAAGGATCACTTCCAAATTCAAATGTTTGGAATTGATCAAAACAGACACACGTATTCTATTACTGTGAATGATTTCAATCCATTTATTTATATTCGTGTTGGAAACAGATGGAAACAAAATGATTGCGATTTGTTTATAGAACATTTGAAATCTCATCCAGACATTGGACATCAAGCAAAAAATATTATTAAATACGAATTGATTAAAAAAAAGAGTTTATATGGATTTGATGGTGGTAAACAATATAACTTCTTATTCATTTCTTGTAAAAATATGTTCTTTATTCATAAATTGAAATCACTCTATTATGATAAAGAAACCCAAAAAGTAAATGAAGGATATATGTTCAATTCTACTTTTACAAAAATATATGAATGTCAAATTCCTCCTTTATTGCGTTTCTTTCATATTCAAAATATTAGCCCATCTGGGTGGGTATCTATAGATAAATATTTTACAAATAAAGTTAAAAATACTACATGTACATATGAAATTATATGTTCATTTAGATCTATTTCGCCAATTGATAAAGATGTAATTGTTCCTTATAAAATATGTAGTTTTGATATTGAAGCTAACAGTAGTCATGGAGATTTTCCTGAAGCGATAAAAAATTACAAAAAGGTAGCTTATGATATTATTTATTATCTGGATAGTGATCCAGATATGTTAAAAGAATTATTATATAATGTATTTGATTTCAAAGCAACTCTTCCAATTGATAGATGTTATTTAAAAGATGATTACAGTGAAGATGAATTTGATATACATTATGCAAAATTAATATCAAGTGTAATCAAAAATAATCAAAAAGTAGAACATAGTTTAAAAAATTATTTTGATTCAGAAGTTACTGCACCAAAATTAATTCCCCCTGATTTAATGCAAATGATTGCATCTGACATTGAAATGCCAGTAAAAATTGCACATTTAATGAATTTATTAGATCAATGTTTTCCTCCATTAATGGGTGATGAAGTAACATTCATTGGTTCAAGCTTTATAAATTATGGCGAAGATAAGCCTTATTTGCAACATTGTGTGTGTTTAAATAAGACTGATAGAGTATTAGACAATCAAGTGATTGAATGTTATGATACAGAAAAAGAAGTTTTATGTGCTTGGACACAACTCATTCAAAAAGAAGATCCTGATATTATTATTGGTTATAATATATTTGGTTTTGATTTCAAATTTATGCATGAACGATCACGAGAAACTAATTGTGTGTCCGAATTTACTAATTTAGGAAGAACGAATGATTACTCACAAGAGCTACAAGAAACAAGTATTGTATTAGCATCTGGACCATATGAATTGAAGTTTATTCCAATGACTGGTCGACTACAAATTGATGTATATACCTATATGCGTAAAGAGTTTACATTAGAATCATATAAATTAGATTATGTCTCTTCCTACTTATTAGGAGATAAAATTAAAGGGTTTACAAATGAAGGAGACAAATGTATTATTCAAAGTAAAAATAATAAAGGAATTGAAATTGGTTCTTATGTTCATTTTGAAATTATTGGTAATTCAACGGATACCTATGAAGATAATAAAAAGTTTCGTGTATGTGATTTTCATAAAGATGGTTTTGTGATTGAAGGTAATATAACGTGTGATGATAAAATGAGATGGGGGCTTGCAAAAGATGATGTATCACCACAACAAATATTTGAAATGACAAAACAAGGCTCGGCTGAACGTGGGATTATTGCAAAATACTGTATTCAAGATTGTAATCTAGTACATGAAATATTCCAAAAGATTGATATTATGACAACTTATATTGAAATGAGTAAATTGTGTAGTGTACCTATTGATTTCTTGATGAAACGTGGACAAGGAATTAAGTTAACAAGTTATGTTGCTAAAAAATGTAGAGAGAAAGATACCTTAATGCCATTAATTTCAAAAGGTGCAGAAGATGACATGTATGAAGGTGCGATTGTATTAGAACCTAAATGCAATCTTTATTTAGATAATCCAGTAGCATGTGTAGATTATAGTTCTCTTTATCCTTCTTGTAGTATTAGCGAAAATATATCCATGGATAGTAAAGTCTATACCATTGAATATGACTTGAATCGAAAGATTGTAAAAGTAACTGGTGAACGCGATGCCTCAGGTAAATTCATGTATGATAATTTACCTGGTTATAAATATGTAGATATTGAATATGAAGTATTTGCATGGAAGAAATATGGAGCAAGTGCAGCGGTCAAAGTATTAACTGGTCATAAAGTATGTCGATGGGCACAATTTCCAGAAGGCAAAGGTATTCTACCTTCTATTCTACAAGAGCTTTTGAGTGCACGAAAATCAACACGAAAACAAGGAGAAAAAGAAAGTGACCCATTCAAAAAGAATATTTTAGATAAGAGACAATTAAGTATTAAAGTAACTGCAAATAGCATTTATGGTCAAGCGGGTTCTAAAACAAGTACATTTTATGATATGGATGTTGCTGCATCTATTACATCAATGGGACGAACCTTAATTATTTATGCAAAAGAAATTATTGAAAATGTATACAAGGATCGTATTGTAGATACTGAGTTTGGTAAAATGCATACCAATGCAGAATATATTTATGGTGATACAGATTCAGTATTCTTTACCTTTAATTTTACTTATCCAGATGGTTCAAAAGTTGATCGTCAAACTAAATTAGCAGCAACAATTACTTTGGCAAAAGAAGCAGGTAAATTGGCATCTATGTTTCTAAAATCACCCCATGATTTAGAATATGAAAAAACATTTGATCCATTTTGTTTATTATCTAAGAAACGATATGTTGGAATTTTACATGAAGATGATCCCACAGTAGGTTATCGTAAATCGATGGGAATTGTATTGAAACGCAGAGACAATGCACCTATAGTAAAAGATATTTATGGTGGCATTATTGATATCTTAATGAAAGACAAAGATATTGAAAAATCAATTATATTCTTGAAATCAATGATTCAACAACTTGTTGATGAAAAAGTTCCAGTTGAAAAATTAATTATTAGTAAATCACTTCGTTCCTTTTATAAAAATCCAAAACAAATTGCTCATAATGTTTTGGCTGAAAGAATTGGTGTACGCGAACCTGGTAATAAACCCGCTCCGGGTGATCGTATTCCATATATTTATATTGAAACAACTGGCAAAAAATTACAAGGAGATAAAATAGAGACACCTAAATTTATTAAGGATCATAAATTGAAAATTGATTATGCACATTATATTACAAATCAAATTATGAATCCAGTAGTACAAATATATTCACTTGTACTTATGGATATGAAAGAATTTCGTAGAAGAAAAATATCCTTTATTCAAGAGCTTGAATCGCTTCGAGATAGCATTGAAGAGCAGAAATATAAAAAAAAAGAGCAGGATTTGAAAGATAAAGAAGTTGAAAAGATTCTATTTGATCCTTATCTAATTATTGCTAAAAATAAAAAAAATAATAACAAGATGATTACTTCATTCTTTAAATAATCAAGTAACAAAATCAACAAAAATCTAAGATTTATAATGCCAATTCATAGCCAAATAATCTTTATAATTAATTTGAGTCGATTGTCCTTGTAAGTTCATATTTGGCCCTTTTACATAATCATTTTGTATTTGATCATAGTTTAATGCGTATGCATAATAATTCAAGGATGAAATATATCCATTAAAACTATATTGATCACCTACATAAGTATCATAATAATTTTGAAGTGGCAATGTTTGTAAATTTTTTCTTTGTGTCATTACTCCATTAATATATATATCTACAGCATTATTTTGTACTCTTATTGCACAATGTACCCATTTATTCAATGGAATATCTGATATTGTCATTTCTTCAAATCCACTATTATTCAAACTTGGATCAACTAATGTATTTATTGCAATAACTAATTCTGCCTGATCTTGTACAGATTTGATAATATATGCACCAGGGCACACACCTAATAAAGATGAATTATTTGATGGTTTGCATGTATTATTTCCACTTGTATATGATTTAGATAAAGATGGACTGCATTTTGCTAGGCCTTTTGAAAAAATAAGACCATACCCATCCATTGTTTTAACATCTTTAACAAAAAACCATACATCCCATGTATATTCTAAACCTTGACTTTGATTTACCGATCTTAATATTGGTACAGAATTTGAAACATTTGGATTTGCACTTATTTGAAGTTGTATATTACTTGGAACTAATCCATCAATTACTTTTGCGTGAGTTGTTGGCATAAAATATTGACTTAATATGTAAATACATATATTAAATAACATATAAAAAACTATTATTGATAATACAACTGCAACAAATTTACTGATTGCAGAGTTTGCTTGCATAAATTCTTGTACTTTTCCTACAACTTTTGAAGCATCTTGGCCAGTTGATGTTTTTGCTTTTTCAGTTGTATTTGAAATTTTATTTGTTATATTTTGTTTTATATCTGTAACTGATTTATTAATTTTTCCTCCTAAATTTGTTGCAGCATTTAATACTTTTTCTGATATTTCTTTTACTTTATTTGTTATACTTGTAGTTTGATTTGTAGTTTGATTTGTAGGTTTATTAGTTAATTTATTAGTTATTTTATTAGTTAATTTATTAAAAATAGGTTTATTTTTATTTTTATTTAAATTCATCATATATACTACATTATATAAAATTGAGCAACTTCATTCTGATTATCATAAAATGTAAATGAAGCATTGTATTTATTCAATAAATTTCCAAAAATATTATTCGAATAACCTTTATTATATATATTCCATGCATCCTCTGGAGTTAGTACAATTGAATAATATTGTGTATTTGAAATATAACCTGAAAATCCTTTTGCATTTGGGCAAATATTAATATCTAAATTCCCATCTCTTTCTTTTGCACTAATTGTTGGATAATATAAATTATTTTTTGGTATAGTTGTATTTACTAATTTACCATTTATATATGTATCAACATTTGTATCACTGAAACAACATGTTATATTTACCCATTTTTGAGTAGTTATAGGTATATCTCTTATTTCTTGTTTAATTGGATCATATTTATCATTTACATGAAAATTAATATTTAAACAATTATCAAAAGGATCTAAATATATTCTTGGGTTATCTTTTCCGTATACAGTTCTATTTATAATAGTTTTCTCTTGTCCATTATATAAATTCCAATCATTAACATATATCCAAGTACTTAAAGAATAATTTGCATTATACACATATTTGTTTCCTTTCAACGCACTGATTGTACTAGTTGCATTAACAGGAGACGATAATGCAATAGTTGCATTTGAAAATAATCCAAAATTTATAATAAGAACAATTGACATTATTGTCAGTACAATAATTAATATTAATTTAGCCCGTCCCTTTACTGAATCAGTAATAATAAGATATCCTCCAATAATTATAATTATTCCAAATATTATCATGCCAAATGATCCTGTATCCATTATATTGTATATATATATTTATAATGGAGGATTTTTTTTATTATATTTTGTATAAATTGATTTTATTTTACCTAAATCTAAACTATTATAATATCTAAAATTACATATACTTCCAATATTATTATTATCTATTGAACCAACTATTATAGAATCAGAATAATTTGCAAAAGATGCAATTTCATAATCATATGTTCCTAGTAAATTATTATTGATAAATAAATCGATTTTACTATCATGTGAATTTATAACAACATGATTCCATTTTTGATATGCAATTTCTTTTGTTCGATATATTTCTTTATCTTGAATTAACATAATTAATTCATTTTCTACATTATTATACATTATGTTGAATCTTTCTCCAAATGACATTATTTGTTGCATATTATATTGTTTATCTTTTGCAACTTGTTTTATGTGAAATGTATTTATATATAACCAAAATGATAGACCATAATTATAAATATATGGACTTTTGTATCTTTTGAAAAGATCTGTAATTGATTCATATCCCGAATATATTTTTGTAAATTGATTTGTAACATTATTATATGCTCCATTATATAATTCTCCAATATCTGGCTGTGATACAAATTCTATTTCTCCACTATCACTATATGTTTTTTTACCAATATTATATGTTGTATCTTGTTGCACTAATCCGGAAAATCCCTCTTTCACTTGTGTTGATTTCCAATTTTTTGTGATAGCATCTCTTGGATATTCAGATACATCTGTTATAGCATCTGGTATTTTATTATATGAACTATCTAAATAATCTGTAGATTCATCCTTGAATTGTGATGCATCATATGACAATAAATCATATGTTGAAAAACTAGTAGATTTATTTAATTCTTGTGGTTTATAAATCAGTAAATATCCCCCGTCTAAATTTATAAGTGGAACTAAAAAAAAGATTAATAAATAAATAATAATAATAATAAATACAATAAATGTAGTAGATGATGTATTTGAATAATCTTTTGTTATAAATTCAATGCTATCTGTAATTAAACATGGAATATAAAATATTATTTCTTTAATTAATGATGTAAATGATTCATCTGTTGATTTTGTATAGACAAAATTTTTTATTAAAGCAAGAACTAATACAAGTAAACCTACAGCAATCCATAATGATTTTGTTAATGTATATATTAACAAACCTATGAATAAATTGTATACTACTAAAAATAATATGAATACACCAATTATAATTAAAATATATTCACCATAAATAATAAAAAATCTTTGAAACAATTCAAATAATTGTGCGTTTGTTTGCATATTTACATAACGCTGTGTTGAATTTTTATTGAACCAATGCCTTATGCTTACATATGTAAGATATGTTAAAAGTAATATGAATAATATATAAAATGGAACTTTTACTTGTGAGCTGTATTTTGAAAAATATAAATTAAAAACAAATATTAATAAAATAATATAGCAACTTATTACAAAAATTATATCAAACCCCATTTTGAATATTATATCAAATCCCATTTTGAACATTATATTAGTATTATATATTTTCCATTGATGTTTTTTTCCCATGACAATTTCTACATAAAGCAACTAAATTATCAACATCATTCGATCCACCTTGATCTAATCTTTTAACATGATCTACTTCAAACCATGCTTTTAATTGTTCTTTACAATCA
>Ga0114960_10002684_pt1 | contig 13766 bp, 15 predicted proteins | sample C_130625_MF_Meta_FD_92637 | JGI IMG/M metagenome (GOLD analysis project Ga0114960, IMG submission 92637) | Freshwater microbial communities from Lake Croche, Canada to study carbon cycling - C_130625_MF_MetaG | ecosystem: Environmental > Aquatic > Freshwater > Lake | place: Lake Croche, Canada... | reverse complement strand
GCATCGCCGTGCCATGCCAACCGGCCATGGCGGCACCAATGGCGCTGGTGATGTGGTCGTAGCCGGGGGCAATATCTGTTACCAGTGGACCCAACACATAGAAGGGAGCCTCGGAGCATTCCTCCATCTGTTTTTTCACATTGAATTCAATCTGGTCCAGGGGCACATGGCCAGGACCTTCCACCATCACCTGCACCTCATGCTTCCAAGCCCGACGGGTGAGTTCACCCAAGGTTTTTAGTTCGGCCAGCTGGGCGGCATCGGAGGCGTCATGTTGGCAACCGGGCCGCAATGAATCCCCTAGGGAGAAACTGCAGTCGTAGCGCTTAAAGATCTCGCAAATATCATCGAAACGGGTAAATAGCGGATTCTGCTTGTGGTGATACAGCATCCACTGGGCCAAGATGCCGCCGCCGCGGCTAACAATGCCGGTGAGCCGGCCCTTCACCAGCGGCAAATGCTCGATTAGCAGCCCCGCATGGATGGTTTGGTAATCAACCCCCTGCTGGCAATGCTTCTCAATGATGTGCAGGAAGTCCTCCTCCGATAGCTTCTCAATGGAGCCGTGCACACTTTCCAGCGCTTGATACACGGGCACGGTGCCAATCGGCACCGGAGAAGCCTTGATAATCGCCGTGCGCACCTCATCAAGGTTCACACCACCGGTGGATAGATCCATCACCGTATCGGCGCCATATTTCACCGCCAGGCGCAGCTTGGCCACCTCCTCATCGAGATCGGAAGCATTGGGGGAGGCGCCGATATTGGCGTTTACCTTGCACTTACTGGCGATGCCGATGGCCATCGGCTCCAGGTTGGGGTGGTTGATATTGGCCGGGATGATCATCCGCCCCCGGGCCAGCTCCTCCATCACCAGGGATTCGGGCAGATTCTCCCGCTGGGCCACATGGGCCATTTCTTCGGTGATCAGCCCCTGCCGGGCGTAGTGCATCTGTGAAACGTTGGCCTGACCCTTGCGCTTCTCAATCCAGGCACTGCGCATGACAATCCTCAACAGGGAGGGGGTACCGCCGCACGACCTGCACTTTCCTAGGCCGATGCAATCCGGCCCAGGTTCGGAGGGTGTGATCTCAGCCCCCACCGGCAATCCGGCGACGGCACCCCTAGTGACTAAGAAAAGCTAGCAAGGCTCAGGCGGGACCAGTCGTTCGAGGGCGGCACCGGCCAGGCGATGGTTACTGCTCTGGCGCAGTTCTTCAAGGCGGGCCAGGGCCTGGGCGGAAAAAGCTGGGGCATTAACGAGGCGATTAAGCAGCTCCACGCCGCTCAACTGCAGGTTGGTATCGGCATCGGCCAGGGCCAGCTCCGCCAGCTGCCAGATCACCTGATCAGCCACCCCCTCCTCCTCCCCTAGGGCGGCCAGGATGCTGCGCCGCACCAGCCAGTGGTCGTCGCGCTGGTAGAGGGCCAGCAGCGGTGCCACCGCCGCCTCAGCCCCGTGGCGGGCCAGGGAATTGGCTGCCTCCGCCCGCACATTCGCATCGCCTTCCGATTCGAGCACCACCAACAACGCCTGCAAAGAATCGCCATTGCGCTTGTAGCCCAGGCCCATGCAGGCCAAGGAACGCACCAGGAACACCTCATCGCGCAGGCACTCCAGCAACAGCGGCACGCAGTCGTCTGCGGGGAATTCGCGCAGGGCGGTGATCGCCCGCACCCGCTGGGTGGTGTCACCGCTGGCAATGGCGGCGCGGATTTCGTCGAGGTTGGTCATGGGGATGAGTCTCCATCCCGCAGGGCCCGCAGCAACTGCCGCCGCCGCCTGGCGTAGCCCCTGGCCCCTGCCACCAACAAACCAATGCCGATCAGCACCGCCGGCAGCGCCTGCCAGCGTTCCACCCCCTGGCGCTGCAACGCCCCCAGCAGCGCCAGCAGGATCAGGGCTGGGGTGGCCAGGGCCAGGGGTAAACGGGCATTCATCGCTGCAACTCCAACCAGCGGCGCAGGGTGGTGGCCAATAGCTCCACCGCCAGGGGCAAACAGGCTTCGTTGGGGTCAAAGCCGCCGTGGTGCAGGGGGGCACAGCCCTGGGGGCCCGCCACCCCCAGCCGAAACATGCAGCCGGGTAGATGGCTGAGGTAATGGGCGAAATCTTCGGCACCGAGGCTTGGATGGTCGAGCAGCAACACCTGGTCGCGCCCCAGCTGGGCCACGGCCACCTCCTCCAGCAGCCGGGTGAGGGCGGGGTCGTTGCGCACGGGGGGGGCAATGCTGCGGAACCGAACGATGGCCTCACCGCCATAGGCGCGACAGATGTCTTGGGCGGTGGTTTCCACCCATTGGGGCAGCTGTTCGTAGAGGTCGGTGTCGAGGCAGCGCAGGGTGCCCAGCAGCCGTACACGGTCGGCGATCACATTGAAGGCGCGGCGCCCCTCGATCCGGCCAAAGCTGAGCACCACCGGCTGTAGGGCATCGAGCCGACGGCTGATCGCCTCCTGTAAACCGCCCACCAAGCGCGCCGCAATCCAGATGGCATCCACCGATTGGTGGGGCCTGGCCCCATGGCCCGCTTCCCCCAGCACCTCCACCTCCAATTCAGCCGCCGCGGCCGTGAGCGCCCCATGGCGCAGGCCGATGCTGCCCACCGGGATGCTGGGGAACACATGCAACCCGTAGAGCGCCGCCAAACCCTCAATGGCGCCGGCCTCCACCATCCACTGGGCCCCCTCGGCGGTTTCCTCCGCCGGCTGAAACAACAGCCGCACCCGCCCGGGCAGGCTTGGGGCCAAGGGCGCCAAGGCCAGGGCCACCCCCACCCCCACCGCCGTGTGGATGTCGTGGCCGCAGGCGTGCATCAGCCCCGGCTCGGTGGAGGCATAGGCCAGCCCGGTGCGCTCCTCAATGGGCAGGGCGTCCATGTCCACCCGCAGGCCAATGGCTGGCCCCTGGTCCGGCCCCAATTCGGCCACCACCCCGGTGCGCCCCACCCCCTCCCGCACCCGCCAACCGGCCTGGCGTAATTCGCCGGCCACCAGGGCCGCCGTGCGGTGCTCGGCCCCACTTAATTCCGGATGGGCATGGAGATGGCGGCGCAGGTCTTGGAGCTGGGTGAGCGGGATCATCCCTGGGGGCCTCCCCTAACGGAGCCCTGCTCCTGGGCCGCCAAAAACTGCTCTAGGGCCGCCACCGCCCGCGGCGGCCAGTGGCGCCCCTGCCGCAACCACTCGCCATTGCGGTAGCAACTATCGAGGCCCACCGCCGCGGCCCAGTGGCTTTTTGCCTCCCCCAGCTGCCCCTTTTGCCAGAGCACCGCCGTGAGGGCCGCCCGGGCATCGGCCAGCAGCGGATAACGGCGGATCAACACCCGGAGTTGCTGTTCAGCCTCTCCAAATTGCTGCTGCTCAAAGGCGGCCAGGGCGGCGCTGGAGCGGGCCAAGGCGCCGTCGGAGGGCGGCGGCAGCTGGGCTAGGGGGGGCGTGATGGGCAAGCCAGGGCCCAGGGCCAGCACCAGGGCGAGGCAGGGGGCCAGCAGGGGCATCAAGAAAAAACCCATCAGGCTGCCCCCAGGTGGCGGCGCCCCGCCTCCGTAACCACGCGGCCCCGGGGGGTGCGTTGCAGGAAACCCAGTTGCAGCAAAAACGGTTCCACCACCGCCTCGAGGGTGTCGGGGTCTTCCCCCAGGGCCGCCGCCAGGGTATCGAGCCCGGCTGGGCCGCCGGCGTAGGTATCGATCAACAATTCCATTAGGCGCCGGTCGGAGGCATCGAGGCCGCGGCTATCCACCCGATGCATCGCCAGGGCTTCGGCGGCCACCAGCTCACACACCTGGCCATGGCCCTTAACGCTGGCAAAATCGCGCACCCGCCGCAACAGGCGGTTGGCAATCCGCGGCGTGCCGCGGCAGCGGCGGGCAATTTCCGTGGCCGCCGCCGGCATTAACTGCACCTGCAGCAGGCCCGCGGCCCGGCGCACGATCGCTTCCAGGTCTTCACAGCTGTAAAACTCCAGCCGTTGGATCAGGCCAAAGCGATCCCTGAGCGGCGAACTGAGCGAGCCCGCCTTGGTGGTGGCGCCCACCAGGGTGAAGGGCGGTAGCTCCAGGCTGCGGGTGCGGGCACTGGGGCCGGCCCCCACGGTGAGATCCAGGCGGTAGTCCTCCATGGCCGGATAGAGCAGTTCCTCGGCCACCCGGTTGAGCCGATGGATCTCATCGATAAACAGCAACTCCCGCGGCTGCAGGTTCATCAGGAGGCCCACGATGTCGCGGGGGCGCTCCAGGGCCGGGGCACTGGTGATTCGGCAACGCACCCCCAATTCCTCGGCCAGCACCAGGGCCATGGTGGTTTTACCGAGGCCGGGGGGCCCGTAGAGCAGCACATGGTCGAGGGCCTCCTGGCGCTGGCGGGTGGCCTCCAGGGCAATGGCCAGCACCTGCTTCAACTCCGCCTGGCCCACGTAGTCGCAGAGGCGCTTCGGCCGCAGGCCCTCGTCGCGGCCGCCATCCCGTTCCGCCGCCGTCGCCTGGGGGGCCACCAGCCGGGGGGCCGTTGGCTTCACCCCCTGGGGGCCACCGCTGGAAGACTGGATCGCCATCGCCCGAGGCTACGGGCCCCCCAGGGGATGGGCAAACATGGAATACAGATATGTTCTACGGATAGGGAGCAACGGTGGCGGGAAAGGGCAAATCAAAAACTGCGGCCAAGGCCAGGCTGCAGGCCCAGCGGCTGCTCGCTGACAACCGCCTGGCCCGCCACGAATACGAAATCCTTGAAACCCTGGAAACAGGCATGGAGCTGGTGGGTACGGAGGTAAAAGCAATCCGGGCCGGTAAGGCCAACCTGCGCGATGGCTTTTGCCTGATCCGCAATGGCGAAATGCAACTGCACAACGTGCACATCTCCCCCCACGAACAGGCCAGCAAGTACTACAACCACGACCCCCTGAGGGTGCGCAAGCTGTTGGCCCACCGCAAGGAAATTGACCGGCTGCGGGGCCAGCTAGACCAAAAGGGCCTCACCCTGATCCCCCTCAACCTGCAGCTCAAGGGCTCCTGGATCAAGCTCACCATCGGCCTCGCCAAGGGCCGCAAACTGCACGACAAACGCCAGGAAGAACGCAAGAAGCAGGACGACAAGGACCTGCGCTCAGCGCTGAAGCGGCTCTGAGCTTTCCGGTGCCGCTGGGCTGGGCACCGGGGGGGGCGGCGGGGCGACTGGGGTCGCTGGGGCGCCAGGGGCTGGGGACTGGCCATTACCTGGGGCCAGCGGGCCGCTAGGGGTTACTGCGGGAATCTCAGGCAGCGGGGGATCCACCCGCACCGAAAGGCTGATCAAGCCCGGCGCCAGGCCGTCGTTGCGCACCAGCACCTGCACCGGTGAGCCGGCCACCTTGGCCACGGTCACCACCCGCAAGGGGCCGCGGGGCTCCAGCACCCTGCCATCGGCGCCAAACACGGTCATTTGCATTAGTGGGGTGCCATTAACCCCTAAAACCAACTTGAAGCCCGGCGGCAACTTCACCGCAAACAAGCGGGCCCCATGGCCATCCACCTCAGCACTGAGCGATCGGGCCAGGTTTGGGGTGGGCTCGATCTGTTCCACCTTGAGCCCCTCCAGGCTGCGCATGGCGGCGGCATACCAAAGCTGCCGGAAGGGCTCGTCGGGGATCGTTTCAGGATTACGGCCCGGCATCAGGTTTTGGGCGCTGCCGCTCACCAGTTGCTGCAACACCAACGGGCTGAGCCCCTGGCGGGTGAGGTTGGCCTGGCGGGCCTCCCAATCACTGGCCCGGAAACTGCCCAGTTGTTGACGCAGTTGCACCGGCAGCTGTTCCACCCGCACCAGCCAGTCCTGGGCCAGGTCGTTCCAGATCTTGCGCAGGGGCGCATCCTCGAGGGAATCGCTGGGGGGGCGGCCACTGCGCTCCGGGAACTGGGCCGCCAGGCTGCGATCCACCAATTTCAAAAACCAATCGCGGTCCACCTGCAGGGCCTTGAGCCTGTTCAGCAGCTGCTGCCGTTGGTCCACCTCCGCCGGCGGCAAGCTCACCGCCCCCGGCGATTGGGCCAGGGGATTACTGCCCTGGCGACTGCGGCCCAACAGCAACCAACCCAGGGTGGAACCCACCAGGGCGGTGAGCACCAGGGCCAACACCACCGGCCAAAAGCGACCCTCCGCCGCCCGCTCCTTCTCCAACTGCCGTTGCTGGCGGGCGGTGCGCCGCAGGGTGCGGGGTGCCGGGGGCTGACCCTGGGGTTGGGGCAACTGCGGCTCTGGCTTCAGTTCAGGCTTTGGCTCCGGCTCTGGAGCTGGCGGCGGCGGCTCTGGCTCCAGACGCGCCTGGGGCACCAGCACTTCGGTGCGATCGGTGCGGCCCACCGGACCGGTGCTATCGGGCACCGGCAGGCTGGCGAGCTGCTCCAGCAACTGGCTGGCACTGCGGTAGCGCTGGGAGGGCTCAGCACTGAGCATCCGCTCCAACACCGCCCGGAACTGGGGATCCACGGCCAGCCCCTCGGGCCAGCGCCAGGCCATGGTCACCGGATCGAGCAAAGCGCCCGGTTCCTCGCCGCTGAGCAGCACCAGGGCGGTAACCCCAAGGCTGTAGAGGTCCATCCAGGGGGCTGGGGCCTGCTGACGTTGCTCGCTGGGGCCATAGCCAGGGGTGCCGGCCTGCAGCGGGGCGCCCTGGGGGGAAGCCTGCAGGCCGAAGTCAATCAATACCGGCAGGCCGTCACTGTCGCGGCGCAGCAGATTGGCGGGATTGAGATCCCCGTGGGTGAGCTCCTGGCCATGGAGGGCGGCCAGGGCGGGCAGCAACTGGCGCAGCAGCAGCAGCACCTCCCCCGCCCCAAACACCAACTGCCGCTCGCGCCGGCCCTCCAACAGGGCCCGGTAGCTGCGGCCACTCACCCATTCGCGCACCTGCCAAAGGCCGCCATCGGCGGGCAACAACGCCCCGAGCCGCGGCACCTGGGGATGCAACACCCCCTGCAGCCGTTCCAGCCGTTGGCGCAGGGCGAGCACCCCGCCGCTATCCAGGCCCCACCAGGCCCTTAGGGCCACGGGCAGGTCGGCGGCGAGGCTATCGGCCCCACGCCAGAGGCCGCTGGTTGGCCCGCCACTGAGCTGTTGCTCCAGGCGATAGCGCCCTTCCAACAACTCTCCAACAGTTGCGTTAGCGGGGGAAACCACGGCCAGGGGGGAACTCCCTCAAGAAAGCTTGCGAACAGGCTGCCGCAAACCACGGCTTTCCAGCCACTCCCGGTCCCAGAGCCGCGACCGGTAGCGGTCGCCGCCATCACAGAGCACCGTAACGATGCGATGGCCAGGCCCCAGGCGCCGGGCGGTTTCCAGGGCGGCGGCCACGTTGATGCCCACGGAGCCCCCCATGAAAAGGCCCTCGTGCCAAAGCAGGTCGTAGACCACATCCAGGGCGGTTTGGTCGTCGATGCGCACGGCGTCATCCAACGGCGCCCCCTCCAGGTTGGCGGTAACGCGGCTGTTGCCGATGCCTTCGGTGATCGAGGAACCCTCCATGCTGAGGCTGCCCCTGGTGGCCCAGCTGAATAGGGCGCTGCCATGGGGGTCGGCCAGCACACAGCGCACCGCCTTGGAACACTCCTTTAGGTAGAGGGCCACGCCGGCGTAGGTGCCGCCGGTGCCGGTGGCCGCCACCCAGGCATCGAGCTGACCGGCGCATTGCTCCCAGATTTCGGGGCCGGTGCTGTCGTAGTGGGCCTGGCGGTTGGCGCAGTTGTCGAATTGATTGGCCCAAACGGCGCCAGGAATTTCGGCGGCGATGCTGCCGGATAGGCGCACGTAGTTATTTGGGTCGCGATAGGGCACCGCCGGCACCGGGCGCACGTCAGCGCCCAGGCTGCGCAACAGGCCGATCTTTTCCGCCGACTGGGTGTCTGGAATCACGATCACACAGCGGTAACCGCGGGCATTGCAGAGGTGGGCGAGGCCGATGCCGGTATTGCCGGCCGTGCCTTCCACCACGGTGCCGCCGGGCTGCAGCGCCCCGGAAGCCTCCGCCGCCTGAAGAATCCCCAGGGCTGCCCGATCCTTAACCGAACCGCCGGGGTTCATGAACTCAGCCTTGCCAAGGATTTCGCAGCCGCTGAGGGCGCTGAAATGTTCGAGGCGAATCAATGGGGTGTGGCCCACTGCACCCACAAATCCCCGGGTGATTCCCATCGCCAATGTGCTTCAACCAGCCGCAGGCTAAGGTCCCGGCATGTGCCCGTCATGGGATGGTCAGTGGTTGCCCGTCCAAGCTGCGGGAACGCCTGGCCCAGGTGCGGGCCCACAGCCTCGCCCTGGTCGCCGGCCTGGAACCCGAAGACTTGATGCTCCAGGGCATGGCAGACGCCAGCCCCGCCAAATGGCACCTGGGCCATACCAGCTGGTTTTTTGAAACCTTTCTGCTCAAGCCCCACTGCCCGGGATGGCAAGCCAGTCCGGAGCTTTGGTGCACCCTATTTAATTCCTATTACGAGGCCGTGGGCCCCCGCCATCCCAGGCCGGAACGGGGGTTACTCAGCCGGCCGCCCCTTAGGGATTTGCTCGCCTGGCGCCAACGCATCGATGGGGAACTGGACCGTTGCTTAAGCGAAGCGCCGGCGCCAGCCCTGCAGGCCCTGGTGGAACTGGGCCTGCAGCACGAACAACAGCACCAGGAATTGCTGTTGATGGATCTGCTGGATGGTTTCAGCCGCAACCCACTCCAGCCGGTGTACGACCCCAAGGCCCCGGCCCCCAGCCCCGGGCCCGGCCCGCTGGGCTGGCACAACTTTGAGGGGGGCCTGCAAACCATTGGCGCCAGCGCCGCCGCTGGCAGCTTCCACTTCGACAACGAAACCCCCCAACATCGGGTGTGGCTGGAGCCCTTTGCCTTGGCAGAGCGCCTGGTTACCAACCAGGAATATGAAAGCTTCATCGCCGCCGGTGGCTACCAGCGGCCCGAGCCCTGGATGGCGGAGGGCTGGGCGCTAGTGCAGGCCCGGGGCTGGGAAGCGCCCCGCTACTGGCGACCCCAAGGCATGGAATTCAGCCTGCGGGGGCTGCAGCCCCGGGATCCCGCCGCCCCGGTGCGCCACCTCAGCTGGTTTGAGGCCGATGCCTATGCCCGTTGGGCCCAAGCGCGGCTGCCCACGGAGGCGGAATGGGAGGTGGCGGCCTGCAGCACCGGGGCCCTGGCCCAGCTGCACGGCTGCCTCTGGCAATGGACCAGCTCCGCCTACGGCCCCTACCCAGGCTTTCGGGCGGCGGCGGGCGCCATCGGTGAATACAACGGCAAGTTCATGAGTTCGCAGATGGTGCTGCGGGGCAGCAGCTTTCTCACCCCCGCCGGCCATGGGCGGCACACCTACCGCAACTTCTTTGGCCCCCACTGCCGCTGGCAGGCCAGTGGCCTGCGCCTGGCCCGCCCGTGATGATCCAGCTGCCACCCTTTGAGCTGATCGACCTGCACCCGGCGCCGGCGGATGTGGCCGCTGCGGTGCGGGCTGGGCTGCAGCGCCAACCCCGGCAACTGCCGGCCTGGCTGCTCTACGACCAACGGGGGTCGGAACTGTTTGCCGAAATCTGCCACCAACCGGAATACCAACTCACCCGCACGGAACAGGCCCTGCTCAACGCCCATGCCCGTGCCATCGCCGCGCCCCTGCCCGCCGGCCCCCTGGTGCTGGAATTCGGCGCCGGCAGTGCCGAAAAGGTGTCCCCCCTGCTGGATGCCCTAAGGGATCCGGCCTATGTGGCCATCGACATCAGCGCCGCCCACCTGGGCCAGGCCGGCAGCCGCCTCCAGGCCCGCCATCCCCAGGTGCCCATGCTGGGCCTCTGCGCCGACTACAGCCAACCCTTGGTGCTGCCGCTGCCGCCAACCCTGCAGCAGCGCCCGCGCCTCGGCTTTTTCCCCGGCAGTTCATTGGGCAACTTCGAACCCGCCGAGGCGCTGCAGTTTCTGGGGCGGTTAAATCAGATGTTGGGCCTGGGCTCTCTGCTGCTGATCGGCATTGATCAACCCCGCCCCCCGGCCCTGCTGGAGGCCGCCTACAACGACCGGGCCGGGATTTCCGCAGCCTTTGCCCTCAACCTGCTCACCCGGCTGCAGCGGGAGCTGGGGGCCGAGCTGGACCCCAGCGGCTTTGGTTACCGGGCCCGCTGGCAGGAGCAGGAGCAAAGGATCGAAATGGCCCTGGTGAGCCAGGGGCAGCAAAGGCTGCGGCTCCTGGGCCTGGAGCTGGAGTTTGCCCCGGGGGAAGCCCTAATCACTGAATACAGCTACAAGTTTTCGCCCCAGGCCTTCATCCAGCTGGCGGCGGCCGCGGGCTGGACCCCCCGGGGGCGCTGGTGCGATCCCGCTGACCAGTTCAGCCTGCATTTGCTGCAGGCCGGCGTTCCCACAGCAAACTGCTGAGGTTGTACAGAGAGCCTGCATGGGAAGGGAGGAGCAACGGGCCCTGGTGCGCAGGGTGCGCGAATCACTTATTGGCGAACTGGAGCAGATCTACCGCCGCGCCTTTGATGCGATCGGCACGGAAGACCTGGGGGAAGGCACCGTGGCCCGCCTAACCCAATTGCTGCTGCGCTCCCGCGAGGGGGCGATCAGCCCCCTGGAGGAGGAGATCGAGGCACCGTTGATCACCAGCCCCGCCGGGGAGGCCGCAAAGGGGTGAGCTGGCTCGACGAACTGGAGGCGCAACTGGAGCAACGGCTCGGGGCCTTTCTGCAGGGCAACCCCGCCCAGGAGGCCCTACTGGCTGAACAGGAGGCCCGAGACCGCCAGGCCCGGCTGGCGGGCCAGCGCCGTCAGCTGCAACGCCAGGCGGAACAACAACGGCAGGCTCTACTGCAGCTGGCCGATGAGATCCGCCAGTGGCAGCAGCGGGTAACCAAGGCGCGGGCGGCGGGGGCCGATCAACTGGCAGACCGGGCCCAAGCCCACCAGGGCGAGCTGATGGACCAGGGGCGCCAACGCTGGCAGCAACTGGGGGAGTTGGGGGTGAGCTTTGCCGCCGTGGAAGAGGAGCTGCAGCAACTGGCCAATCAACCCGTTAATACCCCGGTCCAACGGGCCACCAACCTGGAAAAAGACTGGGCCGCCTTTGAAACCCAGCAGGAATTGGATGCCCTAAAGCGGCGCCCCAACTAGTGGGTTTCCTGCTCTCCAAATTGCTGCCCCTAGCCCTCTATCCCCTGGGCTTGGGCCTGCTGCTGCAACTGGCGGGCCAGCTGGGCCGCCGCCAGGCCTGGGGCCCCTGGCTGGGCGGCACCGGCCTGGGCCTGGTTTGGCTGTTTGCGATGCCGCTCACCAGCCGGCAGCTGGTTTGGGGGCTTGAGGAACAGGCGGCGGCGCTCACCCCGGCGGTAATCCCAAAGGCGGATGCAATTTTGGTGTTGGGCGGCGGCCTGCGCCCGGCCCTGGCCCCCCGCCGGGGGGTTGAGGTGGGCGAGGGGGGCGATCGCCTGCTCACGGGCGTGCGCCTGCTGCGCCAGGGGAAGGCCCCCCTACTGGTTACCAGCGGCGGCCGGGTGGGCTTCACCGCCCACGACCCGGCCCCTGCGGAGGCGGTTTCGGCTCGGCAGCTCGCCCTGGAACTGGGGGTGCCGGCCAGGGGCATCCTGATCAATCCGGTTTCCCGCACCACCGCCGAAGAGGCCAGGGATATCGGTGTGATCGGCAGGCAACGGCACTGGCAGCGGCTGCTGTTGGTGACCAGCGCCTTCCACATGCCCCGGTCGTTGGCCACCTTCAAAAGGAGCAGCGGGCTCACTGTGATCCCAGTGGCTTGCGACTACCAGCTACCCAGCCGGGCCAACTACGGCAAGCCAACCATTGGAAACACCATTAAAAGCCTGCTGCCCGATGCGGAAGCCCTGTTCCTGAGCAGCGTGGCGCTTAAGGAACATCTGGGCCTGCTTACCTATCGACTCAAGGGCTGGAGCTAGATCTAAGCCTCGCTTGCTAACTACTTCTTAGGGGCCGGGGGCACCAGATTTACGCCCTCGGGGGGCGGGGTGGGATCGGGATCAGCGATCAGCATGTGCTGGAGCACGATTTCGGGGCGCTCGCTATCGCGCCAGCGGATCCGGTAAGCGGGCATCTTGGTGCCACGGCTGGTGGTTTGTTCCACCGCTTCCATCACCCAACCCCGCCGGGATCGCCCCTGGGGGTTGCGCTTTACCACCGCATCAGCGTGGGTAAAGCGAAAACCGACGCGCTCGCCACTCATGCGCTAGGAAATCTGATCGGTGGAACCATTATCCACTGCGGCCCTCCGGGCGCAGCAAGGGGAAGGCGATCACATCGCGGATGCTGGCGCTGTCGGTGAGCAGCATCACCAGGCGATCAATGCCGATGCCCAGGCCGCCGGTGGGGGGCATACCCACCTCAAGGGCCATCAGGAAATCCTCATCCACCCCCTGGGCCTCCAGGTCGCCGGCCAGGCGGCGCTGTTGCTGGGCCTCCAGCCGTTGGCGCTGGTCGATGGGGTCGATTAGTTCGCTGAAGGCATTGGCGGTTTCCCTGCCGGCAATAAATAGCTCAAAGCGCTCCACCAAGCCGGGCTTACTGCGGTGGGGCCTGGCCAGGGGTGAAATCTCCACCGGGTAATCGAGCACAAAGGTGGGCTGGATCAACTGGGCCTCCACCCGTTGCTCAAAGGCTTCATTCAGCAGGCGCCCAACACTGGTGGCCGTGGCAGGCACCTCCAAGCCCGCCGCCGCCATGGCCGCCGCCGCCGTTTCCCGATCTGGGAAAGCATTGAAATCCAGGCCCGTGGCTTCCTGCACCAGCTCGTGCATGGTGGCCCGGCGCCAGGGGGGGGTGAGGTCGATGGCCACCTCCTGGTAGGTGAGGGCCGTGCTGCCACACACCTCCAGGGTGACCGCCGCGATCAACTGCTCGGTGAGGTCGAGCATGTCGAAGTAGTCGGCATAGGCCTGATACACCTCAACACTGGTGAATTCAGGGTTGTGGCGGGTGCTAACGCCCTCATTGCGGAAGATCCGACCCAGTTCAAACACCCGCTCAAAGCCGCCCACCACCAGGCGCTTCAGGTGCAGTTCGGTGGCAATCCGCAGAAATAGCGGCAGGTCAAGGGTGTTGTGGTGGGTGGTGAAGGGGCGGGCATCGGCGCCGCCGGCCTCGGATTGCAGTACCGGCGTTTCTATTTCCAGAAACTGGCGATCCTCCAGCCAGCGGCGGATGGCGCGCACCGCCAGGGCCCGGCGCCGGAAGGTTTCGCGGCTCTGGGGGCTAACAATCAGATCCAGGTAACGCTGGCGATAGCGCTTCTCCACATCTGCCAGCCCATGCCACTTGTCGGGCAAGGGCTGGAGCGCCTTGCTGAGCATCTGCCACTCGCTCACCCGCACCGACAGCTCCCCACGGTCGGTGCGCCGCAGGGTGCCCCTCACGCCAATCAGATCCCCGGCATCCACCAGGCTGGTGAGCTGGGCAAAGGCCTCACCCAGGGCGAGCTTCTCCAGGAACAGCTGAATCGAACCGGTTTCATCGGTGAGGGTGAAAAACGCCAGTTTTCCCATCACCCGCCGGGTCATCACCCGGCCGGCCACGGCCACCTCCAGGGGCAACTCTTCGCCGTTGGCCAGGGCGGCATGGGCCTGCTGCAGTTCGGCGGTGCGGTGGCTGGGCTCAAATCGCAGGCCATAGGGGCCTTGGCCGATGGCCCTGAGGGCCTCAGCCTTCTCGAGGCGGGTGGTACGCAGCTCAGACACGTCAGGCGCCGGCGTCGAGACTCAGTTCACCCATGCGCTGGGAGGCATAGCCCGTGC
>Ga0114960_10002682_pt1 | contig 13770 bp, 12 predicted proteins | sample C_130625_MF_Meta_FD_92637 | JGI IMG/M metagenome (GOLD analysis project Ga0114960, IMG submission 92637) | Freshwater microbial communities from Lake Croche, Canada to study carbon cycling - C_130625_MF_MetaG | ecosystem: Environmental > Aquatic > Freshwater > Lake | place: Lake Croche, Canada... | reverse complement strand
CATTTCAAAAATGTACATGATTATGAACGCAATACCAGTGATATAATTGATAATCAAACCTACGAAATAATAATCATTATCTGAATGTAAATTCTCCATAAGAGAACATACATGATCATCACATTTTTGAGGAACAAAAATAAGTAAAAGGGAAGAAATCATAACACGATATAATTCAAGGGATACACTAATAACCATGTTTGTTTGTTGTTGAAAATCTTGACTAGTAATGATCTTTTTACTTTGATCATAAAAAGACACACGCACAGGTTTATTCATTGGTTTATATTATTAGTGTAAAAAGGAATTTACAGATTTTTTTATTGTAAAATTGAATATATTTTATTTATGTTATATAAACTATAAAATGCCAGTATGTGAGTTTGGTAGTTGTTCAGTATCTGCTTGTTTCAATTTATTTGGAGAACAAAAAGCTAGGTTTTGTAGAATGCACAAAACAAATGAAATGATAAATATTGTAGATAAATTATGTGAAATATGTAATGTAAAACGTGCTTTATACAATTATAAAGGAAAATCAGGAGGTATTTATTGTTTAGATCATATAGTAGAAGGGATGGTCAATGTAAAAGGAAAAAGATGTGCATATAAAGGGTTATTGGGAAATGAAATATGTTATACTGCGCCCATATACAATTATGATGGACAATTGAAAGGATTATACTGTATTGAACATAAAATGGAAAATATGATAAATGTTACTGGAAAACGATGTTCAAATAATGATTGTAAAAGTATTGCACAATTTAATTTTGATGGTAATATAAGTGGAAAATATTGTTCTCAACACAAGGAGGATGGTATGATAGATATAAAACATAAACGTTGCGAATATGAAAACTGTATGAATCAACCCTCTTATAAATTTGAAAAAGATTCGAGTTGTAAATTTTGTTCAAAACATAAACTCGAAGGAATGGTGAATGGTAAACACTCTATGTGTAAAATGGAAAACTGTAATAAATCTGCAGGATATAATTATATTGGAATAAAAACACCATTATATTGTGTAGAACATAAGAAAGAAAACATGATAGATGTGAAACATCATTTCTGTTTAGAAAAAGATTGTGATAAGCGACCAATATTTAATTTCGAAGGGTGTAAAAAAGGTATTTATTGTACAATTCATAAAAAAGATAAAATGATAGATGTATTATCGCCAATATGTATATCCGAATGGTGTTATAATTATGCAAATAGACGTTATGATATGTATTGTGTAAATTGTTATATCCATTTATTTCCAGAAAAACAAATTTCTAGGAATTATAAAACAAAAGAAGGCGCAGTAGTTGAATATATAAAAAAATCATTCGATAAAACATGGAATTATGACAAACGAATATTTGACGGTTGTTCAAAACGCCGTCCTGATTTACTAGTTGATATGGGTACACATGTTGTAATTATAGAGATAGATGAAAATCAACATATTAGTTACGATTGTTCTTGTGAAAACAAACGATTGATGGAAATTTCTCAAGATGTAGGGCATCGACCAATTGTATTTATTAGATTCAATCCGGATGATTACATTGATTTGAATGGTAAAAAAATAAAATCTTGTTGGACTCCAAATAACAAAACACACATTTTATATGTTCCTAAAACAAAAGAGGTTGAATGGAATCATCGATTAGATGTATTGAAAAATCAAATTCAATATTGGTTAGATAATAAAACTGATAAAACGATTGAAATTGTTCAACTATTTTATGATAAAATGTTTATATAATATGATATATAAAACAATTAATAATAAATTTATTTTTTTTCATGTAGGTATTTTTCTATTTTTTGTAATTTTTTAAATATTCCTGAAATTATTATCTTTAGGAAGTATATAAAAACCGATGGGAGGTGCTTTAATGCAATTAGTCGCTTACGGCGCACAAGACGTTTTCCTTACTGGAACCCCTGAGATCACCTTCTGGAAGGTTTCTTACCGCAGACACACAAACTTTGCCATGGAATCTATTGAGCAAACTTTCTCTGGACAAGCTGACTTCGGTCGTCGTGTTACCTGCACCATCTCCAGAAACGGAGATCTTGCTTACCGCACATACCTCCAAGTGACTCTTCCTGAGATCAACCAATCGTTTAACAACTCTACCGCTCCTGGCCAAGGTGTTTATGCCCGTTGGTTGGACTTCATTGGTGAGCAACTTGTTGCTCAAGTTGAGGTCGAAATTGGAGGTCAACGCATTGACCGCCAATATGGTGACTGGATGCACATCTGGAACCAACTTACCATGACATCTGAACAACAACGTGGATACTTCAAGCTCATTGGTAACACCACTCAACTTACCTACATGACTGATCCTACATTTGCTGCAGTTGCTGGTCCTTGCGCTGCCACTGGTGCCCCTACCCAAGTGTGTGCCCCAAGAAACGCTCTTCCTGAGACAACTCTTTATGTTCCTCTTCAATTCTGGTTCTGCAGAAACCCTGGTCTTGCTCTCCCTTTGATTGCTCTCCAATACCACGAGGTCAAGATTAACCTTGATCTTAGACCTATTGGCGAATGTCTTTGGGCCGTTACCACTCTCGGTTCCAGCACTCCTGGTACTTACTCTGTCAGCAGTGCCTACCAACAATCGCTTGTTGCTGCCTCTCTCTATGTTGATTATATCTTCCTTGATACTGATGAACGCAGAAAGATGGCTCAGAACCCTCACGAGTATTTGATCGAGCAAGTTCAATTCACTGGTGATGAATCTGTTGGTTCGTCCTCGAACAAGATCAAGTTGAACTTCAACCACCCTGTCAAGGAGCTCATCTGGGTTGTCCAACCTGATGCAAACGTTGATTATTGCTCATCTCTTGATGCTTCCCAGACCCTCTTCAAGGTTCTTGGTGCTCAGCCATTCAACTACACTGATTCTCTTGATGCTCTTCCTAATGCTATCCATGCCTTCGGAGGTCCTGCAGAAACCGCTGGTGCAAATGCTTTCATCACATCTCAAGGTCTTTTCCAAATGGCTGGTGCTATTGATGTTACATCTACCACAGGAACTCCTAATGCTGGTGCCTGGCTTGGAACCACTACAGAGGTTCCATTCAGACCTCAAGACGGAAATGTCCTTTCTGCCTCTGGTCTTTCTGACGCAGGTACATTCGTCCTTGCTGAGACTGCCCTCGACATGCACTGTTGGGGCGAAAACCCTGTCGTCACCGCTAAGCTCCAGCTTAACGGCCAAGACCGCTTCTCTGAGCGCGAAGGTTCTTACTTCGACGTTGTCCAACCTTACCAACACCATACACGTGCCCCTGATACTGGTATCTGCGTGTACTCATTTGCTCTCCGCCCTGAAGAGCATCAACCCTCAGGGTCGTGTAACTTTTCCAGAATCGATAACGCTGTTCTTCAACTCGTGTTATCGTCACCTACAGTTTCTGGAACTGCTACTGCCAAGGTTCGCGTCTATGCTGTCAATTATAATGTTCTCCGTGTCATGAGTGGCATGGCGGGAGTGGCGTATTCAAATTAAACGGATAATATATATACATGTAAACAATATAAAGAAAATTCCATATTATATAATATATACTATGGAAATATGTGGTATTCGTATTCAACCTTCATTCACTAGTAATGATTTTGATGAATATACTGACATATTAGAAGAACAATATAATATAATTGGCTTTATTGATGGACATATATCAAAAAATAAAATATATAATCCAATATGGATAATTCAAGAACATAAACAAATATATCTATTATTATTTTGCGGAGGCAAAGATATATTTACAAAATTATGTCCTGAAGCTTATAAAAGAGTATTAGATTTTGAAAAAAATATAAATGGAAATAAAAAAATAACATGGTTTTCAACTGAATATATATGTGGTAGAACAATTGAAATAGGAATGTTATACATACATCAAGTTATAACCAATTATTATAGAAATGGAAGCGGAACGGGTGGATTAAGTGTAGACCATATTGATAGAGATCCATATAATAATATCTTATCTAATTTACGAATCGCTACAAGTGAAGAACAAAATAATAATCAAAAGGGGGCGATACCAGGAACAAAACGTGATAGACAGTTCAACGCAAGAGAACTTCCAGAAGGGGTCAGACATGAGGATATGCCAAAATATATGAATTATAATGTAAATGTTTGGGATAAAGAAAAAAACAAAACAAGAGATTTTTTTCGGATAGAAAGACACCCATTGTTATTTCCAAAAGTATGGGAGGGAACAAAGTCTATGAAGGTTTCCATACAAGATAAACTTGAACAAGCCAAAAAAGTATTACAAGATCTGGATAATGGGATACTTCCAGTTCGTATAGAACGTGATTTACCAAAACATGTTTATTTCACAAAGATATATGAACAACCTTATTTGGTATATGATAATAGAAATACGAAACATACAAAACAAATGAGGATAAAAGATGATATATTTGATATAAACAATCATGAAAAAAGAGAGAAACAAGTATATATATTCAATCATCTTATTCTGAAAATATATGGAGCAGATGAATCGGTTTTACCTGAAGAATATGAATATTGTGGAGAACCAATTGACGAAAAAGAATTAAACGAAGTATGTTTTCAATTACCAAAATATGTTTGTTTATTTAACGAAGGTGGAAATACAATATTGGCATTTCATCGAATTGTAAATGAAAAAACTCTTAATAAAAAGATGAAACTGCAAAATAATTATAATCTAGAAGAATTATCAATACCATTATTGGAAGATATTGAAACTGTTCTTCCATTATTAAATAAAGAAATCATAAAAAAATATGGAAGTGAATATGCCATAATAGAAGTAACAGAAGAAATGGTTGAAAAAATCATGGAAGAAAAACAAGAAGATCAAATAAATGGGTTTCCGATGTATGTACGAATACAATCTTTTCAAAATGGTCATTATTTGGTATTTGATAAAACGGTTAATAAAAATCGTTTGTATACAAATATGAAATTACCTCATAATTATAACAAAAATAGAGAATTACAAAACTTCAATAAAAAAATAATAGAACTTTATGGAGAAGCCTATAAATTAGACCTAACAAATTATTCTTATGAAGAGATTGAAGGTATAACAATACCAGATAATATGTATGTCGTTCTCAATTGTAAATCACCTTATATGTTTATTGTAAAAAACAATACATCCATTGTTCATATATTACCTGAACGTTATGATTTACATAGTGAAATAAATACATTTTACGGAAGTTCTTATACTCCAACAAAGAACGAAGAATGGAAATTAAATGACAATTGGAAACCCAAGAATATTTCTATTATGGTCAAAGGTGAAAAACCAACATTACTATATCAAAAAAGATGCGATGGTCATAAACATAGTATATCTATATCATTACCGTCTGCTCCATTTGATATATATTTGTATTTATTAGAAATGAATACTCGTATTACTAGTAAATATGGTAAGGAACATAGTATTTTTTACATTCCGGAATAATTTATCTCTTAGCATAAGGACAACTCTCCAAACCTATCGCCATATTCGCCATAGAAGTTGTTTGCTCTTGAAGTCGCAAGAGCAAAGAATTATTACTTATATTGTTTGCTCCGACTTCCTCCGAACCAAAACCGTTTTATTTAATGCGTTATATAACTAATTAAATAAAGTAATATATCAATGACACTAACTACAAGACATATTTTTGCTTTTGTTATAACAAAAGCAAGAGTTATACTTTGTATGTAAATACGATTGTATAAAACAGTTAAAAAATAAGCGATAAAACTGATTTATTTATACATTTTGATGCGGATGATTTATTAATAGGAGAACTAAATATTAATTCATACAATATTAATTTACAAAAAAATATTGGATATATGATTAATTTTAAAAGACATGATTTTTTATATAAATTACCTTTCGTATTTAATAATAATTTTAAATGGAAAGTTTGTGGTGTTGCACATAATACTTTTAACTGTATTGATAATTATAACAAACTTCATATTGATGATTTAACAAATGAATCTTTTTATATTTTATCTAGAGATATTGGAAATAGAAGTAATGATAGTGAAAAATATTTGAAAGATGCAATTGCTTTAAAAAATCAGTTTTTTGATACATTAATTATTGACAATGATGATCTTAATTCTAGATCTTTATTTTATACTGCTCAAAGTTATTTTGATTGTAAAAAATATAAAGAAGCTTCTGAATATTACCGTTTATATACATTATTAAAAAATGTTTGGGATGAAGAGATATATCAATGTTATTTACGTATTGTCGAATGTATGATTATTCTTAATACATATTGTATTGAAAATATTATTATTTATTCTAAAAAATGTATTGAATTATTTTCTGATAGAGCTGAAATATATTTTCTGATTGGTAATTATTTTTTTATTCATAATAAATTTGAATTAGATTATTTTAATATTAAAAAAGCTAGTGAATTTAATATTGAAAATGTTAAAAAAAAATATTCATTGTTTATTAATAAAAAATGTTATGGTAATCATCTTACAAATTTACTTACTAATTTATCATTTAAAACAAATCGAATTCAAGAAGGAATAATTTTATATAATAAAATTACGAATCCAAAATATAAGTTATATTTAAAAAATGTATACCCTAACATTATTGTATAGTAACATATAATTTGAAATAATAATTGACTTTACAGAGGATGTAAAATTGAATGGACCTGAAGTCCCAATACAATTAACCCTTTAACTTTTTACTTTAACAAACGCCCAATTTACACTTCGTAGTGACTTTGTTCAAGTAAAGAGTTAAGTCCGTTGTAAAAATAACATTCAGAATTGGAATGTAGTCAGCTTCAATGTAAATGCGCTCAATATATATGGTTTATTTGTTGGATAATCTTCGATATGTTCCTTTGGAGAAGTTTATTGTACAGTTCTTGGCAAATATGTAAATCGATGTATAAACATATAAAAAAAGGTATATCAATTTTTACATTATATTTTTCAATGTAAAAATTAAATTTTTTGTGCTTATTTATTTTCTTTTTTTACTAATCCGCATTTTCCTATTTTTAATGTGTATGTTTCTACTTCTTCTAATTGTTTTTTTACCTCCACTTTCTGATGGAGTTTCTTCTTTGGGTATGTATTTTTCTAATAAATTATTAACAAACTCTATTTCGTCCATAGAAGAATCATACTCTAGACCATACTTTCTACATACAATTAGTATTTCATAAATAGTATGATGGTAACAATTGCTTAAATAAGCTATACATAATAAAACAAAGATCTCTACATTAAAGTTAATATCAAGACCAAAAACGTGGAATAACATGTCGACGCTACCAGCGGGTCCTGTAAGTATAAAGTGTTTATATTTTTCTGATAATTTATAAAAATAACTATTTCTATCTATTTGAGAGTTATATGCTCCCGAAACAAAGTAGGGGGTTGTTTCAGATCCCATATTACCATCCCACCCTATATTTTTTAAATATTCAATCTCGTCGGCTGATAAAACGGGTGTTAATTCATCAAATTTTAATACATAATCTTCTGGATTTAATCTTTTTATACGAATAGGGCTCATAGGAAATCCTGTATATCTTGCTGGTAAAGAAATTTCACTTAATGTTAACCCGAGCAATTCACTAACAAAACAACTATTTATGTCGCATTCAGATAAATCTATTGAGTTTTCATTTAAACCAGTATAATCTGTTAATGCTTTTTTAATAAACATAATTACCTTAGTTTCTTTTAAGGTTTCTTTTTTTATTAAAATTGCATAAATTTCCATATAGAAATGAAGAAAATACATAAGTGTTGTACATATTATTCTTATGTTTATTTTATCTGGTTCTTTCTTTATTAGATCAATTAATCTATTAGAAAGGACAAATCCATTTTCTTTAATTTTTTTTTGAAATGATCTGTAATCATTAACTATTTGATCTTCAGTTATGCCATATTGTATAAGTAAATTAAAAAAAGACGTTATGTTTGCCTTTGCCGAATTTTGTACTACTAGAATATTCGAACATTTAACCGAAATTGTCAACAATTCTTTTAATCTTATGTGATCATATTCTCTTATGTTTTGTGTTGGTGAATAATTTTCTCTAAATTTTGACGTATAAATATCGTCTATTGGGTACTTAATATTACCCGAATTATATGTTTTACAAATTATATTTTTTAAATAATAAAAGAAATTATTTAATTGATATAAATTATATGTAGCCACAATCGAGTTTTTTTCATCTGAACATATTTTTTTTTCTTCAATTATATTTATTATCTCTGTAAGCCTTCTAATTTGTTTATTTTCGGCATCTTTATCAAGAGAATATCCTCCAAAAAAATCAAATGTATCAAATTTTTGCTCATCGCAATCATTAAAATAATCTCTTTTTATTTTTATTTTTCCATTTTCGCATTTGACCACCTGTTCAATATCTGTTGATGTTAAGATTGCTTCGTTTTCATTGGCCTTTAATAATCGATTAATCAATAATTGCGTAATATAAAAAGTATCTTTAAATGCTATTGTTACTGATGTTCCTGAAGGATATGCAGTCGCAGTTTCTCCTAGTAAATAATAATATGAATTATTTATTTTTTTTGCAAACATTAATTCATTAACACCATCTTCTAAAACTATTCCATATGTAGTAAAGTTTGGCTTTACAGAATGAAACATAAATGGTTTATCCATGCTTTTAATTTTTGTAAGCTCATCAGATACAAATTTTTTGTATTTATCAAATATTTCTTTTAATTTTTCATTATTTTTTATATATTCAGTAAAACCATCAGTTACTACTTTATGATTTTTTTCTTTTATTTTGGGAATTATTGTGTTATCAACATCGGATGTTTTTAAATAATCAATAACATCATTGAAACTAGTTTCAAAATTTTCATAATTAGAAAAGCCTAACGTCCAATAATTCTTACTTACTTTTGTTTTATCAATAACATCAAAATATATACTAACATTATAAATAATTGACACTAATAGAAACATGTCGTCAAAATTTTCACCTATATCTTTTCTGTAATATTCCATCTTGTCAACTTTGTCTTTAAAACAATTAACATCTATTGTTGACTCAATGCTTTTAATATTAGTATATAACACGAAAACACTATCCTTTGAAAAAAAACAAACTAAACCATTATAATTTATTGACGAATAATTAAAATCTACTCTATTTTGTCCGGAATATCCATCACAAAAAACACGTGATCATATTTTTGGCTTTCTTGTATTTCTTTGTTAAATCCTTCTTCTATAATATTAACTATTTTGCCTTGGTTTATTGAATTAAATAATATTGTTTCTAAGCAATTAATACTAATGCCTAACTCGTCAGAATTTATTTCCGTTTGCGATATGCAATTGTGACAATCTTTTAATAAAGATTCAATAGTAAAGATTAACTTATTGTTCAGTTTCAAAACATGTCTTCTAACATAGTCGGGTCTTTTTCTATAAATATAGATTTCTAAATCAAGATATTTATATTTTATTTTATAATAAGAAAAAAGCACTGCAGTTAAAAGTCCTACTGGTCCTTCGCCAACAACACATATTTTCATATATATTATAAGAGGACATTTTTATATTTTTTAAATAATTTTTAAATAAGTAATTTTTATGTAAACATATAAAAAATAATATAAACATATTTTTTCATACAACTATAAGATCAGAACCTAGCACCCTATCTAATGTTTTAGATAATTGGTTCATACAGCAATACACACTGAAAATAGTTATAGGTATCAGCCAGCAACTCACTTTTAAATGCATTTAAAAATATAAAAGTATACCAGCAATGTGAATCTAGCAAAGGGCGCCCACCAATGATTCATATAGCAATTTAAATTTGAAAAAATTATTTAGACTAGCTATATGCTAGTTTATGAAATATGTAGATCATTGATTTGATTCTGCATTAATAGATTCTTACAGCAATGTGCATAGGAACATTGTTATAGAATCAAGCAATATATTTTTACATGATATTTTTTATCATGTAAAATTAAAAAACTTTTACAGACGTATAATGAATGTATTTAGTAAAAAATACAAAAATACAAACTCCACAATTTTATTTATATTGTTCAACCGGCGAAGAGTGGTTTGAGCAATACTGAATACGTACAAATAATAACACAAATTGTGATCAATGAATAATAAAATTGCATAGTACGAACGTTATGTGTGGTTTTTGGTTTAACTATGCATTCCTGATCACAAACGTTTATGTATTTATAAAACAGCGCAATATCAGCATGGGGGACCCAACCCTGGATATTGAGGCAGGTATTTTTGTGGATATCGAGAACGACTCGACTTGTAGCAAAAACGCTCGATATATATAATCATCATTATTTTCAATCATTAGGTGAAAAATTGTTTATATAACTATATAAAAACCAATATAAAAACACATAACAATAAATATCAATATGTCCTATAAACAAGTCAATACACAAAAACAATTATTACTAGATAATTTAATGGAATTTTACAAGACGAAAGAAAATCTTACAAAGATGATGAATGTTATCAATGGTGAGTCGAAGATTTCGCTACGAATTGTCGATTGGTTTGTAACCAATTATGCAAAAAAGTATTATACGGTCTATGAAATACCACAAATCATCCATGGATTACCATCTGAAACGCAAACAGTGAGGTTCAAAGTATATAATGATTACAAGCTTAAACTAAAAGCCTATGCAAAAAAGAATTTCGATCCCTTTTGTAGATGGGAGAGAATTACAATCCCATATGACAATGATAACTATATGGAAACAACGATCGGACAGCTGAATTTTTTCAAATGGGCAATCGAGAGTAAAATCATCGATTATATTCATAATCACTATCAAGAAATAGAGAGTGATATGAATACAAGGAACAGTACATCCAAGAGGTTAACACCCATTGATAAAGAAGACAATGGAAAAACCAGAAAGAAGCGCGAAGAATTGTCTATATCTGCATGTAAATGTATCAAAAAAGAGGATGTAAAAATTATTGTGAAATTTAACTAACTAAACAAATCATATAATAAATGATTCAAAAATAGCAATCATTTATTATAAAATGGATACACCCAAAAAATATGTGATGGCAAATATAAAAATACCAATTGAAGTAAAAGAAAATAACAAATGCGAACCCTATATGGATTTATTAAATATGGAAATTACAGAGTTAGACGCACTGCCAGAACCGATAACAGACACGATTCTAAAAGATCAACTGAAAAACAGTCTATATATTTTTTTGAGTAAAATGTTTCCTGAGCCACCTGTTGCCACTAGTGAAGAAGATACAGAACCTGTTAAGGAACCTGTTAAGGAACCTGAAGAAAAATCAACACCAACCTTAGAAAAAGAAATACAACTGTATGTGGAAAAAGAAGAGTTGAAAAAACTAAAGAAACCAATGAATACTACATTCAAAACCTATAATAAAAAATCATGTAAAAAATACACTTTGAAGAACTACGATAGTAGTGGACGTTGATGTTTTACAATGCGCATAGGATCAGGCATTACTAAAGGAATTCTATCAATAATGGACAAACTTTCCAACTCTTTCAACACAGGTTTCACTTCTGGAAGAGGACTCACTAAATTGGTCGATCCAATACCTTTCAAATAAGAATCAATATCTGCATAATTATGGGACAATGTAGAGGGTCCCATTTGACCGACTAATAATCCATCTCCTGCAAAATTATTGGTGATAGCTCGGCCATTCGGTTGATTTTCATACATAGAATATAATCTTTGTGATTGTCGACATTGTTCTTCAGCACGATAGTTTCCTCGATCATTTTTATTTCGTGTAGAAGCCATTATATATATCGTATATATATTATCTTTTTCCTAATCTATTCTTTAATAAAATAAAATATGTATTTGCTTCAGAAAAATCGTCGGGGTTCTCCAAATATGCATTCCATACATTTGAAAAGTCACAAAAATAATCATAAGACAAAAGAATACAAAGACCCGTTTCTTTATCCATTGATATCATTTGTGCAGCTGCTAAACTATATAATTCATCAAATAGCCTATTTCCTGTAGTTTTTTCAAGAATATTTTTCATACCCGCGCTCATAGCTTTTTCGTCAAACAATAATTCATCGTGAGTTTCTTCATCATAGTGATATTGTTTTATTTCGGCTTCTATTGCGTCAACATTCATTTGAAAAAACTGTCGAATTGCCTGGCGATACTGTTTGTTACTAGAATACATACATTACTAAATAAATAATATTTATATCTTTATAAATATTATGAAATTTATTTCTTGGCGGTTCTACGATGCTTGCGACGGCTACCTCTAGACTTGCGTCTTTTGGATTGGGATTTTCGAGAACGTCTTCGTTTACCGCCAGTTTTTACTGGATTACCTCCACCTGATAGTGGAACTTTGGGCAAATCGGTTTCTCCACTTTGGACACGAGCACTAGCTCCGCTTGTGGTTAGACCACTTACTTCAGTAGCATGATCAGCAATACTAGTAAAAGACATTATAGAATATACAAAGAAATAAATTTATTTGGACATGGTAGAGTTTATGGATTCGCGTGCAGAAGCACCTCCACGGATCCATCCATCCATAGCCAACTCTTGTACTAAATTGGATGGATTTGTAATTTGCGAACGCAAATCATCTCTCATAGGATATTGGTTATAATCGATATATGATTTTTCAGAGATTGTTCCAACACTTTTCAAATCACGTATCATTTCACCTTGTTGAAGTTGTGCCTCTAATGTAGGATCTCCACCACCTCTTCCTAAATAGGGAACAGTTACAAAAGGTCGTTGAAACAATTGAAGTTTTTCCAAAGCGCGTTCATTTTCGGATTTGTTCAATAAATTTGACTCAATATCAATGACTGCACTAGCTACCCCGCCATTTCTAACAATAATACCAGGTTGTTGTGTAGCGAATTGAAGTTGGCTATCAGAAACACTATTGCTAAAAAAATTGGAAACTGTATAACTACCAAAGCGTGTATTTTGAATATTTTGTTGTGTTTGATCAGTCATATCAGCCCGAAGACTGCCCATATTGTTAAATGTATATCCATGAAGCGAAGACATAATATAATATATACATACTTTTTATATTTTATTATATAGGTTAATTGGTATGTCTATCTAGATTTCTTGCACAAGCGAATAGATTGCCTTCTTTACATGAAACCATACTACCATAACAGAAGTCAGCAAAACCAGCTTGATCATTTGGTATAGTAGTTGCAGAATTTGAATAGAAAGGCTGTAATGATTGTTCAAATAGGAATTGTTCGCCTAAATCTGTAAATAATTTGTCGGCAATATCTGGCTGACCAGGATTTTGATCAATAACTAACTGTTTGGCTTTGTCTAAAATAGTGGCATTTACATTTTGATTAAAAGATGGTGGTGCTGGTTTTTTTTGAGGATTAAATTCATAATCAGGTAACAAAACATTCGAAAATGGATTTGTGGAAGAAGGACCATCAAATGTAGTGATAGGATTTGTATCATATCCTTTCAAAACTTCTAAAGCAGGATTTTCAAATCCTTCCACTTTCTTTTTTATATCAGATACTTTTTCTGACTCTTTATTGTGATAATAATGAAGTAAAAAAATAGCTCCAAGAGTAATAGCTCCAATCAATAATGTTCGGAAACTACGTGTATATAAATAACTAATGATGGTTAAAAAAATAACTGTTCT
>Ga0114960_10002679_pt1 | contig 13782 bp, 16 predicted proteins | sample C_130625_MF_Meta_FD_92637 | JGI IMG/M metagenome (GOLD analysis project Ga0114960, IMG submission 92637) | Freshwater microbial communities from Lake Croche, Canada to study carbon cycling - C_130625_MF_MetaG | ecosystem: Environmental > Aquatic > Freshwater > Lake | place: Lake Croche, Canada... | reverse complement strand
TTTACTAATAGATGGGTTAGTTTTTTGTAATTCTAAAAAACGTCTTTCTACTCTAATTGCCGGATCGGCGGTAACAAATATTTTAAGTTCGGCATTGGGGAAAACCACGGTACCAATATCTCTACCATCCATGACAATTCCTTTTTTTTGTCCCATGGCTTGTTGTTGTGCTACGGCAAAGTTTCTTACGGCACCAATAGCAGCCACTTCGCTTACTTTTTGACTCACCGCCATTTCTCTAATCTCGGCTTCTACATTTTCATTGTTCAAAATCATATCAGATTTTAAACTGGCTGCATTATAATCAAAATTTAAACTAATTTTTTTCAAAGCATCTACGATGGCTGTTGCATCATCAAAGGCGATTTTATTTCTTAAAAAATAAAGTGCCACAGCACGGTACATGGCACCCGTGTCAATAAATACATATTCCAATTGTGCGGCCAAAGCTTTGGCTAAAGTGCTTTTACCACAAGAAGAATAGCCATCAATGGCAATGATGATTTTATTGGACATATTAAGCTACTGAAATGGTTTCTGTTTTAGGGATGTTGGCATTTCTAATGGCTATTTGCCTTACAGCATTAGAAACGACAGCCCTTAATGCATTTTTAGCGGCCTCCTCAGATCCCACCATGGCAGGAACCCCTTCATCTCCCCCTTCTCTAATAGATTGCACCAAGGGTACTTCACCCAAAAATGGTAAATCATATTCAGAAGCTAAATTTCTTCCGCCTTCTTTACCAAATAAATAATATTTGTTATTTGGTAATTCCGCTGGAGTGAAATAAGCCATGTTTTCTATCAATCCAATCACAGGCACTTGTATATTGGCTTGTCCAAACATCGCAATGGCCTTTTTAGCATCTGCCAAGGCAACAGTTTGAGGAGTAGTTACAATAACGACCCCAGTTACTGGAACAGTTTGCATAATGGTCAAATGAATATCGCCTGTGCCTGGTGGCATGTCTATGACCAAATAATCCAATTCCCCCCAATCCACATCAGTAATGAATTGTCTGATGGCACTAGAAGCCATTGGACCTCTCCAAACCACGGCATCTTTTTCATCCACCAACAAACCTATGCTCATCAATTTAATACCAAATTTTTCAAGTGGTAAAATAATTCCTTTGCCATCTTCGTCTTTCATCATTGGTCTTTGTCCTCTTACCCCAAACATGATAGGTACACTAGGTCCATAAATGTCTGCGTCCATTAAGCCCACTTTGGCCCCACCTTCTGACAAAGCCAAGGCTAAGTTTGCAGAAATAGTACTTTTACCCACACCCCCTTTCCCACTCACTACCGCTATGATGTTTTTAACTTTTGCTAAAACAGTTTTTTCATCCTTTCTTAAACTACTGGTATTGGAAGTAAAATCAACTTTAATGTTAGCCGCTTTATTCACCAACAATTTGATGGCATTTTCACAAGCATTTTTCATCAAATCTTTCATTGGACAAGCAGGTGTGGTGAGCACAATAGTAAAACTTACCTCATTGCCCTCCACTTTTAAGTCCTTGATCATATTGAGGGTAACTAAGTCTTTTCCTAAGTCTGGCTCTTGTACATTGCTCAATGCTTTTAATATTTCCGCCTCGGTCATTTTGAAAGTTTTTGTTAAATAAAATAGATCCACGCAAAGTTAACGCTCATTGTACTTATTTTGCTGTTTTGGCAGATAGAATATAGGTTTTTGCCTTAAAAACTGTTTATTTTGACAAAAAATTGTGTTCGTATATTTAAACAAGGAGACTTAATTTTGTAGCTACATGAGAAAGATTATTTTAATTACTGCGATTGCATTGATTGGTCTAAACAACCAAAAAGCCCATGCCCAGAATCTAGATATTTACAGAGACTCTGTGGTTCAATTGTATGGTGTTATTATGACTGCCGATAGTTTAAAAGCGGTCCCCTTTGCCAGTGTAGTAGTAGATAAAAAAGGAAGAGGCACCATTACCAATAATGATGGGGTATTTTCTATTGCAGTGAATAAGGGAGAGCATATTACTTTTTCTTGTGTCGGATTTAAAGATAGAACCATTCTTATTCCTGCTAAATTAGAAGGCAACCAATACAGTGTCATACAATTGCTGGTCAACGATACTAATTTTTTACCTGCCACCATTTTAAAACCCAGACCCACGCGTGCACAATTTGATAGAGATTTTGTCAGTGCTAAAGTAGATGATGACTTGTATGAAACAGCAAGAAAAAATACAAGCATGAGTCAGAAAAGAGTGATCTTAGCAAGTTTGCCCTTCGACGGAAAAGAAGCAGTCGGTGCCTCCTTAACTCAACAAGCTGCTAAATATTATTACTCAGGTCAGTTGCCCCCCATGAATATTTTAAATCCAAGTGCTTGGAGATCTTTTATTAATTCTTGGAAAAGAGGAGATTACAAATCAAGAAAATAATGGCTCCATGAAAAATATCTCTGTAATAGGTGCTGGTACAATGGGCAATGGCATTGCTCATGTATTGGCTCAAAAAGGATTTAAAGTAAATTTAATAGACTCCCAATCTGGCGCCTTAGATAAAGCCCTAGTGACCATTGCAAAAAACTTAGATAGGCAAATTGCAAAAGGCCTCATTACAGAGGCAGAAAAAATAAGTACCCTTCAAAATATCCAATCTTTCACTGAAATCAATAGAGGGGTAAAAGAAGCCGAATTGGTCATTGAAGCTGCCACAGAAAGTAGCGTTATAAAAAAAACAATTTTTTCAGCTATGGATCAATATGCTCCAGCAGCTTGTATTCTAGCCAGTAACACCTCTTCTATTACCATCGCCGAATTGGCTGCAGCCACCCAACGACCAGGTAAAGTCATTGGCATGCATTTTATGAACCCAGTTCCCGTTATGAAATTAGTTGAAATAATCAATGGCGCAGCAACCGATAATGAAGTCACTGAAACTATTGTATCATTGACCAAGGTGCTGGATAAAATTCCATGTGTTGTAAAAGATTTTCCAGGATTTATTGCCAACCGAATTTTAATGCCCATGATCAACGAAGCCATCCATGCTTTCTCAGAAGGTGTCAGTGATGCTGTGACAATTGATCAAATAATGAAATTAGGTATGGCCCATCCCATGGGACCCCTGCAATTGGCCGATTATATTGGCTTAGATGTTTGTAAAAATATTCTAAGCATTATGGAAGCAGGATTGAAGGATGCCAAGTATGCTCCCTGCCCTTTACTCATCCAAATGGTAGCTGCAGGAAAATTAGGTGTTAAAACTGGTGAAGGCTTTTACAAATACTAGTGCACTAATTATATACTTAGCTGTTCAATTTTTCAACGCGCTTCAAACTTAGTTCGCGCAATTCACCAAGCTTATTCAATACCTCTTCCAACCGGTGCTTAGGAATACCAATTTCTAATTGAACAAACAATTGTGCCAGCTGTTCAGTCACCTGGCAATTGTATTGTTTGACGATCATCATTACTTCATTCATTTGATGGTAGTCAAAATTCAATTCATACTTAATTTCTACCGCCTTTTGCACAATGGGTACTAATTGAAGGACCAATGCTGTCGATGTTTTATACGCATTGATTAACCCTGGTACCCCTAATAAAGTGCCGCCAAAATACCTCACCACCACCACTAAAACATTGGTCAATTGCTTGCTGTCTATCTGGCCTAGTATTGGCCTGCCAGCCGATCCCGAGGGTTCCCCATCATCACTTGCTCTAAAAGTATTGCCGTCAGTACCAATTCTATAAGCCAGGCAATAATGTACCGCCTTGGGATGTTCTTTTTTTAAGGCAGCAATATAGGTCTTGGCAGTATCAACAGACGTTACAGGGTAGCAATAGGCCAAAAAACGACTCCCTCTTTCTTTAAACTCAGCCAAAGCAGCTTGCTCAATAGTATAAAAAAAATCAGGATCCATTTAATTGTAAGTTCTTTTAATAATAAGTGTAAAGCTAGTTCATAATGCATAATCATTTGTAACATTGCAGTATGACTTTAGCAGAAGTAAAAACCTCCGTCAAACAATCGCTCAGTAAAAAAGTTGATTCCATTGAATTAAATAGTTTGTTGGGTATGCTCATAGAGGATGTCACTGGTTGGAATAGAGTTCAACAAATAGTGGAAATAAATTCGATATTGACTGAGGCGCAAATAAATAAATTCAATGCGTATACTTCAGCGCTATTGAATGACAAGCCCATACAATATATTTTAGGCAAGGCCTGGTTTATGGGCAATGATTTGACCGTGAATGAACATGTTTTAATTCCAAGACCTGAAACCGAGGAATTGGTTGAATGGGTCGTAGACTATGCCAATATCATTGCAAAACCTTTGCAAATATTAGACATTGGCACGGGCTCTGGATGCATTGCCATCTCCTTAAAAAAAGCCTTACCCGACTGCAGTGTCACTGCTATGGACATAAGTTTGGAGGCATTGACCATTGCTAAAATAAATGCGACCAATTTGAACACGACCATTGAATGGCTAGAGCAAGACATTATTCACGAGAATACACTAGCAAATAGCTATGATGTCATGGTAAGTAATCCTCCCTATATACCGGTGAAAGAAAAAGTAAATATGGAGGCAAAGGTCAAAAACTATGAACCACTCATTGCCTTGTTTGTGCCCAATGAAGATCCCTTAGTGTTTTACAAAGCCATTGCCCAAGTAGCCAAAAGATATTTGGCACCCAAGGGTCAATTGTTTTTTGAAATTCATTATGATCAAGGAAAAGCCATACTTCAACTATTGGATGAAATGAATTTTCACGCAGAAATTAGGAGAGATAGTTTTGGAAAAAACAGAATGATAAGGGCGAGTATAAAATAAATAGGAAAAGCCCTTTTATTTAATGGGCAGGATTCACTGCTACCACTGGAGTGGCCCCCAATGATTTTATAATTTGCATTACTTGAATGGTTACGCCTAACTTGGCCACACTGTCTCCGTTAATAACAACGGAAGGCTTGTCGGTTTCTTTAGCTAAAAATGTTTTCAATTCTACAGGTAAGGCTTCCATAGATACTGGCGTGGAACCTAAAAACAAATGCTGCTCTTTATCAATCGTTACAACCACGGTTTGCTTGGCCTTGGTATCGCTGGCCGACTTTGGATTAGATACCTTAATCACATTGGGATTGGCCAAGGTAGAAACAATTAAAAAGAACAACAATAAGATAAATAAAATATCATTCAATGCACCAGTGTGCACTTCGGGTGAATTTCTTAATCGTTTTCTTAAATTCATTGAAGTAAAATTAAGAATGAGTGGATTCTTGTAAAATATCTAAAAAATCAGCACTAGCCGATTCCATTTTGTTGGCTACTTTATCTATTTGTGTGGAAATATAGTTGTGGCCCACATAGGCAATCAATCCAATAATCAAACCAGTAGCAGAAGTAATCATTTTAGTATAAATACCACCCGCAATGGTATTTAAAGTGTATTCTCCTGTAGAGGCAATACCATAAAACAATTGAACCATTCCAATAATAGTTCCTAAAAAACCAAACATGGGCGCAATGCCTGCCACCAAGGATAATATATTTAAATTACGTTCCATAGAATACATTTCCAATTTGCCTACATTTTCCATGCTTTTTTCAATGGCATCAATGGGCTTCCCAATTCTAAGGATTCCTTTTTCAATCATTTTAGCCACCGGATTGTCAATGCTTTTGGCTAAACTTTTGGCCGCATCTATATTGCTTGATAAAATATTGTCTTTGATAATAAGCATAAACTTTGGATCGATGGTGCCTACTTTTTTAATCGCTAATACACGTTCTATAAATACAAAAATAGCAATCACTAAAAGTAGGTACAATGGATACATGATCCAGCCCCCTTTTTGCAATAAACTCAATAATGATATTTTATCTTCTGCAACTTGTAGTAAAAACAACATAGCGTTAAATTTATTTTTTTAAAGTTAATCGGTTTTGTCTAAATTTTAAAGGATGTGAATAACTATCAAAGGCCTAGATTATTTCCACCAATTTAACCAATACTTCCACTGCTTTTTCCATGTCCGCAACCCCTATCCATTCGTGTTTGCTGTGAATGGCCTGCATGCCGGTAAATATATTGGGGGTAGGCAAGCCCATAAAACTCATGCGACTGCCATCTGTACCTCCTCTAATGGGATGCACAATGGGTGTTAACCCAATTAACTGATAGGCTTCTAAAGCTTTTTCAACAATGATGGGATGTTGGTCAATCACTTCGCGCATATTTCGGTACTGCTCTTTTATTTCCATACGCAAACTAGCTTTTGAAAAATCTGGATTATCGGCGATTACCTCTTGCGCAATGGCATACAATCTTTTTGCATGGACCGCTAATTGAGGGGTATCAAAATCACGAACTAAAAATTCAATACGTGCTGCCTCCGCTCCTCCAGTAATTTGGTTGGGGTGAATAAAACCAGTACGTCCTTCGGTATGTTCCGGGCTCCATTCATTCTTGGGTAAAGCGGCTACAATGGCCGCAGCAATTTTAATCGCATTTTGCATCACGCCCTTGGCAGCGCCAGGATGTGCAATCACGCCTTGAATATGCAAAATCAAACCATCGGCGCTAAAAGTTTCCATTTCAAAACTAGCGAGTTCCCCGCCATCCAAGGTATACCCAAAATCAGCACCTAATTTTTTTATATCTAAATGTTCAGTACCGCGACCAACTTCTTCATCAGGAGTAAACAATAATTTAATGATGCCATGTTCAATTTCCGGATGACTCATTAAATAACTAGCCATTTCCATGATAATCGAAACCCCTGCTTTGTCATCAGCGCCTAATAAGGTTTTACCAGAAGCCGTGATAATGGATCTGCCAATAAAATTTTTTAAATAAGGATAGTCGTCGGTAGTAATTATTTGTGTGGGGTCATCCGGCAGCACAATGGGTGCTCCATTGTAATTTTCATGTAAAATAGGTTTGACATTAGTAGCGCTGCAATCAGGCGCAGTATCCACATGCGCGCAAAAACAAACCACAGGAACTTTTCTTTGATGCGTGGCAGGGATGGTAGCCATCACATAACCATACTGATCCATCTGTGCATCTTGCAGGCCCATGGCCAACAATTCTTGTACTAAAATTGTAGAAAGATTTTTTTGTTTCTCTGTTGAGGGGAAGCTGTCTGAATAAGGATCGCTCTGCGTATCTATTTGAACATAGCGCATCAAACGATCCGCTACTTGTAATTGATTTAATACCATGGTTAAAGATAATAAAAACGTATTCAGCTTTTTAAGGCATTATAATTTTTGAAGGCGAATCAATATTGACCAATTCTAAATCAAAAGTTAAATCTTGACCTGCTAAAGAATGATTGGCATCCAATACCACCACTTCTTCTTTTACTTCCACCACAGTTACTTGGAATTGTTGACCTTGGCCATTGTTCATGGTCAATGCCATTCCTACCGCTGGATTTAAATCGGCTGGGAACTGTGCTTTTGGAAATTCAACAATCATTTCTGGTTGTTTTGGCCCATAAGCCTCTAAAAATGGAATTTGGATGGTCTTTTTCTCTCCTACGGTCATACCTAATACTCCGCTGTCAAAACCAGGAATGACCATCCCTGTTCCTACCTCAAATTCAAGAGGAGCTCTTCCTTCTGAAGAATCAAATGTTTCACCAGTAGTTAAAGTACCGTGATAATGCACTTGAATGGTGTCACCATTTTTTACTTGTTGCATATTGTTTATTTTAATGAAGGCACCTAGGGTGCAAAGGGCAAAAGTACATAATTATGGCAGATAAACTAACTTTGCATTATGGACAAAAAACCAAGGATTATTTTTATGGGTACCCCTGCTTTTGCGGTAGCTTCTTTAAGCGCCTTACTCAAAGCTAAAATGAATGTGGTGGCGGTTGTTACGGCTCCAGATAAACCAGGTGGCAGAGGCATGCAGCTGCAAGAAAGTGCTGTTAAACAATTTGCGATTGAAAATAATATCCCCGTTTTACAACCAGAGAAACTAAAATCACCCGAATTTTTCGAGGCCATTAAAACGCTTCAACCAGACCTACAAGTGGTCGTTGCTTTTAGAATGTTACCCGAAATTATATGGTCATTTCCACCCATGGGTACTTTAAATGTGCATGGTTCATTGTTACCTCAATACCGTGGTGCGGCCCCTATTAACTGGGCCCTAATTAATGGAGAGAAAGAAACTGGGGTAACTACTTTTCAATTGCAACATGCCATTGATACCGGTGCTATTTTGTTACAAGATAAAATTGCTATTCCCGAAAATATGACGGCAGGTGAATTGCATGATACCATGATGGAAGTAGGCGCACAATTATTAATTAAAACTGTAGATGGATTGGTGAATAAAACAATAGAAGCCATACAACAAATAAACCATGATGCAGCTAATTTAAAACATGCCCCCAAAATATTTACAAAGGATTGCGAGATTAATTGGCAAAACAAAGTACAAGACATTCATAATTTAGTGAGAGGCTTAGCCCCTTTTCCTGGTGCCATCACTAAAATAGATAACAAGACTGTAAAATTATTTTCTACCTATGTCATAAATGAAAACCCAAGCGAAACCATAGGAAGTTTTATAACTGATGGAAAAACTTATGCAAAAATTGCTTGCAGTAATGGCTACCTTGGCTTAAATGATATTCAATGGGAAGGAAAGAAAAGAATGCCCATTATAAATTTTTTAAGAGGCTACCGAAAAGTATAAACTATTTTAGCGCAGCATTAAATGCTTCCAGACGAGTAATGCCCTGATTTCTCCAAACTTCTTTTCCTTTTTTATACAAAATAAAAGTGGGCAACCCTTCACTTTGAATAGATTTCATCACTTCTATATCCATACCACCGTCCACTGCTAAAAAATAATAAGGATGTGCCGGCTTTTGTTTTAATTGGGCCAGTACAGGCAACATTTTTCTACAAGGCGGGCACCATTCACCCCCAACTTCTACCAACACATAATCATTGGAAGCAATTGTTTTTTCAAAATCGCTCACACGCATTTGTGATTTATTTCCGTTTCCTTCCACAGGATAGTTATTCATCTTCCAATTGCTCATACCTCCTTCCAAATTAATTACCTTGTACCCTTGTTCTGCTAAATAAGTCTGTGCAGAAGCGCTTCTTCCTCCTACTTGACAATAAATATATACGGGTTTTGATTTGTCTAAATGCTGGGTACGATCTGCAAATTCTTTTTTATCTAACCAGTTGGCTTGTAAGGCCTGTGGAATATGACCAGCATTGAATTCGCCTGACGTACGTACATCCAATACTTGTACTGCTTTTTGGGTGATGGCCTCTTTGAATGCAGCAGCACTTATGGTAGGGGACTGACTAGCTCCTGATTGCGCAGAACTCAGAAGCACCGTTGTCAATAAAAATAAACAACTCAATAATTTATATTTCATAGCAAATATTAATAGGTGACAGAAATCTTAAAGGTCTTATTGGTGATGCCTAAAATAGCCGCCGCCGCATCACTCAATCGATACTGGATAGAATTACTTACATCAGGCAAGGAGCTGATTACTTTAGCGCAAATACTTTTAAAATCGGCAGTAGTAATACGAACGATGGTACCAATGGGTAATTGATTGGTTAAAATATAAAACTTTTTATCCTCCCATCCGCTCACACTTTTAAAAACAGAAGCAGTTCCTTCCAAGGTTTCAAAAGAAGCTAATTTTTTTTGTTTTGAAAATAGTCCAGCAAAATAACCTTCTTCAATTTCTTTATTGTCTAAATGAATATAGGAATTGTGCAAGCTATCACTCACTCTAATTTTTTCTTTGTTCTGCGCGATCATTTCACTAGGCGCTTTATCCTTCGGCTGCGATGCCCATTGTTTTTTTCCTCTGTGTTTTTTGCTTTTTTTAGAGGAATGATGCGCCATGGCTTTTTTATGCACTAGTGCATGTTTGGCCTTTTTCTTCATGCGCACCTTATGTTTAGCATATACGCTGGTTTGAGCCATCAAGCCCAGGAGCAAACAAAGTATAAAAGCTAGTTTAAGTCGCATGGCGCAAAGGTACAAAAAGCAAATACAAAGTATTTATTAAATTTTAAATATATTAATAATTATATATATATAAAACTTAGTAATTCAATATTCTCCATTCATTTGGGTAGTAATTATTGGACCTATTGGGTAATAATTTAGCCCAGCCTAAGCGTATTTTTTTATAGGTAAGCGCATGCCATCCTTGGCCATTGGGTAAATTCAAGTCGGCCCTTCTTAAGTATTGTAAAGCAGTGGCTTCGTCTATTTCCAAACTTTGATAGGGCAAATTGGACCAAGTACTCATCGCCAAGGCATGGGATGGAATCAAATCTGCCCCTTTAATTTCTCCTACTGTCATGCCCATCTTTTTGATGTACAGATGATGGATCAATGCGTTGAAATCTTCAGTAAATAATTTAGGTAAAGCAAGTAACTGGTCTTGATGATTGATAAAATAATACGCTTCTGGTAGCGTAAAAAGATTTTTAAGTATTTCTAATTCTTTCTTTGAAGCAGGCACCGTAACTGCATGATTGTTGTAATAACCACTGTTATTGGATACTTCTTTTTGGAATACAGTAATAAAAAAGCCTTCCCCTTTTACTTTATCAGGATAAAATCTAAAACCTTGACAATGGTATTCCTTACTATAGCTTGTCACTATATTCCATTCAGCAGGAACATTCAATTGAATATTTTTCATCCCTGGCATCGAAGCAATTTGATCCATTCTATTTTCATCTTCTTCTAAAGAGTAAGAACAAGTAGAATAAATTAAATAGCCTCCTTCTTTTAAACAACCCATACTGTCTTCTAAAATTCTTGCTTGCCTTGTACTACAGTGTTGCACACTGTCTTCGCTCCAATGCGCAATGGCTTCAGGGTCTTTTCTAAACAAACCACTGCCACTGCAGGGTGCATCAATCATCAATACATCAAAAAAATCTGGCAAGGCTTTAAAATGTACGGGATCGTTTTGTGTCACCACCACATGGTCTGCTCCCCACTTAGTTATATTTTCTAACAATATGGCATTTCTTGGTTTAATAGTTTCATTGGCCACTACCAATCCATTTTGATAATAATTCGCCAACAAGGTTGTTTTACCTCCGGGCGCTGCGCATAGGTCCAGCACTTTAAGAGCTACCGGCTTAGGAGTAATTTGTTCAAGTATAAAATGTAAAAACATGCTGCTGGCTTCTTGCACATAATAAGCACCCGCATGCCATAAAGGATCCAGTACAAACAAAGGGCGTTCATTTAAATAATACGCATGCCCACACCAAGGAATAGTTTCTTTTTTTTCTAAAAAGGCATGACCTTCCAATGCAAAAGACTTTTGCTGATTCAATCTAACAGAAGTAAGCTGCTCTTGGGTTGCATGCACTTTCAAAAAAGCTGCCTGATCAAAACCAGGCAATCCCTGCAAAGAAGCGATAAATGAGAGAGGTAGCATTGTTTAAAATTTAATGGTAAAATTTTCTTTTTCTTTGTTTCCTTTCTTTAAAAAAACAATGCCTATATAAAATAAATCAATGGTGATGGATACCCTAGCATCTGCCTTAATTTCTTCCCAAGCTTTTTCCATTTCTCTACTCCAATGGATGTCATCAAAAATTAAGATTGACTGCTCATCGGATTTATTTAAAAGCAAATTAAAATACTGTATGGTAGGCGCGTATCGATGATTCCCATCCACATAAGCAATACCAATAGATTCAATGCTATTTAAATAATTGGGTAAGGTTTCATCAAAATTACCATTGATTAATTGTATATTTTTATACCCTAAATTATTAAAAGTATTTAAAGCCTCTTTTGCAACAGCAGGCGCTCCTTCCATGGTCGCCACTGAAGCATTGGCTGCGCCCTGCGCTAAATAACAAGTAGTAATACCTAAGGAAGTCCCCATTTCTAAAATTTGATTGGGCTGATAATAAGCAACAATGCGGTTTAAGAGCGCACTGTATTTTTTTGGCTTAAGAGCTCCTTTGGCAATTTGAGCAATGGTTTTTGATTTACTTCCTTGTAAATCGGCACCCGCCCCCATATCAAGAATGGTGATTTCTTTTTGATTGCACAATAGTTCTTGACGATACAATTCAATGGCATCTATGCCATCCCCTATTGATGGAGTATTTAAAACATTTTTTATGAAAGCATACACAAAGGGAGAATGTACCCCATGTCCTTGACCATTGGAGGCTTTCCATAAATAGCTAATGTATTTATTAATTAAGGTAAGGGTATTGTACTTCATTTTATTTTCTTGTCCAACATTCAAAGTCAAAAGCATAAGCGTGCTTAGCATCAGCTTCATTGCTAGCCACACTTATTCTTTCCCAATCGGCGCCTATTGTTGGAAAAAATGTATCTCCTTCTATGGTAGTATGTACCCTGGTCAACCATATTTTATTCGCCATAGGAAGGGCCATTTCATAAATCTCACCCCCTCCAATCACAAGTAATTCATTGTAATTAAATTTAGTTGCCAAAGCAATAGCCTCCTCCATCGTATGCACCACCATGACGTCTTCGCTCATCCAATTTTTATTGCGGGTAATAATAATATTTAACCTTCCATTCAAAGGCTTACTTCCCATGGATTCAAATGTTTTTCGACCCATTAATATTGGCATACCCCAAGTAGTATTTTTAAAAAAACGCATGTCCTTAGGCAAATGCCATATCAATTGATTGTTTAAACCTATGGCATTGTTTTCGGAAGCTGCTACTACAAGTGTTGTATTCATTTATATTATTTTAAACAGCCACTGGTGCTTTAATACTAGGATGTGATTCATAATTCTCCAAACTAAAGTCTGAAAATTGAAAAGAGAAAATATCTTTAACTTCTTTGTTAATTTTCATGGTCGGAAGTGGAAAAGGTGTTCTTGACAATTGTAATTTAGCTTGCTCTATATGATTGTTGTACAAATGCACATCGCCAAAACTGTGCACAAAATCGCCATACTCCAATCCACAAATAGAGGCAATCATCATCGTTAGCAAGGCATAAGAAGCAATATTAAAAGGCACGCCTAAAAATACATCGGCACTGCGTTGATACAATTGGCAGCTTAATTTTCCATCAGCCACATAAAATTGAAACATATTGTGGCAAGGCATCAAGGCCATCTTGGACAAATCACCCACATTCCAAGCGCTTACAATTAATCTTCTACTATCTGGTGTCTTTTTTATTTGTTCAATCAATTCAGTAATTTGATCAATCACTACTCCATTGGCTCCTTCCCAACTGCGCCATTGTTTACCATAGACTGGACCTAAATCACCATTCGCATCGGCCCACTCATCCCAAATGCGCACACCGTTTTCATTTAAGTATTTGATATTGGTATCTCCATTTAAAAACCAAAGCAATTCGTAAATGATACTTTTTAAATGTAATTTTTTGGTAGTCACCATGGGAAAGCCATCGGCTAAATTAAAACGCAGCTGATAGCCAAAACAGCTTTTGGTACCTGTGCCGGTACGGTCTGTTTTCTCCGCCCCATGATCCATGATATGTTGTAACAAAGAATGGTATTGTAGCATGCTGCAATTTACAACCAATACCTTTTATGTAGAAATCATTTTTTTGACTTTCTGCGCGCCAATTCTTTCCTAATTAAAAGCAATTCCCTATTGGTTTGGCCATTGACACTTGAATTTTCTTCGGCCCTACGCATTAAATAAGGAACAACGTCTTGAATGGGCCCATAAGGAAGGTACTTGCTCACATTGTACCCTTCCAAAGCCATATTAAA
>Ga0114960_10002668_pt1 | contig 13811 bp, 12 predicted proteins | sample C_130625_MF_Meta_FD_92637 | JGI IMG/M metagenome (GOLD analysis project Ga0114960, IMG submission 92637) | Freshwater microbial communities from Lake Croche, Canada to study carbon cycling - C_130625_MF_MetaG | ecosystem: Environmental > Aquatic > Freshwater > Lake | place: Lake Croche, Canada... | reverse complement strand
CAATATGGTTTAATAAATCATAATGAATATGAAATGCATAATTATTTAAGATATTTATATGAATATACTACTAAACACTCGAACCGCCTATTGACTTTTGTGAAACATGAGAATGAAGCAGATATCAAAATTATATCTGTAACCTTTCAAGGATTTTTAATAGAAAATTGTAAAACCAAGAAAACCCATAATTTTGGCATATATGATGAACTTATTCAACTACCATATTTAACAGGAATCTATAATCGTATTGATAATAACCCCCATTATTTTATGAATAAACGTAACTACTTATTATCTTTTGCTGGTGGTTCATGGAGAGGATTAAAACATGAAAACGGAATTCCATTAAGAGATATTGTAATAAACAAATTTAATGAATTAAGTGAGGGAAAATCGGACCAGTATAATCTGTACAGTAAGCTATTTCACTGTCCTATCTTAGCTAAGACACATTCCGAAGAGGGAATGTTAGGATGGAATTATGGAATTTTTTCAGTAAAAGCAAAAGAAGTTTATTTAGATTCAGTATTCAGCTGGCAACCTTGTGGCGACACTTCTACTAGGCGTGGATTTTATGAAGCTATTTTATTAGGAAATATACCTGTAATTAGCAAGGGTAGTTATGATATTTATAAAAAATTATTAGTTGGAGAGGAAAGTATAAAAAATGTAGCTATTGTTTTGGATAATGATAAATTCTTTGACGCAGAATATATACTCGAAACTTTATTATCCATAAGCAATGATGAAATTATTCAACGTAGAAATAATATTTCTAACATTTGTAATAGGCTCCAATGGAATATAAACTCAGATGAAAATGTGCTTTCTGATGTTATTGAAATGGTAAAAAGGGAGTGATGTGAGGGTTGGTTCTCTCATACGCTCGGGAAATACTCCCAATCTAAATCGTTGCATACTTTTTTCCATATCATATCCTGTTCTAATTGTTTTTCACGATCCTTCATCATTGGAATATAAGGCAAATACTGTGTTTGATCCAATAATACGCATAATTGATAAAGTGTATATGTGTAATTGAAAAAATTAGTTCGATTTGCGGGACAATGCACCGCCCAAGGTTTCTGTATTTCAATAAATAATACACAGAGGGTTTCGTGTAATTCTTCATTCATAATAGGTGGTTTTATTCCAAATAGTGAATTGATGTATTGAATATGCTCGAAATATTTATTAAATCCTAGTTTCCTTAATATATCCCTCATTTTATCATAATTAATAAGTGACATATCTTCTATTCGTTCTTTCTTAATTCTTGCTTTAATCGCATTAATAACTTCTTCGGGTATCTGTGTTGTTTCTTTCGCCTGGAATTGGGATAAAATCTCTTTAAAATGGTTCAACCGTATATATGCTGTATAAGAAACTTCGTTGGGAGGCTCTTTATTCGTCGGTTTTGAACTATCTACAATATATGTTATAAATTTACCACAGCCTGGATTATTACAGATTAAAATACCCTCTTCATCTTGAGGTATCATTTCACCATTGTTACATATTTCGCAAACATCTGAGGTTACTATGAAGTTCTGTATATTAGATAGTTCATTACTAACATTACGCCAATAATTTTGAAATGCCTTTTTAGACTGATTATATTTTTCGCTTTGTATATTTGAAGATTCTGGTGTTATTGATTTTATTTTAAAAAAGGAATTAACTACATTCGAATTTTGAGTAGTAACCGTACCACTAGATATTTGTTGTTTTTGTTCGAAGTATTGAAATATATATTTAGAATTATCTAATAAATATTTTTTTTTTTCATTCTTCAGAGATTTTAGTTCTGCCTTTAGGCTAACTATTTTATCTTTAAAATCCAAATATTTCTCTATTTCAGTGTCATTTAATAGTTTTATTTTATCCTTTATTTCTAGTATATCTTGTTCAATCTCTGGTATTTTATTTATTTCTATATTATGAAAATATTCCAATAATTCATTATGTTTTTCATCTATTGTATTAGCTTGTTGTTTTTGTATTAATTTACTTTTTTTATTATTCATTATTAAATAGTAAACGGTGGTGTTTTTATGTAGGTTTTATTTTCTGAATATATTTTATTAGATTTGATTAATTATAAATGGTAGATATTGTTTTACATAATAATCACGATGCAATTTTTATGATGGCTATGATATTTATTCATGATTTTTTACACGATTTCGGTGATCTTTCGGGTAGAATTACATCAATTAAATCAGAAATCCAGGAATTTAGAACTTTTATTTCAGATATGGCTCCTAAGGCAGATGAAAAACCCTCAAAAAAGAAAGGAGGTAATCCAGATAATTTTTTTGAAGAAGAAGTACTAGATACTATTCTTTCAGAAACAGGTGATGTATTACAAAATTGGATATTGTTTCTTAAAACACACAATATTTCTGATTATTTTCCAGGAGAAGAGGCAACAAATATACAAACCATAATAAGTATTTATGAATCACTTTTAATTGGACCTAATACGAGATCGCGTTCTAGAGCAATTCAAATTGTACAAGATTTTATTTATGAAACAAAACTATATGTATATGGTTTAATTTATTCCGAAGAATCTCAAACTGGTGGTGAAGGGGAACTTATTGTTGCAAAACCAAATGATTTTCTTAAGATAAAACGTAAACTAGAGCCGCAATTTGTTCCTCAATATAAAAAAAAACCACAACAAGGGAATTTTGCAATCCATTGTGATCATATGAGAACAGCATTTGATAAAGCTATTTATAAGTTTTCAGATAATGAAGATATTGTTCGTTATTTTAGATTTATGAAAAAATTATATTTGTATTATGAAGATGAGGATAAGAATCCATACACTACGTTTAACAACAGCCATATTGAAAATGCATTAATTCTTTACTTATTAGATACAAAAAATGAGGTTATAGAAAATAGCAACACACATTTTATATTAGAATCATTACAATTACAATATATGTTGCATTTTAACAAAGATAAAATGAATGGTGGCGCACCCCAAGATATAATTACATATATTGATAGTGAATTTGCTAATGAATTGTTTGTTATTTTGGGTGCAGGAAAAGTAGATGAATTATATTCTGAATATAATGAAGAATCTGCAAACGATAGACTTAAAACCAAAATCCAGAGTTTAATAGAAAGAGTAAATAGTGATGCAGAAACAATAGGTATTTTAAATAGAAAAAATTATGATATGAATATTAGTATTGTGGAATCAAAATATGCAAATTATAAAATTATGGTAGAGCGCGGAGATAGAAAAACTGTCACCGCAAAAAAAGACTTTGTTTCTGCAGCTATGAATTTATTAAAATATATTTACAATACTGTATTTCAACACATTGAAAATATTGCAGCAAAATTAAATGCGGAAATCAGCAAATCCGCATCTAAAAGTTTAAGTGCTGAACAAAAAGAAGGTCCACAGATGATATTAGTAACTGTGGCAAAGGGTGGTAAAGAATATATATTAGCAAATTTAGATAAAACGCATCCTGATTTTAATAGTGTATTAAAAACTGACTGTGATATTATAGACCATGTTTCAAGTTCTAAAAAATTTACAACTGACACAATCGATAATAATATTAAAGATGCGTTTATTAAGTATGCTACAGAATTTCAAAGTAATAAAATACTAAAAAGTCAAACGGCAATCAGAGATGTGATAACAGAAAAAAAAAATGTGATAATAGAAAAAAATAAGAAATTAAATGTAATTGCTATTAATAATGCTGCTACTGATGCATTAATTGATGTAGGAATAGATAAAGACCATCATATCTGTCCTACAAGTTCAGTATGCGATGCACAAGGATCATTTGGTAGTTGTCCGCCATTAAAAACAATATCGAATCGTGAATTCTATCCCATGGATTTTAAAATTAAGAACCGTGATGAAAGTATATTTTATCATGGAAGAACAGAATTAAAAAAAAAGAATAGAATTACAGAAGCTAAAATCACATTTAGTGCTGAAGTAAACAATTTCTTTTTACCGGAAGTCCAAATAGATATTGATATTACTGAAAAACATGCTATTAATGTTCTTGGTGCGAATGAAAATTATAAGGAATTATTAAACACAATAGTTTCTATTTGGTCTAGAATATTTAAAAAAAAACCGAGTTATGAACTCTCACCAAACATGTTATGGGCTGCACTACAAAAAGATACTGTATTTACTGAATTTGTATCTGCAGGGGCTGTTAAAAGTGTGGGCGATTTATTTCAAGAAGTTAATTCTGTCGCTCAACTCGCTGGTTATGATAGTAGTAGAATTACTCCAAAAACCGAATTAGATATTTTAACAAAAAAAATAAATGGAGAATTCAGAGTAGGGGCAAATGGAGATCGCCCTTCTGGTGTTCGTGCAGGTTATATGTTATTAAAATCTATTTCGGGTATCAACGATAAAGCTATGGCCGGCTATTTTTCAACCGGTGTTGGACCATTCGCTATTCGCGGTGACATCCCCACAGATTTTTCTTTAAAAACAGGCGTTGCTGCTAGCTCCCCAACAAAGGCTGTTGCATTACCAAAAGCACTATCGAAGGCTGCTACTTCTAGTTCACTACCAAAACGTAGTTATAAAGATTGGGATCAATATAAAGTGAAAGATTTAAAGGATATTATTAGAGAACGAAATGAGCTTCAAGGTAAAAATCTTTCATTGAGTGGAAATAAGCCTGAATTAATAGATACTCTTATGCGCGATGATGGTACTATTAGTGGAGGAACACGAAAGAATTTGAATACTCACCTGAATAAAACTCGTAAATACATGAAAAATCGTGTATAATTTAAATATATAGAAATGTCAACAGCAATACAAATAGAAATACCTAGTGATATAGATTCAAATATTCATATCTCAAAAAAGCAATTTAAAAAAATGATATTTATAATGAACGCATTAGATCAGGGGTGGTCAGTAAAAAAATCAAACGATTCATATATTTTTACAAAGAAACATATCAATCGTAGAGAAATATTTCAAGAGAATTATTTAGAAGATTTTTTGATATCTAATTTTTCTACGGATCTACTTGAAATTCCCAAAAAAACAAATTAGCTATTTTACGAATATATGTAATTTTAATTACATATAAAGATATCTCTACAAAATTTAGGAGATTTTTATTTACTAGTTTACTATACTATTTTTAACGGATAGAATTATTTTTTCTGAAGTAATTATGTAGTATCTTTAAGAATAATTCAATAGTTGGGTGTATTGAATTATTAATTAATTATAATTTCCCCGAAATTATTTTCTTTGTGAATATTATAAGGAAAATCTTCCAAAATGGCTGGTGGTTTGATGCAATTAGTCGCTTATGGCGCACAAGACGTGTTCCTCACAGGAACTCCCGAGATCACTTTCTGGAAGGTGTCATACAGACGCCACACAAACTTTGCTATGGAATCTATTGAGCAAACATTCTCTGGCCAAGCCGATTTCGGCCGCCGTGTTACATGCACAATCTCCCGTAACGGAGATCTTGCTTACCGCACATACCTCCAAGTAACACTCCCCGAGATCAACCAATCCTTAAACAATGGAAGCGGTGTCTATGCCCGTTGGTTAGATTTCATCGGTGAGCAACTCATCGCCCAAGTTGAGGTCGAGATTGGTGGCCAACGCATTGACCGCCAATACGGTGACTGGCTCCACATCTGGAACCAACTCACCCTCTCTGCTGAGCAACAACGCGGATACTTCAAGCTCATTGGTAACACCACCCAACTCACATACATCACAGACCCTGGATTCGCGGATGTTTCTGGACCCTGTGCTTCTGCCAGTGGCCCCAACCAAGTTTGCGCTCCCCGCAACACACTCCCCGAAACAACTCTCTACATTCCCCTTCAATTCTGGTTCAACCGCAACCCTGGCCTTGCCCTCCCCCTTATTGCCCTCCAATACCACGAGGTCAAGATCAACCTTGACATTCGCCCCATCGGTGAGTGCCTCTGGGCTGTTACCACACTCTCTGGCTCATCCGGAACACAATCCGTTTCTGCTGCCTACCAACAATCCCTTGTTGCTGCCTCCCTCTACGTTGACTATATTTTCCTCGACACTGATGAGCGCCGCAAGATGGCCCAAAACCCCCACGAGTACCTCTTCGAGCAAGTCCAATTCACTGGTGACGAGTCCGTAGGATCCTCCTCCAACAAGATCAAGCTCAACTTCAACCACCCTTGCAAGGAGCTTATCTGGGTTGTCCAACCTGATGCCAATGTTGACTACTGCTCATCCCTCGATGCCGCCGGTGTCCTCTACCGCACACTCGGTGCCCAACCCTTCAACTACACTGACTCCATCGATGCCCTCCCCAACGCCATCCATGCCTTCGGTGGACCCGCCTCAGTTGAGTCAAATGAGGGTTTCATCAACGCCTCCGGCCTTTTCCAAATGCCCGGCGCTCTTGAGGCCTCTGGACTTCCCTCAGCCGGAAGCCAATGGGGATCTGTCCCATTCGGTGATGGTGCCAACGCCCAAGGATCCCTCGTATCCGATGCTGGCACATTCGTCCTTGCCGAAACCGCTTTGGACATGCACTGTTGGGGCGAGAACCCCGTCGTAACTGCCAAGCTCCAACTCAACGGCCAAGACCGTTTCTCTGAGCGTGAGGGCAGCTACTTCGACGTTGTTCAACCCTTCCAACACCACACCCGTGCCCCTGACACAGGTATCAACGTATACTCCTTCGCCCTCCGCCCTGAGGAACACCAACCCTCTGGCAGCTGCAACTTCTCTCGCATTGATAACGCTGTTCTCCAACTCGTTCTCTCCAGCCCCACAGTTGCCGGTGTTGCCACCGCCAAGGTCCGTGTATACGCTGTTAACTACAACGTCCTCCGTGTCATGAGTGGCATGGCTGGTGTTGCTTACTCCAACTAAACGTACTGCATTTATGCAGTCGTATATATTTTTTATTAAAAATCCTATAAAAAATTAATATAAGAAGTTATTTCTTATATTAATCGTAAAAGTCTTTGCTCAGGAGTTTGCCGGAGCAAATAAATACTCTATTATGATAAGATATCTGGTTCAGCCCAGCATCAAGCATATTAAATTCTTGAATATAATAATTTATGTTTTTTTACCACTCTATCATGGTAAAGAATCTTGCTCAACCTCAACCTTAAGGTTGAGCAAGATTTTGGTAATATTGCTATTTCTCATCTTCTTCATTGCCAGTTTTTACAATCATTTTAGTACCCTTGCAATTCTTTTCATAAATTTCCATAGCTAAATTACAATTCTGTTTACGTATTCCTTCGATCGCACTACATTTTGTATCATTGATATCTTTACTGCATTTTATAAATTCTTCGCAAGAATTAATATAGATTTGTTTGATTTTCTCACAATCCATTATACTAAATCACTATACTATTTTTCCTATTATTGAACATAAACGGGTTATTTATTCAAACACTTATTTTGCTTATTGTAATAATTTACATACATAAACTGCAAAAACATTCCAATCAAACAAGCAATATATAAATCAAATACAATAATAACTCGTTGGTTCACCAAGGATTCCCTATTATAATAAAACCACGGCAAAGAAAAAAATCCGAATGCTAATTGTCCTACCTGCGCACTAGTAATATAAACTTTGTATTTATTTATGAGTGGTCGAATACAGTGATGTAAGGATAAAAAATAATATCCATACATCACTGTATGTATTCCGGAATTAATCAAGGATGCGAAATAAACACCCTCGAATTCATAAATATATCCTAAGTGCCATACAAAAGTTGCACCGATATGATGAAATTTCTGTAAAAATATGGGTTGCTTTCTCTTAGCATACAAAATCATAGTATCCACATATTCATAGTATTTTGATAAATAAAACCAAAAAAGTATCCATCGTATACCTGGACTGTTAAAATAAAACCCATGTTCCGAAGATACACCTTTTTCTATTAAAACTTTAAATAAATTTACGAAAGTGTATAAACTAAATAAACATAATCCATAATTGTGTAGAAGAGAGAACCTATATACATAATAAGGATGTATTTTTTCAAAAGTTTTCTTTGGCAAGGTTAAATATTGGCATGTTGCTAATATGGGTAACGTAAGATGCAACATTTTATATATTTACCGGTGTTTTATTTATATTAATTTTATCGTAAAACTGCATAAAAACGAATTTATGAAATAAGTAAAAGATGTCCTTAAATGTATCAACATTAAATACACAAAATGATTTATTAATGAAGAATCTAATGGATTTTTATAAAGATAAAGATAATCTTAAAAAGATGATGCACATCATTAATGGAGAATCAAAAATATCCTTACGAATTGTAGATTGGTTCGTTACTAATTTCGCAAAGAAATATTATACTGTTTATGAATTACCATCCAAAACCACGGGTGATGTACAACGGTTCAAGGTATATAACGATTATAAGTTAAAACTCAAGGCATACAGTAAACGTCGGTTTGATCCTTTTTGTAGATGGGAACGTATTTCGATACCTTATGATGACGAAAAAATAATGGAAACCACGATTGGACAGTTAAATTTCTTTAAATGGGCAATAGAAAATAAAATTGTAGACTATATTGAGTCAAATTATACAGATATTGAAAATGATATGAATCATAGAAATAGCACTTCGAAACGTCGTAGTCCTACAGAAACCGAATCTGATAACTCAGTAGATAATAGTAAAACACGTAAGAAACGTGAAGAATTATCGGTTTCTGCATGTAAATGTATTAAAAAAGAAACCGTGAAAATTATTGTGAAATTCAATTGAATAGAACATTGGTTTCGTTCCTTCTCCCTTCTAAACCTTGCGTTTTTAATCCCGTAGACCTTTTCCTGGATTACCAGGTTTATAATTTTTATATGTTTTATTTGCTCTTTCAAGTACATCATATCCTACACGTACTGGTAGAATCAAAACTTCAGATACTATCAAAACCCCGTACCACAAATAATCGCCAGCATTCATCATTTTGTTGTTATGTAAAAAGTTACATAACAACCTAAAACAATCAATTTTTTACCAATTGTTATATTCTCTCTCATGATTTACTGCTTCTTTTATATATCTAGAAATCTGCTTCAACCATACATTTCCCTGATCCGAAGAATCTTGTGGGTCATAGGTAACATTTTGATTTGTCTTGATTCGAAGTGCATAAGGTTCATTATCAAGCCAATCATCATGATACTTCTTACACTTTTGCAAGTATTCCAAACTAATCCCACCCTCACCTTGTCTACTACGTTTCGCAACACGTTCCTTACAAACCTCAGCATCAGCATCAATATAGACTATACCATTTAATCCAATATCATCTGAAAATTCCTTATAAAATTTTTGATAAATCTGGTAACAAACATCATCGATCTTCCCATCATCGTACAACATCTTCGCAAAAATCCGTTTATCCGCAGCTAATGAACGCTCAACGATTATTGCCGAATAATGACCCGACCCTGTTTTGATAGCATTGCGAACCATAGATAATCTTGACGCATATGCCATAACTTGAAACGCAAACGCATATTTATCGGGGTTCGCATAAAACTTTTGTAGAATATTTTCACCTGTCTTTTGGTCTTTAATCTCTTCCCAAACATCCAATGGCTCTCTCAAGAACAATACAGACTTATCGTGTTCGTAGTATTTTTCTAGATTTTCAATAATTGTGGTTTTTCCAGAACCAATATTTCCTTCGATAGAAATAATAACAGGTTTGTTCGACATGGTTTAATTTATTACTTTTACTTTAAATTATAACAACATAATTTAAAATCAATTTTTTGAAGGAACCTTGGTTCCCTTTATTCAAGGTCAAAAAAGAATAATTGAAATAATCTACCATTATCAATAGAATTACCAAAATATCCAGATGCAGCATGGAACATTTGTGCATCAAATAAAACTAATCTATTGTATTTATTTCCTACTACATCCACTACATCAAATTGTGTTCCATCCAATAATCCTGTCTTAAAAACACTATCAAAATCATTATTTAATTTCATATTTTTTGTTGCCTTTGAACGATAAAAGGTTGTTCCTGTTTCAGGTGGCGCATCAGGAGTTAAAAATATAATACCAGCATATTGTTGTCCATCAAAATGATAGACCAAATTATCTCCTGCAATGCAAGATTGAAAACAGCAATTTACTCCATACTTTGTCCAATTCTTTATTTTAGATCCCAAAATATTCTCAAATCTTAATTTCAAATTAGGAAATCGATATACTCTATCTGTACGTTTTCCTTTATGATAATCTGGATGTTCATTAAATTGTTGTTTTAATGCGTATTCACGAATCTTATCCGGATTTTTATAGAAATCATCAACTACTACAAAAGATGGTATATATTTTTTGGTTGTGGCATAAAAAAGAAAATCAAATATAGTTTTCCATTCATCATCTATTTTCATTTCTAATTTTAATGTTTCAATAATTTCTGCCTGTTTGATATGAACCGACCATCCAGTTTTTTCTAAAGAATTATTTTTAAAGACATCACATACATCAGGTCTATTTTCTATTTTAAATATACCATTAGGCTTTTCAAATGCGGTGTTATCATAATTTAATCGTATAGGCAAAACACCTTGATGAAAATGAAAACACCAACCTACAATATAAAGATTATCGTCTTCTATTTTATACTCTTGAATTTTACCAAGAACATCATGAATTAAGGTATCATACATATTTGTATTATCTATACTATAAAAAATATATTTATGCTGGTATTTAAACTAAATATTTTTTAATAGAAAAATATAAATAAGATTTTTCTATATTAGTAGAGAAGAGAATGACAAAGGGTATAGTTATTCCAATAATGGAAAGATACGAAGAATTATTAATAAATAACCTTCATGTTTTACGTAAAGATATAAAATGTAAATTACCAATAGAACTGTGGCAAGTTGGTCAAGAAGTAAGCGATAATATGATTCTAATATTAGATAGTTTAAAAGAAGAGTATAATTTATCTTTTCAAAACGTTGCAGATTACACAGAAGATCCAAACTATTGGAAAGGATGGCAAATAAAAGCATTCATTGTAAAACATACCAAATTTGATGAAATTATTTTATGTGATTGTGATAGTGTATTTTTAGTAAATCCTGAAATTATTTTTTCTGATCGTAATTATTTGAGAACAGGTACCTATTTTTTTAAAGATTGGATTAAACACGAGCCAGCAAATCGAGAAATAGAAATTCCTGCAAGGAAACAGTTCATAAGAAAACTCTTACCTTATAAAAAACGATATTTTCCAGAGGAATGGAATTATATTTATGATTTACCTGATACTGTACAGCCAATGTGGTACTATCAAGAATCAGGAGTTGTCTATTTAAATAGAGAACTGCATGCAGATGTAATCGAAACAATCTATTTACTTAATTTTACACATCAAGAAACATACAAATATGTATATGGTGATAAAGAAACCTTTTGGTTATCCTTCGTAATTCATGATAAACCATTCTTTATGAATGAAGTTCATGCTGAAAACTATAAAATAAATCCAAAATTACCTTATTTTATAAATAATATAAATGAGGTACCTAATGCGTTTTGTCATTTTTATAATAAAAAGTTTTTCTTTTCTCAAAAGGGATATCCACATATATTTATAAACAAATATAAATCTATAATTTACAATTGATATATTGTCTTTTCTTTCCAATAATCATGATAGGATGGTTTATTCGAGTTTCTAGTTTCATAATGATTTTAAACATATTTTATTATATACAATTATAATATAATAAAATGTCATACACATTAACAGCAATAATAATAATATTAATACTCGTGTATATCACTTATAAATTATATGAAATAAACAACAATATAACTATAAATAATAGTTTAGTAACTAAAAATATAAATTATGGCAATCAACCTATACCAAAAATAATTATTCAAACATGGAAGTCGAATAGTATACCCCAACGATATATGCAACTAATAGATTCTATAAAAAAATACAATCCAGATTATGAATACTTATTTTTTACGGATAGTGATATTGAACAATTTTTAAAAACCCATTATTCAGAATATTATGAAACCTATGTTCGATTACCTATCAAAATACAACGAATTGATTTTTTTAGATACATAGCTGTTTATCATTTTGGTGGATTTTATATGGATCTAGATATGCATTGTTTAAAACCTTTCGATGAGTTATTAAAATACAGTTGCGTTTTCCCAGTAGATGAATTTATTCACAAACATATGTGTCAGTTAAATAGATATAAAATATTTTGCGATAAAGGTTATTACTATTTATTAGGACAATATGCCTTTGCAGCCGCACCAAAACACCCATTTATTAAAAATCTTATAGATAATATTCACAAAAACATTAATTTATACATCCAACATCTAAACAGTGATTCAGAAGACTATGTTTATAAAACTACTGGACCTGATTTTGTTACAAGTTTATATATGAATTTTCCATACAAAGAAGATATTTTTATTATCAACAATGGAAAACGCCAATATTTTGGAGATTATGCAAAACATAATTACTTTGGAACATGGAAATAGTTAAATTATAATATAATTATTTTATTGTTATATTATAAACAATGAATAAAAGAATAATTTTAGCAATATCTATTATTGTATTTATTCTAGTATTATATCTATGCTATAGATTCTTTTTAAATACTGAGAATTTTGATGATTTAAAAAACATGAATCTGTTAAACAATAAAATATCTGAAGCAGTAAACCTGCCAAATTTGCGAAAATGGACATATTCTCCTAGTGCGTCTTGGCGTTTATTAAAAGCTGGAGAATATAGTGCTCCTTTAACAACACTAAATTTTGCACAATACAAAAATATAAGCATTTCATTCTTTATTCAAGTTAATACTGGTATGAATCAATGGAGAAACATTTTTCATTTTACATCTGCTCCAGATGGTCCAACAGGTAAAGGATTAGGAGGAGATTGGAATTGTTGTGATAAGGGAAAACGTATTCCTGCTATGTGGATTTTTCCAGATAATACAACAAATATGCACATTCGATTTTCTACCGATAGCGATGGAAACGACGGTATAAATTCATCCGATTTTACTCCAAATATTTCATTTCGTAAACCATACTTGTTAACTTTGACATTTAATGAAAACCATTTTAATTTTTTTATCAATAAAACACTAGTTTGTAATCGAGATTTTAATAATATTTATCCACGTAATGAAAACACCTATTTATTCATATGTGACCCATGGCATAGTGCAAACGATGGTATTTTAATAAATAACTTCACACTTTATGATGGCGTTTTAAACCAAGATGATGTGAATAAAATGGTTGATAAGGCACAAGAAGATAACTCGAAACCGGCTGGTCCACCTGGACCCGCTGGACCACAAGGAGCCGCTGGTGTTCCTGGTCCAGCCGGCCCTGCTGGTGCAGCAGGTCCTGCTGGTGCTGTAGGACCAACTGGTGCAGCTGGAAAAGCCGGCTCTGCTGGACCTGCTGGACCTGCTGGACCTGCTGGTGCCGTAGGACCTGCTGGTGCAGTAGGACCACAAGGAGCAGCTGGAAAAGCAGGTAAAGATGGCAACGATAATGGTATTCCTGGTCCTGCTGGTAAAGATGGTAAGAATGGTGCGGTCGGACCACAAGGTGCTATAGGCCCAATAGGCCCAATAGGACCCATAGGACCCATAGGACACGTAGGAGCTCAAGGATTAATTGGAGCAATGGGACCAATGGGACCTAAGGGAATAGATGGT
>Ga0114960_10002666_pt1 | contig 13817 bp, 10 predicted proteins | sample C_130625_MF_Meta_FD_92637 | JGI IMG/M metagenome (GOLD analysis project Ga0114960, IMG submission 92637) | Freshwater microbial communities from Lake Croche, Canada to study carbon cycling - C_130625_MF_MetaG | ecosystem: Environmental > Aquatic > Freshwater > Lake | place: Lake Croche, Canada... | reverse complement strand
GACATGCGGATCGTGCGGAATGTCGACGGCGAGCAGTTGTGGCGGGTGACGGCCCGGACCTCGGCGCTTTCCGGCATCGACTTCGGGGACTTCCTCGGCCTTGTCCGCTCGAGGATCGACCCCATCATCGCCGCCCATGGCGGCACGGAGCGCGGCGTGATCGCCGATTCCACCGGGGCCATGCCGCTCATCAACGCCATCCAGAAAACGCTCCTCTCCGACCTGTTCTCGAGCTTCATCTCCGCCTTCGTCGTGATCACGCTGATGATGATCGCCGTGGAGCGGGGGGTCGTGGCCGGGCTCGTCTCGATGATCCCCAACGTGTTCCCCACGATCCTCCTGTTCGGGTTCCTCGGCTGGGCGGGGACAGCCCTCGACATCGGCAGCGTGATGACCGCATCGATCGCGCTCGGGATGGCGATCGACGGCACGCTCCACTTCCTCACCTTCTTCCGCCGCGGGCTCCGCACCGCACCGGCCGGGGCAGACGCAACAGACCGGCGCCAGCGACGCGTGGCGGCCGTCCATGGCGCGTTCCGGCATTCGGGAGCCGCGCTCACCGAAAGCTCGGTCGTGTGCGCGTGCGGCATCCTCATGTTCGCCTGGAGCTCGTTTGCGCCGACGAGCCGCTTCGCCTGGCTGCTGGCGCTCCTCATCGCCGCGGCCCTTGCCGGCGACCTCGTCCTCCTCCCGGCGCTCCTCGTCGGCCGGTCAGGGCGGTTCTTTCGGGCGCTGGCGCCGGTCGATGGCGACCCGGCCTCCGACGGCTGAGCCCTCGGAAGACGCCCGCTCCCACCCCGCGGCCGCCGATGGCTCTTTCCGCCGGCAGTCGACGAGGCGGCGAGGACTACTCCGCCGACTCGGCTTCCCCCCCGTCTCGCGACACGAGGGCCACATAGACGCGGTTGTCGGTGCTGTCGGCGAGGAGCGCCACCGCTCCGTCGGCCCGGACAGTCATCGCCCCGCCGGCGTGGAAGGCGTAGGGATTGTCGTCGTTGGAGACGTTGATCACCGCACAGCCCGCTTGCTTGGGGTCGAGGTCGGTAGCGCCACTCAAGCCGCGCGTGAGTCGAGCGGTGTTGAAATCTCCGTAGAAGCAGGCCACGAGCAGATTGCCGGCGGCGGCATTCACGGGCACCCGCCGCCCCTTGAACCAGCGTTGCTGTCTGCCCGCCTCCTCGATGAAGCAGAGCGTTTTGGAAAGCCCGTCGGTGACTTCCCGAAACCGCACCCGCCGCGCCGTGGCGATGTCCTCGGCACCGAACAACGAGTTGGAAGTCGGCAGGGGAGGCAGACCGACACAGACGGCAAGGGTCGCATCGATCCCCCGCAGGGGGGCGTAGTCAGTTCGCGGCATCGGGTAAGGGACGCCGGCCGGCATCCCGAAGTACTGCAGGAACGCATTGTAATCGTCGGGCATGCCCGACGGGGTGGAAGGACAGACAAACAGCGGCACCGGCGTCCGTACCTCGACGCTGCCGCGGCCCCCCGGAAACGGCGGCGGAAGATTCAGCGGATCGATCAGGGCGCGCCGGTTGTCGAAGCGCGTCGCCAGCGCCGTTTCCTCGAGATACGGCAGGAGCCTTCCCAGCGGCCCCATCGGCGAGCGGGCAAACGAGTGGATGGGGAAGAAGGGATTCGGAGGGGTCGGATACTCCGCCAGTGAGAGTTCCTGACGCCACGTCGGGATCGATCCCTGGGCCGCCTCCTGATTCGACACCGCCATCCCGAGCTGGCGGAGATTGTTGCCACAGGAAGCCCGCCTGCCAGCCTCGCGGGCAGCCTGCACGGCCGGCAGGAGCAGGCCGACGAGCGTGCCGATGATCGCGATCACGACGAGGAGTTCGACGAGCGTGAAGCCCTGGGCCGGTCGGCAGGTCGGCCGACGACCTACCCCCGCAAGGAGAGCGTCGGCTCGGTGAAGGATGCGCGAGCGGCTCGTCATGACGGTGTTGAGCCTTTGTGGACGGTGAGGTGATGCCGCCTTGAAATCACCCTACCAGTCCACCGACTCTATCTCCAGTCGGCAGTCGCTCGGCCGGAAACCCCGAAACACCTGTGTATTCCGTAAGAATCCACCGCTCATTCTGGCATCTCCACGACCGCCTTGATGACGCCGTTGGTCGGCTCGAGGAGCGTGGGGAACTTGGCAATCGTGTCGGCAAAGGGGATCCGGTGGGTGATCCACGGAGCGGTGTCGATCCGCCCCTCCTCGATCAGCGTGATGATCCGACGAAAGTCGCGCGAGAGGGCGTTGCGGCTGGCGAGGATCGAGAGCTCGCGGCGGTGCATCACCGGCGCGTGGGGAAAAGAGACCTCCGCCTGCGTGATCCCCACAAACACGAGCCGGCCGCCGAAGGCGCAGGAGGCAAGCGCCCCCCCCATGCTGGCATTGCTCCCGGTGGCGTCGACCACCACCTCGCAGAACCGGCCGTCGGTGAGTTCGCGGACGGCATCGAGGTCGGAGGCGCCGCCGGTGGCGAGGAGCGTGTCGGCCACCCCCATCCGCTCCCGCACGAACGCCAGTCGCGCCGCCACCCGATCGATGACGATCACCCGTGCGCCCGAGAGCTTGGCAAACTCGACCGCCGAGAGCCCGATCGGCCCGGCGCCGATGACGAGCACCGTCTCGGCCCTCGTCGGCGCGCCCCGGTCGATCGCATGGCAGCCGATGGCGAGCGTTTCGACGAGCGCATTCTGTTCGTGCGCGAGTTTCGGCGAGCGGTGGAGCTTGCGGGCCGGCACCGTGAACCGCGGCCGCAGCCCACCGTCGCAGTGAACGCCGAGCGTCTGATGGTGCTCGCAGCAGTTGGTGAGGCCGCGTTGGCAGGAGTGGCACTGCTGGCAGTTGATGTAGGGCTCGACACAGCAGCGGTCCCCGGGAGCGACGTTCTCGACCCCCGGCCCCACCGCCATCACCTCGACGCCGAGTTCGTGCCCCGGGATCCGCGGATAGCTGAAAAACGGCATCTTGCCGAGATACCCGCCGTAGTCGGTGCCACAGATGCCGACGGCGCGGACGGCGACGACCGCTTCCCCAGGCCCGGGAGCCTCCGGTTCAGGCACGTCGATGACGCGGAAGTGATGGGGCTTTTCGAGCTGGAGAGCCTGCATGATGGAACGATCCGAAGGGAAGTGTCAGCCGACGGGAAGGGAGTAGAACCGGGTCGCATTGCCGCCGAGGATCGCCTCGCGCTCGGCGGCAGTTAGCGGCGTGAGGAACTCACGAACGATCCCAATCACATCGGCATATTCCGCGGCGAGGGTGCAGACCGGCCAATCACTGCCGAACATCAGCCGCTCCGGCGAGAAGGTCTCGAGGGCCACCTCGAGGTACGGTATGAAATCGGCGCGATTCCAGCCCTGCCAGGCCGCCTCGGTGACGAGCCCCGAGAGCTTGCAGAGGACGTTGCCGTGGGCCGCGAGGGCCTCGAGATCGTGCCGCCAGGGGTCGAGCTCCCCTGCCTTGATCCGCGGCTTGGCGAGATGATCGAGGACGAACGGCTGCTCGGGAAACCGGCCGACGAACTCCACCGCTGCGGGAAGCTGTTGCGGATAGAGAAGCAGGTCGTAGGTGAGGCCGAACGTCGCGAGCTTTCCGATACCGTGGAGAAACGATTCACCGAGGAGGAACCGCGGATCGGCCTCGTCCTGAACGACATGGCGGACGCCGACGAACTTCGGCTGCTCTGCAACCTCCCGGAGTTGATCGACAACGTGCGTGCTCCGCAGGTCGACCCAGCCGACGACACCGCGGATGAGCGGATCGGCAGCAGCGAGTTCCAGGAGCCAGCGGCTCTCCTCGAGCGACTGCCTCGCCTGCACGGCAACCGTGCCTCCGATGCCCTCCGCCGCAGCAAGCGGCGCGAGATCCTCGGGAAGGTGGTCGCGCGCCAGCCGCTCCATCCCCCTCCCGATCCAGGGATACTCGGCGGCGGAATAGCTCCAGAAATGTTGGTGGGCATCGATCCGCATGGCGGGATCTCCTCGGTGCCGGACGGGGGCCGACCTTGCCTGCGCGACGTCAGTTGTTCTCCGGCAGTCCCTCGACGTGGCCGACATTGTGCACCGGCGCGAAGATCCCCCGCACCTCGGCGAGCAGCTCGCGGTCGATCGGCTCGGCCGCCCAGGTTGCCCAGTCACGGATGTTGGCCGGATTGGCGCTCCCCGCGATCGTCGTGGCGATCAGCGGGTTTTCCAGGGAAAACTGGAGCGCGAGCTTGGCGATCGGCGTCCCCCGGGCCCGACAGACCGCCGCCGCCCTCCGCGCCGCCTCCTTCACGCTCTTCGGCTCCTTGAGCCAGACAGGCAACGTCGCATCGGTGAGGAGCCGGGCGCTGAACGGCCCGGCGTTCATGACGCCGATGCCGCGTTCCACGAGCCAGGGCACCGTCTCGTCGCCGAAGCGCGTGTTCTGGAGCGTGTACTGGTTGTAATTGAGAACACAGTCGACGTCGGCCTGGTCGCAGATGAAGCGGAAGATCTTCTGCGGATAGCCACTGAATCCGATAAACCGCACCTTGCCGGCGTCCCGGATCTTTTTCAGCGCCGGCAACGTCTCGTCAATGACCTGCTGCATCGGCACGAACTCGATGTCGTGGCAGAGGATGATGTCGAGGTGATCGGTGCCGAGGCGGTGGAGCGAGACGTCGACGCTCTCCGCGACCCGCTTGGCCGAGAAGTCGAAGTGGCCGAGGTCGTATCGCCCGAGCTTCGTGCACAGCGTGTAGGAATCCCGCGGCACCTCTTTGAGCGCGATCCCGAGGAGCACCTCGCTCATTCCCCGGCCATAGAAGGGGCTGGTGTCGATGAGGTTCATCCCCAGGTCGAGGGCCACGTGCACGCTTGCGAGGGCCTCCTCCACCGTCACCCGGCGGAACTCGGCCCCCAGCGACGAGGCCCCGAAGGCGAGGATCGGCACCTCGAGCCCGGTGCGGCCGAGCAGTCGTCTCTTCATCGGAGGTTCCTCGAGGGTCAAGAGAAGGTGCGGCAGCCAACGGTCAACAGCAGGTTCGCCCACGGGGCCTGCTCGGCGGTCTGGATCGTGAGGACATGGTCGACCGAGGAAACCGCCTCGTAGAAATCCCACTTGAGGATCGGCTCGAGCTCGCAATGGGCCCCGGCCGCGGCGAGGATCCGCCGGTACTCCGCCCACACCGGCGGATCGCCCGGCGTGGCGGCGGCGTAGGGATCGGTGCGGTCGATCCCCATCGTGTTGACGCCATCGATCCGCACCGTGCCGAGGATCGCCTCGAGGACCTGCGCGACGGTGGGGATTCCGGGGGAGAGTTGCAGGGAGACGAGCTCCGCCCGCGGCCCGCGCTTGTTCAACGCGGGGTAGTTGCCGTCGGCGATGAGCACCTTCGAGTGGTGCCCGGCCTGGGCGAGGATACGGAGGATGTCGGGGTGGACAAGCGGCGTGTTGAGCATGGGGGAAGAAGTGTTTTTAGAGGGTGGAGCGGGGAGCGAGCGTGTCGAGAGCGCGAATGCTGTCGATCGTCATCCGCGCGGCGGTGTCGGCATCAGGGAGGGGGAAGACCTCGGCCGAGAGATACCCCGCATAGCCGATGTGACGCAGGGCCGTGGCGATTGGCGCTGTCGCCGTGTGGCCGCTCCCCATGGGGCGGCGGTTGGAATCGGCCCAGTGGACATGGCCGACGAGATCGCCACAGGCGACCAGCGCCGCGGCCGGATCGGCCTCCTCGATGTTCATGTGGAACAGATCACAGAGCAGCTTGACGTTGTGAAGGCCCTGGCCACGGAGGAACGAGGCCGCGTCACCGACCTGCGTGAAGAGGTTTGTCTCGTAGCGGTTGAGGGGCTCGTAGAGGAGCGTCTGCCCGCGCCCCGCGGCATGCCGACCGAGGTGATGGAGGGCCGCGGCGAGGTGCTCGAGGGCGTCGGCCCGCGACACATCCCCTTCGTGGCGCCCCTGCATCGAGCCGATGATCACCGGCGCTCCCAGATCAGCCGCGACGTTGATGAGCAGCTCGATGAAGTCGCGGGCCTCGCCACGGATTCGCGCGTCGGCATGGGTGAGCGAAAGCTTGTGCCGCACCCACCCCGCGCCGCTTCCCACGGCAGCCAACGGCAGTCCGTGGGATTGGAGCTGCGCTTCGAGTCCACTCTCGGCCAGCTGTTCCGCACCCGTGGGAAATACCTCCACCGCATCGAAGCCGAGTTCGGCGGCACGACGGCAGCCCACCTGAAGCGCCTCCGCCGCCGTGGCCCCATGGAACACGAACGGCCCCTGCCGCGCCTCGCTCACGAGGCACACCGTCACCGCGCTCTTCATGCGACCGGCCTCCGCTGTGGAGCGAACAGCGGCCGGAGATGCCGCTCGTAGAGATTCTCCGTCACCTGCCGGCCGACGATGTCGCAATGGGCCACGAGGAGATCGGTGTACCGGGCCCCCTGCTTTGCCGCCACCTTGAAGGAAACATGGAGGAGCTGACGGACATGCGGATTGAATCGGGGATCGGTGGGGAGATGGCGAATCGCCGCCGCCAACCGCGGCCCCTCCCAGGATGCCACTTCCGCGGCCGCAGGGAGACGCGTCCGGTCGATGTCGATCACGGTGGCATACGGGGCACAGAGTTCGTCAACGTGTTCGAGGGCGTAGGCATAGATCTCCTTGGCGAGGGTGAGGCCGTCTCCCCCTGCCTCGGAGAGGCCGATGAGCTCCTCGAGCCACGTCGTGCCCGCCGTCTTCACATGGACGCCGGCGCCGGTGCGCTCGAGGGCCCGGCGGATGACCGGATAGAGGGAGAACTTGTCGCTCCCGCTGTGCACCGAAAGCTTGAGCCCCGCCGGCAGGCCATAGGTGGCCGAGGCGTGGGCGAGGACGGCAAGATCGTCGTTGAACTCCCGTTCGAAGGCGGCGAGATTCCCGACGTAGTCGACCCCCTTGTTGAATCGACCGGTGAACTTCGGGGCGATTGTGTCGAGCGGGACGCGCTCGTCGGCGAGCAAGCAGAGAATGACGAGCAACTCCCGCGGTGTCTGCGGGCTGTCGGTCTCGTCCATGCTCACTTCCGTCACGAACCCGATCTCTCCCTTCCGAGCCGCGATGTGGCGGTGGATCGCGCCGGCCTCGCGGGCCGCGAGGAGATACTGCCCGGCGATCCGGGAGACGACGTCGGCGTCGAGCACGAGCGCCTCCCCCACCCCCGCCACATTCAGCGTGCCTGTCAGCTCAGGATGCCGGGCCACGAAGGCGGCGATCTCGGACGCTGACGCCGGCTTGCCGATCGCGTCGGCAACGTCGATCGTGAAGAAGTCGCTCGTGTCGAGGAAGCGATCGACCGTCTCGAGGCGGATGTGATCGGCATCGACAAACCACGGATGGCGCCAGCCCCGCTTTTCCACCCCCTTCGCCGCCGCCGCCCGGACGCTCGGCGGTTCGCTGCCGACGAAGCCATGCTCGCGGTTCGACTTGTTCCACACCGGGGCGACGACGACCCCTTCCCCCTCGAGCCTTTCAAACGCCGCCAGTTGCGCGGCGGCCTGATGGGCAAAACGGTCACCGACACCGAACGACAGCCGGGGAAGGCTGGTGCTGGAAGGGGCGTGCATCGGGAAGTCCTGGTTCAGACGTCCTGGTTCAGACGTCGAGATTCTTCACATCGAGGGCGTGGCGCTCGATGAACTCGCGCCGCGGTTCCACCTTCTCCCCCATGAGCACCCGGAAGAGATCGTCGGCCGCAGCGGCGTCGGTCATCGTCACCCGGAGGAGGGTGCGGTTGGCGGGGTCGAGCGTCGTGTCGCGGAGCTCCTCCGCGTTCATCTCGCCGAGCCCCTTGAAGCGGGTGATCGACAGCCCCTTCTCACCGGCGCGGCGGACGGCGGAGAGGAGGCTGCGGAGATCCTCCAGGCCGATGACGTTCTCGCCGCGGCGGAGCGAATAGCGCGCGTCCTCGGTGCCGGTGCGGTCCTCCGGAAGGAGCGACTCGATGCCGAAGCCCATCTCCTTGAGCTCGGCGAGCCCGGAATTGATGCTCCGCACCTCGTGGAGATCGACGATCACGAGTTGGTCTTCATGCTCCACCGACTTCGCGTCGGCCCCCGGCGCCGCGGCTGGAGCATGCGCGTCCTCGGCCCGCCCCACCGCGAGCGCCCCACCGGCGGCCTTTTCTTTCCCCTTTACGAAAGCCTCGAGCTGCTCGCGGCTGGAGAACCAGTGCTCTTCGCTTCCGAAATAGACATGGAACATCGGCAGCTTGGCGGTGGCTGCGTCGCGGCGGGCGGCATGATCGCGAAGGCTGATCCCGCGCCGCTCCAGGGCGACCAGAGCGTCCTCGAGGCCGGCGAGCGTGCGGCAGAGCTTCTGCATCGGCGCCCCGGAGATCTCGCGGCCGTCGCCGGGGAGGAAAACCCCCTCGCCGAGGCCCTGGTCGAGGAGCTGCGTCTTCATCTCCTCTTCGGTTTGCACGTAGTAAACCTGCTTCTTGTTGCGGACGCGGAACAGCGGCGGCTGGGCGACGTAGACGTGCCCCGCGGCGACGAGTTGGTACATCTGCCGGTAGAAGAACGTCAGCAGGAGCGTGCGGATGTGCGAGCCATCGACGTCGGCGTCGGTCATGATCACGATCTTGTCGTAGCGCCGCTTGCCGAGGTCGGCGTCGGTGCCGATGCCGGCGCCGATCGCAGAGATGACGCTGCGCACCTCCTCGTTGGCAAGCACCTTGTCTTCCCGGCTCTTGTAGGCGTTGATGATCTTGCCGCGCAAAGGGAGGATCGCCTGATATTCGCGGTGTCTTCCCCCCTCCGCCGACCCGCCGGCCGAATCACCCTCCACGAGGTAGAGCTCGCAGCGGGCCACGTCGCGGCTGGTGCAATCGCGGAGCTTGCCGGGAAGCCCTCCTCCGGAGAGCGCCCCCTTCCGCTCGCGGAGGAGCGCCTTGGCCTTGAGGGCCGCCGCGCGGGCCTCGGCAGCGAGCACGCCCTTCTGGACGATCGCTTTGGCGTTCTTCGGATTCTCCTCGAGGTACTTGGCGAGGAAGTCACCGACGGCGGAGTTGATGATCCCTTCCACTTCGCCGTTGCCGAGCTTCGTCTTCGTCTGCCCTTGGAACTGCGGGTGGGGGACGCGGACGCTCACCACCACCGTGAGGCCTTCACGGACGTCGTCGCCAGTAGGCACGAGATCCTTGTAGAGCCCCGTCTTCTTGCCGTAGGCATTGAGTGAACGGGTCAGCGCGGCCCGGAAGCCGGAGACGTGCGTCCCCCCTTCCGTGGTCGAGATGTTGTTGACATAGCTGTGGAGGTTTTCGGTGAACTCGCCGGTGTACTGCATGGCGATGTCGAACGAGACTCCCTCCTGCTCGCCGACGATCGAGATCACATCGGCGTGGATCGCGTCGCTCGAGCGATTGAGCCACTCGACGAATTCGACGATCCCCCGCTCGTAGAAGTATTCCTCCGTTTGGCCGCTGGCGGCGTCGGAGAAGATGATCCTCACGCCGGAGTTGAGGAAGGCGAGTTCCTGGAGGCGGCGAGCGAGAACGTCGAAGGAAAACTTCGTCGACGGAAAGATCTGCGGATCGGGCTTGAAGGTCGTCTTCGTGCCGGTGCGAGTGGTGGTGCCGACGTTGCGCACCGGGCCCGTGACGACGCCGCGCTCGTACTCCTGCTGCCAGAGATGGCCGCCACGCGAGACCTCCACCTCGCACCATTCGGAGAGGAAGTTCACCACCGTGACGCCGACGCCATGGAGGCCGCCAGAGGTCTGGTAGGCGCCCTTCTGGAACTTGCCTCCGAATTTCAGGACCGTCATCACCCCCTCGAGGGTCGACACTTCACGGTCCATCTCTTCGGAGAGCTGCGCGTGCTTCTCCACGGGGATGCCGCGGCCATCGTCCTCGACGGTGACACTCCCGTCGACGTTCACCATCACGCTCACGCGCTTGGCGTAGTTGGCCATGCACTCGTCGATCGAGTTGTCGACGACCTCGTAGACGAGGTGGTGGAGGCCGCGGGCGGTGTTGTCACCGATGTACATGCCGAACCGTTCGCGAACATGGTCGCGGTCGGAAAGATGGAGCAGATCCTCGGATGTGTATCCGGGTGTGCGGGGATCGTCAGCCATGGGAAGACTCCTCCGGGGATGACGGGGCTGGGCCTGACCGCCGGGAGGCTTCGGCCCGCATCGATTCAAGGGTGGACTGTGGTTCAGCGCGATCGATCGGTTCGGAAAGGAGGCGGCAGCGGATGTCGGTGATCCCCTCTGCCGGCACTAACTCAGCCAGGCGGCTGAGAGCCTGACGCTTGAGGAATCCCATTTCCTGGACCAGCGCCGAGTGGGTCACGAAGACCTCGAGCACGCCACGCCGGACGAGCCCCGGCTGCGATGCCTCCCGGAAGTGCTCCGGTACGGCCTGCTGCCAGGCGTCGACGAGTCCCGAGGCCGCCTGCTCCCGGTCGTAACCGTTCCGGGCCAGGAGGCGGCTCATGAGCCGGCCGATGGCCGTCGGTCCTACAGGCTGGGAGTCGTTCGGCATGCGGGGATTGGGAGGAGGGGAAGGAACTGGGCGGAGGGCACAACGAGAAACCGGGAGCATCGAACGGATCGGCACGGCATCGACCATCCTGTCAATCAGCGGCCAGCGGCATGATCACGTAGCCATAGCCATCGGTCGTGGTGCAGACCGCTGCGCTCTGGGCATCGGTGAGTTCCACCGTCACCGCTGTATCGGCATCGAGGACGCGGAGGAAGTCGCTGACGAAGCGGGGATCGAGTTTGATCCGCACCGTCGCGCCGGTGTGGTCGATCGGCAATTCGATCCGGCTCTCGCCACTCTCCGCCGATCGACCGGTAAGGACCAGTTGCCCAGACTCGAAGGAGAAATCGACTCCCTTCGACTGTTCACTGGTAACAATCGCCGCCTGACGGACCGCCGCGAGAAGGGGCCCGGCGACGAGGTTCACGCGGATCGCGTCGGGCCGGGTGGGAAAGACGTCGCGCCACCGGGGAAAACGTCCCTCGACAAGCCGAGAAGAAATCGTCGTCGAACCGCTGCGGAAGAGAATCTCGCTAGGGCGCACCGCAATCTGCACCGGCACATCGGCGCTGCCCAGGCAGCGTTCCACCAGTTGCATCGCCCGCGCCGGGACGATCGGCGCCGCCTCCGCCGCTCCGCCGCCGGTGGCGACGGCCGGCCCTTGCATCTTGGCGAGCCTGCGACCGTCGGTGCCGACCGCCGTCACGTGCTTGTCCCCAAGTTCGACAAGAACTCCCCCGAGGGCATAGCGGCTCGACTCGTTGTCGGTGGCGAACACCGTCCGTCGGACGAGCTCACGGACCAGCGGCGTCGAGAGTTCGTGGCCGGAGTCGGAGGGGAAGCTGGCGACGGCGGGAAATTCGAGCGGGTCCTCGGCCGGCAGGCGGAACTCACTCCGCGGCGCCTTGACGATCGTGGCCGTGCCGTCGGTATGAATGTCGAAGATCGTGCCGGCCGGGCTTTCGCGGACGATGGCCGCCAGCCTGGCACTGGGGAGGAGCACCGCCCCGGGCGCCGACGTCTCGACCCCGTCGATGCTGATGCGGATCCCCACCTCGAGGTCGGTGGCCGAAAGCACGGCTGTCTCCCGATCAACCTCGAGTTTGACGTTGGTGAGAACTGGCTTTGGCGACCGGGCCGGAACCACCGCCTGGGCGCTCTGGAGAGCCGCAAGGAGCGGCTCGCGCACACATCGCACTTTCATGACGGACCCCTTCAGACGAACCGCGTCGCGGCCCGGGAACCCGGCCACGGAAAACCCCTACTGTACCCGACCCGGGGGCCACAGAAACCCCCGCCGATCCACCTGCCGATCCATCCCGAGGCTTCCCCCTCTTTTCTTCTTCTCATGGATGAAAGAAAGGAAGGAGTGGGAAGAAAATCAGAAAAAACAGGAACATTAACGAGCGCCTGCCCAAGATCTGAACAAAAGTTCCCTTCCAGGCGGAGCGGACGCCTGAAAAAGGCTTTAAAAAGACCGTTTCACGGCTTTTCGGGGTTTCCCAAAACTGTCGGATTCACTGTCGGAACTGTGTCTTCAGCAGGTGGGTGGGCTGCTGGAATCCGGTCTGTTGCGCACTCTCCGGGGGATGGTTCTCTGCTGAAACGGGCACGGGTGGGCGTGGCAGGGAGGTGCGTGGACGGTGTCCGGCGTGATGAAACCGGGTGGAGGAGGGGTATGGCGTTGACGGCTCAGCGACGGAAGCAAATCTTACCGACACATTCCGACGGCCCGGCGACGGAAGCCAACAGGGCCAGCGTGGGCAAAAAAAATCACCCCCGGCCTTGCGACCGGGGGTGCTTCGTACGGAATCAGGGGGCCTGTAAGATCCGGGAGATCCCTTGGGCCGGCCTGATCTGAGCACGCTCAAAGAGGGTGGTGGATTTTAGGATTGGTCGGGTGATCGACCCCGGCCTGGCATGATGATCGCTGGGCCCGGCGACGAATAGCCCCATACCAGGCCAGAGCGCAGCCGATCGCCGCGAGCGACAGAGCCCCCGGTTCCGGCACGGCGGCGACCGTGTAGTCGAGCATGACATTCGACCCCTGGCGGATCACGCTGAACGCCGCATTGGGCCGGATGGAGGTGAGGCTGATCCCGTTGCTGTCGGTGCCGACAAGGCCCAGTGAAAACAGGCCCGTCGAGGTGGCCGCTGCCGTGGCATCGATCACCAACCAGGAATGCTGACTCGACCAGAATGCGTCGGCCCAATCGACCGTCGAGCCGGCAGAATCGAAGGTGAGGTCGAGGAGGCTGTTGGTGTCGATCGACAGGGGACCGGAGAGGACGTCGACGGCGTCGTAGAGCGTGCCGCGATCGGCCAGTGTGGCGGCGTTGGCCACCAGTTCCCACTGGAGATGGCTGCCGGCCGCGTAGCTCAAGCCGGCGGTAAATGACTGCAGGCCGGGCGAGTTGCCGGGGGCGTGGATCGCCCCGGCGGCGAACGTGACCGGGCCGGTGAACGTCACCCCGTCACCCTTGACGATGCCGCCGGCCGCGACGTTGAGCGTGCCACCGACAAAGCCCGTGTAAGAAGATGTGCCGGCGAGCGTCTGGGTGCCAGAGAATCCTGCGGCGTTGCGGATCGTGCCACCGTTGTTGGCGAGGGTGTTGGCGATCGCGAGCGACGCCAAATCGAGGATCGCGCCGTTGCCGACGGTCACTGCCCCGGTCCCGAAGGCAGACGTGCCCCCGGCAATCAGCGTGCCCGCGGCGATGGTCGTCCCGGCAGAGTATTTGTTGGCTCCGGAAAGCGTCATCGACCCGCTCCCATCCTTCAGAAGCGCGATGTTCGCCTTGCCGCTGGTGCCGATCGGGCCGGCATAGCTGCCGTTGCCTGTGCCGCTGACGGTGAGGGTCGAGGTGGTGCCCGCGACCGAGTTGACGATCCCGCCGACGCCCCCCGCGCTCCCCTTCAAGAAGGCGATTTGCTGGGCGTGGCCATTGAGATCGATCGCACCGGCGGTCGAGCCGAAGGTCACGCCGGCCGTCGTCGGCAGGGCATTATCGACGCCGAGCTTGTGGACGCCGGTCGCGGAACTGTTGACCGTCACGTCGCCACTGAACGTGCTTTGGGCGTTGAGATTGGTGACGCCCGCGCCGCCGGAGCCGCCGACGGCCAGATTGAGCCCCCCGGTGCCGGAGATCGGGCCGTTGACGTTGAGCGTGTACCCGCTGGTCGCCCCGAGGTTGAGGGCGTCGGCGCCTGAGGGGAGGGCGAGAGCGACGGGATTGGAGAGCGTGCCGCTGGCCCCCGAGACCGCCACCGATTGGCCGGCTTTCGTGAACTCCATCGTGCCGGTGCCCGACTGCACCG
>Ga0114960_10002664_pt1 | contig 13823 bp, 9 predicted proteins | sample C_130625_MF_Meta_FD_92637 | JGI IMG/M metagenome (GOLD analysis project Ga0114960, IMG submission 92637) | Freshwater microbial communities from Lake Croche, Canada to study carbon cycling - C_130625_MF_MetaG | ecosystem: Environmental > Aquatic > Freshwater > Lake | place: Lake Croche, Canada... | reverse complement strand
GGCAAACAATCGCCACTCACTTCGTGCCTCGCCTACAACTCGCGGAATCTCTGGTGAATACACAACACGACGTTCGGTTGTGGTTTCGGTGCCTCCGCCTTCTTGTTCGTATCGCGTATTCACCGGCAGCACGATCACATCCTCGCCAGGAATCAGCATTTGCGAACTCAGCACGATGTCTTGATGCACGCGCAATGGAACATGCTCGAGCGAACGTTCAACTGCGCGCGGATTGGGAAGCGACTCAAGGAAATTGCCACCGGACATCCACAGAATGTCGAGTTCGCCGGCTAGCGCAGCCTCGGGCATTTCCGCTGCGGTCAAACCAGCGCGCGCCGGAACATCGAATCCCCACTGCTTCGCAATTGCGGCAGCATTTACTTCGTTCGGTTCAAGACCGCCCGGGAGCGCAGTGGCATAGGCGCCCATTTCCGCGCCGCCCTGCACGCCACTATGGCCACGGATTGGCATGAGGCCAGCACCATCGCGACCGACGTTGCCGCGAGCAAGCGCAAGATTCACGATGCCGCGAACTCCGGCACCGGCGTGCTTGTGCTGGGTGATGCCCATCGACCACAGAAGAATTGATGAGTTTGCGTTCGCGTATTCATCAACAAACGCATCGAGTTGCGCCATTGAGAGTCCGGCGTCGTCGAGCAATTCCTCGTATGTCAGATCGGCGAGATGCGCGACCACGTTGTCCCAGTGTTCAGTGTGCTCTTCGATGAATTCGTGATCGAGCGCGTCGCGCTCTATCAGTCGCTTCAGTGCAGCATCAGCAAAGGCAACGTCACCGCCCGGACGAACCGGCACATGCAGGTCGCACATCTTTGTTCCGAATAGCGCTGATTCAGTAGTTGAAGGCACCCAGTAGTTCTCCAAGCCGGGCTCAAGGAACGGATTAATGACAACAACGCGAGTACCCGTCATCCGAGCCTTATACAGGTACTTCATAAACACCGGCTGGTTGTTTGCCGGATTCGCTCCCCAAATGACGAGCAAATCGGTCTTCATGACATCGGAAAGCGAACACGTTGTAGCTGCAACACCAACCGTTGCTTTGAGCGCAGTCGTCGATGGCGCATGGCAAATGCGCGCCGCGGAATCGACATTCGCAATACCCATGGAACGCGCCGCTTTACCCGCTGCGTAGTAGGTCTCGTTCGTGATTCCCCGACTCGTCAGGAACATTCCAACGCGATCCGGATCGGTGGTGCGCAGTCGGTCGGTGATTTCGCCAAGCGCTTCTTCCCATGAGATGCGCGTGAATCCGCGCTCGCCGCGTCGACGCCGCATGGGGTGCGCAAGACGTCCAAGATCACGGAGTTCCTTGCCCGACTTCAATCGCAATGTTGCAACATCGTTGAATGCCGAATCTTTGATGGGGTCGGCACAATTCATTTCGAGAAGTCGCAACCGCGTCAGACACAGATGAATGTCATCCATCGTCCAGTCGTGCAGCCCAGCGACGCCCAGCGCACAGCCATCACAGACACCCTGCGTGAGCACCTTCCAGGCGTAACGGCCATGACGCTTGTTTGCCCACGCCAGTTTCGCCATATCAATGTGGTGAAACGGCTTGTCGAGCCCAATGCCGTTGGGGCGTGGGCTCACCCAAAACTTCGGATTAATGCGGCGCATCAGTCAGTCACTCCTGGTCCGCAGTACACATTGCAACCACCATCGCGCACGAACCCTGCCAACGTCATGCCAGCAGCGCGCGCCGTTTCAACCGCAAGTGCTGACGGTGCCGACACCGCGATCATCGCTTCGAAACCCGCGGCCCACGCTTTTTGCACAATTTCGAATGATGCCCGACCGCTCACGAAAAGCGCGAAATCAGTAGCGGGAAGTTTCGCCTCCAATAACAACGTGCCAACGACTTTGTCGACCGCGTTATGACGGCCAATGTCTTCTCGCACCAACAAGATGTGGCCGTCACGATCAAACGCTGCTGCAGCATGCACGCCACCGGTTCGAGCAAAAAGTTCCTGCTCTCCGCGCGCGCGGTCAACGACATCGAGCATCACGTCGATCGGCCACGGTTCATAGGCGGAAAGCGGAGAGAGCCGCTCGGTGAGTTCATCGATCTGCGTGGATCCGCAAATGCCGCAAGACGACGACGTTGTTGAAAGTCGAGGAGTTGGCGACGGGGCTCTGCCACCGGTGTCGATACTCACAACGTTGAATTCAGTTTCCACCGCGCTTCCGGTGCCGCAGTAGCGGCAGGTTTCGATGGACGCGCCGCCCAGAAGTCCATCGGTGAAACACAAACCAGCGGCCAACTCGAAGTCGTGGCCTGGCGTGCGCATCGTTGTGGCAACGACGGTTCCATCGAGACGAATCTCGAGCGGCTCTTCAACAATCAGTTCTTCGGGACGTCGACCCTCATCAGTGCGCCCGCCATCACTCAAACGACGAGCAAGAACACTGTCTGATCGCCGGCGAGCCATAGGTGACACGGTACCCGCACGCGAAACGGGCGCCCCGAAGGGCGCCCGTTTTCAACCTGTGAACCTTCAGACGATCAGAAATCGCCCATATCCGGCATGCCGCCGCCAGCGCCCTCGGGCCTGTCGGCGATGACTGCTTCGGTCGTAAGGAACAGTGCGGCGATCGAGGCCGCGTTCTGCAGCGCCGAGCGAGTCACCTTGGCTGCATCGATGATGCCGGCCTTCACAAGGTCCTCGTACTCGCCGGTTGCGGCGTTGAGACCTTCGGAAGCGCCCTTGAGCGAAAGAACCTTGGCCACGACAACGCCACCTTCAAGGCCAGCGTTGGTTGCGATCTGCTTGATGGGTTCTTCGAGTGCGTGAGCAACGATGCGTGCACCGGTTGCTTCGTCGGCATCAAGCGTCTTGGCGAGTTCAAGCACCTTGGACTGAATGCGAAGCAGCGTGACGCCACCACCCGCAACGACGCCTTCTTCGATGGCGGCCTTGGTGGTGCTGACCGCGTCTTCGATGCGGTGCTTCTTTTCCTTGAGCTCAACCTCGGTGGCAGCGCCAACCTTGAGAACGGCAACGCCGCCCGAAAGCTTGGCCAAACGTTCCTGCAACTTCTCACGGTCGTAATCGGAATCGGTGCGATCGATTTCGGCCTTGATCTGTGCGATGCGTGCGTTGATGTCGGCATCGTCGCCAGCGCCTTCGATGACGGTGGTTTCGTCCTTCGAGATGACGATCTTGCGAGCCTGACCGAGAAGATCAAGCGTTGCGTTTTCGACCTTCAGGCCAATGTCTTCAGTAATGACCTGACCACCGGTGAGGATTGCGATGTCCTGCATCATCGCCTTGCGACGATCGCCAAAGCCAGGAGCCTTGACAGCAACGGAGTTGAACGTGCCACGGATCTTGTTGACGACGAGAGTGGCGAGTGCTTCACCTTCGATGTCTTCAGCAATGATCACGAGCGGGCGAGAGGTCTGCATGACCTTTTCGAGAACCGGAACGAGGTCGCGAACTGCGGTGATCTTCGAACCCACGAAGATGATGTACGGGTTCTCGAGCACGGCTTCCATGCGATCGGTGTCGGTCACGAAGTACGGGGAGATGTAGCCCTTGTCGAAGCGCATGCCTTCGACAAGATCCATTTCCATACCGAAGGTGTTGGACTCTTCGACGGTGATGACGCCGTCCTTGCCAACCTTGTCGATGGCTTCGGCGATCATCGAACCGATTTCCGGATCGGCAGCGGAGATGCCCGCGACCTGAGCGATCTGGCTCTTGTCGTCAACCTCGACGGCAACGGCGTGAATGCCCTCGACCGCAGCGGCAACGGCGGCTTCGATGCCCTTCTTCAGCGACATTGGGTTGGCGCCTGCAGCAACGTTGCGCAGACCAGCGCCGACCATCGACCATGCGAGGACGGTGGCGGTGGTGGTGCCATCGCCAGCAACGCTGTCGGTTCTCTTGGCGACCTCTTTGACCAGTTCGGCGCCGATGCGCTCGAAGGGGTCTTCAAGTTCGATTTCCTTGGCGATCGACACACCGTCGTTGGTGATGGTGGGAGCGCCCCACTTCTTGTCGAGCACCACGTTGCGACCCTTCGGGCCGAGGGTGACACGAACGGCGTCAGCAAGTTGGTTCATGCCGCGTTCAAGACCACGTCGTGCGGTCTCGTCGAATTCGATGATCTTGGCCATCGTTGATTCCTCTCCGGTTGCTGAATCGGCCCAAATGGACTGAGCCAGGGGGGTTCTCTGCCGGACTGCCCGCGCGCTGGCGTTAGCACTCTCGGATAGAGACTGCTAACAGGAAACCACCGTCAGGCCCGAATCGCAACCCGGGAGGAAAGAATCCCGGCCAGGACCGGGAATTGGCTCGGGAACTCAGGCCCCGCCGGCCACAGCCTGCATGATCGAAACGGTGACGCCATCGGGCACGACGGTGTCGAGGCCCTCCATAAAGCGGACGTCGTCGTCATCGACGAACACGTTGACGTAGCGCACGAGGCTGCCATCGTCAGAGAGAAGCTTCTCGGAAAAGCCCGGATAGGCCGCATCGAGGCTGGCCAGGACCTGCGCAACCGTGGCGCCCTCGACCGACACGGTCGACTGACCTGAGGTCAGCGGACGGAAGACGGGGGGAACTCGGACGGAAACGCTCATGACAGAAACCTCGGACGTGGGTATCGAACGAGGTAACTCTAGCGACCGGTCGCCCAGCGGCACCTATCGATCAAAGTTCTCACTTGGCCTTGCCCCCGGGGCCCTTCTCGCCAACGATGGAGAGGTGAGCCCAACCCGCACCCACGTCGCGAGCGCGTTCGACCTCGATGACCTCGTCGCAGCAAAGGGCACGACCACGGTGTCGGTGTGCATTCCTGCTCGAAACGAAGAAACCACCGTCGGGCAGATCGTCGAGCGCATTCGCATCAAGTTGGTTGAGACTCACCCGCTCGTCGACGAAATCATCGTGGTCGACGATCACTCCACCGATCGCACTGCTGAAGAGGCTCGCTCGGCTGGCGCAACGGTTGTCGATGCATCACAGGTGTTAGTCGAGTTCGGACGCGGCCACGGTAAAGGCGAAGCCCTTTGGAAGTCGCTCTATGCATCGAGTGGCGACGTCGTCGTGTGGTGCGATGCCGATGTGCGCGACTTCAGCACTCGTTTCATTTCCGGAATGCTTGGCCCGCTTCTCACCGACTCCTCAATTGGTTTCGTAAAAGGCTTCTACGAACGTCCTGTCGACGGACATGTTCGCGGCGGGGGACGCGTCACCGAACTCGTTGCTCGTCCACTTCTCACTATGTGCTTTCCCGAACTTGGCGAAATCGTGCAACCGCTTTCAGGTGAATACGGCGGCCGTCGCACAGTGCTTGAACAGTTGCCGTTCGTTGAGGGATACGGCGTTGACATCGCGATGCTTATCGACATTGTGAATCGCTTCGGCGCCGAAACCATTGCGCAGGTTGATCTTGGTGAACGCATCCATCGAAACCGTCCTCTGCATGAACTGTCACCAATGGCTGCGCAGGTGATGCAGGCCGCTATGCGTCGAATTCAGCCGGGCCTTGTTCCCGATGCATTCACGCTGAGCCCACCCGATCTTGATGCGCACGAAATTTCTTACGCCGAACGTCCTGCGCTTGCGACTCTCGAGTCCTACCGCCACTTGCACCCCCGGCTCGCGGACTGATTCCAGCCGTCACCCGAACGAGATTTGGCGTACGTTTCGCCAATGGATTTCGGAATCATCTTCGCAAACACCGGCGCCTACACAACTCCTGAAGGCGCAATCACAATGGGCCAGTGCGCAGAAGCCAACGGCTTCGAAAGTGTCTGGACGGTTGAACACCCCGCCATCCCGAAGGGATATGAAAGCGAATATCCGTATTCACGTGACGGCAAGATGCCTGGCGATGAAACCGCTCCCGTGCCCGATCCGCTCATGTGGCTCACATGGGTTGGCGCACATACGACAACCCTGAAGTTGGCGACGGGCGTCATGATTCTTCCGCTGCGCAATCCAGTCGTGTTTGCGAAGGAATGCGCAACGCTCGACATGCTCACCGGCGGACGTTTCATCCTCGGTGTTGGTGTCGGTTGGTTGCACGAAGAATTCGACGCAATTGGTGTGGGTTGGGAGGACCGCGGTGCACATACCGACGATTCCATTCACGCACTGCGCGCGCTTTGGAACAACGAGGTTGCGAACTACCAAGGAACACATAGTTCGTTCACCGATATCTATTCATTCCCGAAGCCCGCGAATGGAACGATTCCTGTTGTTGTCGGTGGCCACTCAAACCCCGCCGCCCGACGCGCCGGAAAGTTTGGCGATGGCTTCTTCCCTGCTGACCCGCGCAAACTTCCTGAACTACTCCCGGTTATGCGTGCTGCGGCAGAAGAGGCCGGCCGCGATCCCAACACCATCGAAATCACAACAGGCGGTGCGCCAACCGTCGAAGTCATCAAGATGCTGGCCGACCTTGGCGTCACACGGATGTTGGTACCGCCGTTGGCGATGAATCCCGCCAAATTGCCTGAGGCAATGGGCAAATTTGCCGACGACGTGATTTCGAAGTTCTAACTACTTCGTTCTCAGTGCTCGACAAACTCGAGTGCCACTTCGATAGCGCAATCGATCGGATCTTCCATCGAACGATCTGCGCCAAACCTCTCCGTTAACGAAACCACCGAAAAGCCCTTCGGGAATGCCGGCAACGGCTCGATGACTTCGCCAACGATTGCCACACACGGCACGTCGAGTTCTGCACACAACGCAGCGACACCGCCAACGACTTTCCCGTCGAACGATTCGTCGTCAAGGAATCCTTCGCCAGTGATGACGAGATCAGCGCCTTCGATCAGTTCATCGAGCCCAACTTCATCAGCAATGAACTCAAAGCCGCTGACGAGCTTTGCGCCGACCGTGAGCAATCCACCAGCCAAACCGCCCGCTGCGCCCGCGCCTTCGACCTCGGTGACATCTACACCAGATTCCATTTTGTAAACCTGCGCCAAACGTTCGAGTCGACGATGCAACAGTGCAACCTGCGAAGGCGATGCTCCTTTCTGCGGAGCAAACACGTCAGCGGCATCGACAAACGTTGTGCGTACGTCGCACGCAACCGAAAGATCGATACCACGAAACTTTTGCGTTGGATGCATGGCCTTCAATGCGCCAAGTCCGCCATCGGTCGTCGCTGATCCACCGACACCGACAACAATTCGACGCGCTCCGGCTTCAACGGCGCTCATCAGCAATTCGCCAACACCGCGTGTCGTTGCTTCGATCGCGTCGTTCGCTTCAGGGCCACCGGCCACTACGAGACCAGATGCCGCGGCCATTTCGATAACGGCGGTTCCCTTCGCTAATCGCCAACCTGCTTCGACCGGATCACCAAGTGGTCCGGTAACAGTCGTCGTTCGATTCGCACCACCAAGAACTTCGAGAAATCCTTCGCCACCGTCAGCCATTGGACATACCGCAACGTCGTGTCCAGCAGCTTCAAGCGCAGCACCGATTGCAGCCGCGAGCGCTGACGCGCTCGCCGTTCCCTTGAACTTGTCTGGCGCTACGACAACCCGCATCCCCCAAGTAGAGCAGGGATCGAGAACGAGCTCGTCCTCACATCAGTCGTAGATCAGCGCAGATCGGAGCCGGCCATGACCAACACGGTGACGCCAGCAAGTTCCGCCGGCGGTGGATTGGGCATCTGCAGCACCTGATCGGCGCTGAGGCCCAATGCAGCCGCAACCGCTTGTGCGTCGGCTTCAGAACCAGTGACGTAATAGACCGTGGTCTTTTCCTGCGGCTTTGGTGAATCACCAACAGCGACCTGCGTGTATCCAGCGGCTTGCAAGCGATCACGGGTCTTGGTCGCGAGACCCTGAATGGTGGTCGTGTTGACGACCTTGACCTTTACCGACGCTGGAGCGTTGGCCACCAACGTGGTCGTGGTCGACACAACAACCGTCGTCTTCGATGAACTCTCGCCCGCGGGCGAGACCTGGGAATGTCCCGACCCATAGCCCTTTGTAAGCAGGATGAGCCCGAGAACAACTGCAACGACGACGATGATGACACCAGTCCGCGTACTGCGATCATTTTCCTGATCGTCGGGAGCGGCGTCGGTCGTCATTTTCAGGAACCTGGCGGTTCGCTGGCCTGCTGCTGTGCGGTCTCTTGGCGGGCCCGGCGGCGGCGGTCACGAAGGCGACGCAGGCGGCGTACGCCGAGCGGGTCGTAGTCGTAGGCCTCAGGGCTTTCGAGCAGTTGGCCGAGGATCTCGTAATAACGACTGGCCGACAACTCAAAGCGCTCTTGGATGAGCGTTTCTTTGGGTCCGGTTTCGTGCCACCAGCTGCGCTCGAAATCGAGAATTGCTCTGTCGCGTTCTGTGAGTTCCATCGGCGCTGATGTTCGTCGGCGAATCGCTCCAACGCAAGCACCCTCACAACAAATCTCAGTTGACAAACGCAGCACGCGTCTGACCGGCCATTTCACGCAACCGATAGGGTCAACTTCGCTCGTAAAGGGGGAGTCATGGGACCACTCGAAGGCGTCACAATCATCGAACTCGCAGGGTTGGGGGCGTTGCCGTACGGCACCCTCAAACTCGCCGACATGGGTGCAGACATCATCCGTGTCCATCCACTGCACGAGGTTCCGGCCGGCGAGAAGCCCACCGAACGCCATAGCGAATTTGATCGCGGTCGCCGATCGATCGCCATCGATCTCAAATCTCCCGAAGGCGTTGAGCTTCTCAAGACACTCGTCGAGAAGTCCGACGTCTTTTGTGAAGCATTTCGGCCCGGCGTGTGCGAACGACTCGGCATCGGTCCCGACGAACTCATGGCTCGCAACCCGAAGCTTGTCTACGGCCGTCTCACCGGCTGGGGCCAAGAAGGTCCGCTCTCACATACCGCTGGCCATTCGCTGAACTACGAGGCAATGACCGGTGCCATCGGTTCGATCGGATCCGAAGGTATGTCCCCTGTTCCCATGCTCCAGGTATTCGGCGACTTTGCCGGCGGTGGTCTTCATCTCGCCTTCGGCGTGGTGTGCGCATTGTTTGAAGCGCAGCGATCAGGCCAAGGCCAGGTCATCGATGCTGCGATGGTCGACGGCGTGATGTCCATCTTCCAAGTTTTCTACGGAATGACCCGCACGGGTTTTCATACCGGCCCGGTCGGCACCAACCTTTTCGACGGCGGCGCGCCGTTCTACAACGTCTACGAAACCGCCGACGGAAAGCACGTCACCGTTGCACCCATCGAAGCGAAGTTTTACGCGCAACTTTTGGACAAGCTCGGGATTGATCCCGCATCGCTCCCCGACCAAAACGACATGAACGGTTGGCCCGAGATTCGTGCGCGGTTCGCCGAGGTGTTCCTCACCAAAACACGCGACGAATGGTCAGCGCTGCTCGAAGGCACCGACGTTTGTTACGCGCCGGTGCTTTCATTCGCCGAAGCCGAACAACATCCACACAACGTTGCCCGCGGCAACTTCGTGCCAGTTGAAGGTTCAGTTCCGCAATTGCTGCCTGCTCCACGCCTTAGCCGTACACCTGGTGGTTTGCGCCCGACGTACGCGTATCCCGGCTGCGATACCGAATCGGTTCTTGCTGAATTTGGCCTTGCCGAAGATGCAATTAGCACCCTCGCCGCAAGCGGCGTTATCGCTTGGTGAGAGCCCGAGGAGGGAATCGAACCCTCGACATCCTGTTTACAAGACAGGTGCTCTGCCGACTGAGCTACCCGGGCGGAAACGGAGAGGCTAGGCGACGCGTCCGCGTCGCTCCACACCGGTTCTCCACCGACACACTCCGAGGTTGAAAGAGGTGGAGGCGAGGAGAACTAACCGTTGTTCAACCAGCAGCAAGTTCCGCAGTGATATCTGCCTCGAGCTCGTGCTTGAGGACCTTACCGGTGGCGTTGTAGGGAAGGGCATCGCGGAAGATGACATGAGTCGGAACCTTGTAACGAGAGAGTTCCTCACCTACCCACGTCTTTACGCCCTCGCCATCGAGCACTGAACCAGGCTTGAGAACAACGACTGCGGCAACCTCTTGGCCAAGTTGATGATGTGGAACTCCGACAACTGCAGCTTCGGCAACTTCAGGATGTTCCTCAAGGCGATGTTCGATTTCGATCGGGTAGATGTTCTCTCCACCACGGATGATCATGTCCCGCATTCGACTTTCGAGATAGAGCACGCCGTCGGCGATGCGGCCGTAGTCGCCTGTGCGATACCAACGTCGTTCATCAAGCGCTTTCGCCGAAGCCTCAGGATTGTCCCAATAACCAAGGAACACGACTGCGCCGCGAATACAAATTTCGCCAACCTCGCCGTCTTCGACAACGTTGTCGTTTTCATCACGAATCTCGAGTTCGCACATTGCTTCTACCGTGCCAACCGAAGCTGGCCATTCAGTTATCGCAATGCCGCCCAAACGAGAGCCCGAACCAAGGGTTTCGCTCATGCCGTACCCAACCCCTAAGCGGGCTTGCGGCAACTTCTTGGCCATCAAACGGAGGAGTTCCGGCGAATAGGTTGCGCCACCTCCGCCAACGACCGTGACGCTTGATGTGTCGTACGTGTCGAACTCAGGATGTTCAAGCAATCGCCAGAACTGTGTCGGGACTGCGCTCCAACCACCCACGGAATGTTCCTGCGTCAGTTCAAGGTGTGTGGTTTCGCTCCAGGAACCAACCGGCGGAAAGACCAATTTCGAACCTGTGTAGTGCGCGGTGATCAGCGGCACGACACCGGAAACATGAAAGAGCGGACCAACCATGATGCTTGATGGCTGTTTTGGTGCCGGTGCACCAGCCGCTGGAGCAGGTTGTGGCGCGAGCACTGCACCGACTGCGCCTGCGAGCGTCGCCGCGCTGGGGAAGTGCACAAAGTTGCGATGCGAAAGGCATGCACCTTTCGGCCGACCGGTTGTTCCACTAGTGAAAAGCAGCACCGCGGGATCGTCTTCGTCGATCTCAACTGTGGGTAGAGCAGGATCATCAGCACGAGCAGGACCAAGAAGGTGGTCAAGTTCGGAAAGGTCGTGGACTTCGACATCGTCGGGCAAGCCCGCTTCAAGCAGACGCTTCATCCGAGGGCCGTCAGCAAACACAAGGCGCGGTTTCGACAATTCGATGCCATGCAAAAGCTCAGCGGGTGTCCACCAACCATTGAGACTGGAAACAACGGCTCCACTCGCCAACGTCGCCCACCAACCGATGACGTATGAGGCCACGTTCGCCGAGGCGAAGGCAACGCGATCGCCCTTCACAACGCCGCGCGCAGCGAACCAGGCCGCAACACGAGCCGTCGATGCCTGCACGTCGTTGAAGGTCAGGGTGATATCCGGAAAGACCAGATTGGGAAGATCGCCATGGCGAGCGGTGAAGGTGGTGAGGACCTCTCGGATATTGCCCAAGCGATTTTTGAAGACCTTGCACTCGACCCCAAGAACGGACTCGGTCGCGATCTCAAAGGGTGCTCCGGGAGCGAACAGCACGTCGGCTCCCGCCGGCGGTTCCCAGATCCATGTCGTTCCAGCCATTGCGCTCTCCCCCTACATGTGAGTCACGTGATGGTTGTCCGGTTCAGGGCCCAACGCAACTATCGCGGACGCCGACCCGGAGCCCGTGCTCCCGGTAGCGTCCCGGCATGAGCATTTTGGGGAATCGGGTTGTTCGCAAGGAAGATCCAGCGCTACTTACATCCGGCGGAACGTACGTCGACGACATCACCGTCGACGATGCACTTCACGTGGTGTATGTCCGCTCGATGGTCGCCCACGGCGAAATCACCTCTATCGATATCTCCGAGGCCCGCGACGCGCCCGGTGTTGTAGATGTCGTAACGAACGCTGATCTCACCATTGGCGAAATTAAACCGTTCATGTTGCTGAATCAGCTACTCACTCGCCCCGTCCTGGCCCGAGACCGCGTTCGTTATGTCGGTGAACCCATCGTTGCGGTCGTTGCCGAAACGCGCGCTGCGGCAGTCGATGCTGCCGAGCTCGTCATCGTCGACATCGACTCGCTTCCGGTGATCATCGATCCTCGCGATGCACTCGCCGACGATGCCATTCATCTGTTCCCGCAGGTTGCAACAAACATCGCAATGCAGTCCGACCACAACGGTGCACCAATCTCATTTGCCGATTGCGATGTTGTCGTTACTCAAACCACAGTGAACCAACGTCTTGCACCAGCACCGATTGAAAATCGCAGTGCAATTGCTTGGTGGGAAGACGGTCGCTTAATTCTTGAACTCGGTTGTCAGGGAACGCATCCCATCCGCAACACGGTTTCCGAGATTTACGGACTTGAGCACGATCAAATGCGCGTGATCTGTCCCGATGTTGGCGGCGGTTTCGGAGCAAAAGCACACGCTGCTCCCGAAGCGGTTGTTCTCGGAGAACTTTCTCGTCGTACCGGACGACCTGTGCGTTGGACCGAAACACGTTCCGAGAACATGACCGGCATGGGTCACGGTCGTGGCCAGATTCAAACCGTCACTCTCGGCGGAACCAAAGACGGCGACCTTCTCGCGTACAAGATCGAGATCCTCCAAGACGCCGGTGGCTACCCAAACATGGGCGCGATCCTCCCGTACGCAACACGCATCATGGCAACCGGCGTGTACGATATTCCTGCGGTCGAGGTGTCGTCGAAGTCCGTCGCCACCAACACCACCCCAACAGGTGCCTATCGAGGTGCCGGTCGTCCCGAAGCAAGCGCTGCACTTGAACGCGCTGTCGATCTCTTCGCCGATGAAGCAGGGCTTGACCCCGCCGAGGTTCGACGCCGGAACTTTGTGCAACCCGACGCGTTCCCGTTTACAACTCCTACCGGAACGACCTACGACAGCGGTAACTACGAGGAATCGCTCGACCGCGCGCTCGCTGCTGCCGGTTACAGCGAACTTCTCGAAGAACAAGCTCGTCGGCGTGCTTCCGGTGACCGTCAATTGATGGGTATCGGTATTGCCACGTACGTCGAGATCACAGGCGCTGGTGTTGGCAGCGAATACGGATCCGTTGAAGTGCTGGCCGATGGAAGTGCACGAGTTGTCACGGGGTCGAACCCCTACGGCCAAGGCCACATCACCTCCTGGTCAATGCTCGTTTCCGATCAAACCGGCATCCCCCTCGATCGAATCGAAGTTGTTTACGGCGATACCGATCTTGTGCCTACTGGCGAGACAACCGGCGGCTCACGCTCTCTTCAAATTGCCGGAAGCGCAGTGTTCGACGCAGCGGGCAAAGTCGTTGAGATTGCCCGCCAACGCGCTGCAGAACTTCTCGAGGCCAACCCCGCCGACATCGTCCTCGATACAGACTCGGCCCGATTCCATGTCGCAGGTACTCCCGCCGTGAGTCTTGGCTGGGAGGACATCGGCGCAACATCAAGCAGTGAGGCGAATCAGTTATTCGCTCTCTCGGATTTCACCGCAAGCGGTCCGACCTTCCCGTTCGGCACGCACGTTGCCGTTGTTGAAATTGATTCCGATACCGGCAAGGTCGAACTTCGCCGCATGATTGCTTGCGACGATGCTGGCGTCATTCTCAATCCGCTTCTTGTAGATGGTCAGGTTCACGGAGGGCTTGCGCAAGGCATTTCGCAAGCACTGTTCGAAGAAGTCCGCTACGACGAAGACGGAAATCCTCTGAGCACCACGCTGCTTGATTACCTCATGCCATCGGCAGCTGAATTTCCGCAGTTTGAACGCGTCGAACTCGAAACACCATCGCCCATCAATCCTCTCGGAGCGAAGGGCATCGGCGAATCGGGAACGATCGGCTCAACACCAGCAGTGCAAAACGCCGTCATCGATGCCGTGTCCCACCTTGGCATTCGC
>Ga0114960_10002658_pt1 | contig 13841 bp, 8 predicted proteins | sample C_130625_MF_Meta_FD_92637 | JGI IMG/M metagenome (GOLD analysis project Ga0114960, IMG submission 92637) | Freshwater microbial communities from Lake Croche, Canada to study carbon cycling - C_130625_MF_MetaG | ecosystem: Environmental > Aquatic > Freshwater > Lake | place: Lake Croche, Canada... | reverse complement strand
GGTTTTATATTATTATTAAAAAACGCAGAAGATTTAAACATGAATGTATAATTATTACTCAGATATCCACCTTCCCCTTCTACCGAAAATAGATCTAATACATTTCTCTTCTTTTTTTTATAAATAGTTCTACTTGTAGGTGATGCAAACATAACTTAAATTATATCTCCGGATATCCAAACAACATCAGCTAATGCTGTAGATTTTATTACACATATATTTATTTGAGAATATAGTTGTCTTGATGATAATGAATCATCTGCATTTACAATAAATACATCTGCTGCTAATGTCGATATTTTTGCTTGTATAGCTCCAGTTTGTATTACAACTGCATTAAAACCTACAGGCAAAGAACCTTTTGTAATATTTAATAAAACTCTATCATCCGGTAAAATTCTTGGTCCTTTTTCTACTAATATAATACATCCATTATATTCTGGAGTTAAAGTAGTATCAGCCGTTACTACTTTAATCTCACCAGAGAATTTTAAAAGTTTTTTGCCATCTAAATTTATATTTCCGCTCATAGTACCACCGGCTAGTGGTAAATATGATCCTGTTGCCGTTGTGAGATTATTAATTCGTGTATTGACATCAGCAGTTATAGCTATTCCTAATTCACTTACTGTCGTTTTATATGTATTACGTGTAAGACTACTAATCTTAGAAATTGGAATTATATCATCGTCTCCTATTGGACTAGGTATTACTGGTAATTCTACTATTTTCGTTCCCATAAATTTATTTATTAACTATTTTTGTTTTATCTAATTATGATGTGCTTTTTTCATCACATTTACACTTAAAACATGAACTATAATCAAATGGAATATTTACCATACCGTCTATATCTAATTGAGTATAATATTTTAAGGCTTCTTGAATTTGTGATTCTGTCATTTCAATTAATCCATTATTTTTATCATGTATTAATTGTCTTATTTCGTCTCTTGTCATAATATTTATTTAATTAACCTATTGCAAATAATACTCCAGTGTTAGGTTTTTTGCTAAATGCTGTACTTACTATTAATATAGTAAGTACTGTTAATGTTAACGGTACGTCATATTCGAGAAAATTTATTCCTCCCACCGTACTAGTTGTTACTCCAGCAGTAATAGGAGTTCCATTTAGTTGTCGTATAGATAAAGTTTCTCCGGTTTCGTTTATAAATTTATATTTAGTACCTCTTCTTAAATGTAATTTAACTGAATGACTTGTACTAGCTGGATTTGTTACGGAATCATGACACGGAAAATAAGATCCAAAATTATTTTTCTTAAGCTCAAAAGTATTACCACTTTTAGCATATCTTATAGAATGCACCAATGGTTCGTAATTATCTGCTTGAGAATAATCCACATCCCATCCTAAATCTTCTAATGCACCTATGGTAATTTTTGATAACGGCAGTTCACTAGTAAATATGGGTGTTCTAGGAGTCATCAATTCGTCTTGTAATGCTGGTGCTCCGGGTGATACTACACCGTAATATTGTCTTTGGTCTGATCCAGCAGGATCTATAATTGGACCAGTAGAAGTATTTAATAATCCATCTGGCTCCCTTCCTTCTGCCCAGTGTCCTCCATATGATCCAGAACCCATTGCATTTTCTAATGGTATTGCGGTTAGACTTAGTCCAAATGCTGTATTATATGCCTCAACTGCTTTAGATGTATTTCCTACTATAGAAAATCCATTCCACGCATGTGTAAATGCGGCATCTCCTCTAGAAGATAGTAGACTATCCGTCAATGAAGATGGATCTATTACATCAGTTTGAGCCCTATTATTAGATGGACCTCTATCTATAGTATAAAATATATTTCCTAATACTCCATGTGTATTGGTGGAATTATCACCCGCTCCCACTATAAAACTTCTAGCTAAAAAGCCGGGACCGTTTCTTAAAAACCATAAAGTACCCAAACCTAATGCATGTCCTAATTCATGTAGTATTATTGAATATAATGCAGATTTTCCCCCAATTCCTATTATATTTTTACTTGCTGAATCTTGAGTATTTGAATTAATTATACATCTACCTGTATGTGGTAGTAGTTGATATTTGCTAGTAGGTATATTAGATCTTACTTGTGTTGGTCCTGCAAATGCTAACGTACCCATATCAGGCTTTCCAGATGCATCTTTCATAGCTAGATTATCTACTACTAATACATATCCATCATTAGGAAATTTTAATTGATTAATCTCTGCTCCTGTAGAGTTTGTAACTTCCGTTGATTGAGTTATATCTGGAAGTGCTGTATCTTTTAATACACTGCTCCATTTATTTACTGCATCTTTAACAACATCTAGTACACCAGAAGGAAACGATGCGGAGTCTTTTATTAAGGTATATATTTTGAATTTTTTCGAAGTGTATAAAGTATATCCGGGAAATGCTTTGGTATCTGTTGTGTCTGGAAGTGGCTTACTAATTGTTGGTGGTGTAACAGTTGTTGTTAAAGTTAATTTGGAACTATTACTAGTAATAGTTTCTGTCGTTGTTGATGCTACGCATTTATAATCCGTAATATCTGAATTATTCACGGACGATATATCTAAGGTTTTAAATACTGCCGTTGTATTTGTTGTTATTTTTGTATAAGATGGTGGTGTACCTTGTAATTTATACCATTGATATGATATAAGTCCTGTTCCTCCGACAGCTTTAACATCAAATGTTGCCGTCCCTGCTAATGCTGATGAGGTATCTACTGGTTGAGTAAACCATGTTAAAGGTGCGGTTGTAGGTGGTACTGGGGGTGTAGGTGAGCATGATGTCCCGGTTCCTATAATGTTAATAGTACCATTCATCCCGTTATGGTTACCACAAGCATAGAATAAAGTATTTGGTGCATCAAAAGGAACTTTAAATGTTATATGTCCTACCCCATCAACTCCATTATTGGTAACTCCATTATTATAAGTAGATCCGGATCCATTAACTGCGGCAGTTTTAATCCAAAATGGATGACCACCAGCATCCACATTAAATGTATAAGTTGAACATCTGGTCAATTCTAAACATGGAGAAGTTACGGTATTAATAACATATTTAAAATTAATATCGTCATCTACTACATTAAATACACTACTGTTTAAACAAGTCTTGGACGGTGTTGTAGGTGTTGTAGGTGTTGTAGGTGTTGTAGGTGATGTAGTGGAAGTAACAATATTGGTTACTAATCCTCTAGTATGACTGGTTATAGAATCTACTAGTGTTGAGGACGCTACACATAAATATCTACCTAAATTTGTAGCATTTATAGTTGGAATTATAAATACATTATTTGTAGCTCCGGGTACTGGAACGTATTGTTTAGGTGTAGTTTCTTTATAATATTGATATGTAATATTTCCAGCACCAACTGCACTTAATGTTATACTAAACCAATCTCCAATAATAACTTTAAAATCCGTATCCGGTGTATTAATGAACGCTGGTGACATATCCCACATTAATGGTGTTGGAGGTATAGGTGGTCGAACTGTTATTTCAACAGGACAAGGCTTGCTTGGTCGTATTGAAATCCAATCACCGGTTCCGTCTATTGTTATATTTTCTCCGCTATCTGTTATTAATGGAAAATCTGGATTACAACATTCTTTTATTAATCTATCTAATAAATGATCTATATATGATATTTTTCTATTTATATTATTTAAAGTATCATTCGAAGGGAATATTTCTTTTAAATTATTATTACTTTCTATAAGATAACCTCCATTATTATCCCTATCATGTACTATATCAAAAGTATTTGCTAATTCTGGTATCTGTATAGCCAAAGTTTCGTGGGTTTTTACCGAAACTAATATCCCACCTTTCTTATAATTATTTCCTATAAATACACTTTTTTTATCTTTTATATATACGGGTTCCCCTTCTTCAAAAACAATTAATTTTCTTTGTTCATTACTTCCCCTCCTAATTTTTAATCTTCGTAAATGTTTTTTTATAAATTTCATTTTTATATTACCATTTTATGCAATATACTATAGCAATATTTTTAGGACGAGTTTCGACATCTCCGGTATCACCAGTATTAGATCCTGCGGAATCTTGTAATATAAATTGTTTACAATCAGTCGCACTGTTCTTTACGGCAACTACTACGGGACCTCCGGGTCCTCCACCAGCTCCTGCTCCACCATCATATTTACATCGGGCATCAGAATTCAATGCTGTATTACTTATTCCGTGATGGTGAGTTTTAATCGAATCTGATTGAGTAGATGCACCCAAAATTCGTCCCGACTGTGGATCTTGTCTATTAATTAGATATAAATTTGTAGCTTCGTCGTCTCGTTTATGATCTAATCCCCTAACAAATAATCCACGGAAATCTGGAACTCTATACTCTTCAGGAACTGATCCTGCTCCATAAGTATTAGAAATGACATCCCATAATTCGGGATATGTACCTCTATTTAATATTTGACCATTACATTCTAACCATCCGGGTGGTATAGTTAAGGACGGAAACATCATAATAGATCCGATTGCGATTTCACTTCTATGTGGATCTGGATCTCTTCCGGGCGGATATACAGTTCCCGGATCTGGTATTGTCACCACTTTACTAACTCTTAAATTTCTTATGTTAACTTCTCCAGTAGTCCAATTTATCCATAATGGTGCTAATAAATCTGCTTCTGCATATCTATGTTTAATATATAAATTTTTCGAAGTAGTACTATTGACTTTTATAGTAAAAACATTTTTTACCGTTATAGCATCGGGATTACCAAATATCAATTCGTAATCATTTGATCCGACATCTCTTATTCTTAGTTTTCCTGCTTCCGCTGTGCGCAATGATCGTATTGATACATCAGATCCAGAAGATAACACCTTAACGTCATTTATTAAACCCCCATTTGTCAATGTAACATCACCATCTATAATGGTATTTTTAGATACTGATAGATTACCTTTTATATTGGTATCATCTGTTACATCTAATATACCTGTTATTGTTGCTCCATTATTAGCTCCACCTATCGATAACGATGTAGATGTACCTGACCCGTCGAATACTAATTGTTGGACTAATGCCATGTCTATACTATGCGGAAAATGCAACAATCCTCTAAATGTTGTGGAAACCCTAAATCCCGCTAATATTGGTGTCGTTTCTTCGGCCATAAATATATTTATTTCATATTATTGAATTGGATAGGCATTACTTCCATTTTTTAAATCAACCCATGTTTTAACATTTCTCAATCTTGGATTAGTTATTTTCAACATTTTTATTTGCAAATCGTATATTTGTGTAAAAATTCTATTAATTACATTAGGCTGTACCAATTCGTTATCATTTACAAATGAATTATATTCTAATTCGATATCTAAATCATTTATTTCGGCATTTGATATATAAGTATAGTCTTTATATAAAAGATCTCCATAATTATTAAAAGTACCAAAAAATTTACCTTTAATATTATTTTTAAATTGTATTACATTTTGAAATAATTTAAAAAATTCTTTGTTTAATGTTAATGCTTGGTTATATTCCATATTCTCGAATTTAATTTGATTATATGTATAATATGGTAAATTACTTTGACGAAAAACGGTATCATATTCTGTACTCTCGTTTAAATGTGAAATATAGGTATCTCCCGTGAAGTACAAATTGTCTTTATTATTTTCACTAGCTGCTACGAAAATATCATGAGTTGTTAGATTTATTGTAAAAAATTCTGCATAATTCCATGTTTGATAATCTAATAAATTCTCCCACAGATCATCAATTAATAACCACTGGAAGGTATCATCCGGATAGAATTTTTTTCGATCAAATATTGCAAAGGTTTTTTCTGGTCTTGAAAAGAATTTTTTAAATATTGTATTATTAGTAATAGCATAAAAGACATTAGAATCTTGCTCGGAGAATGCTATTCTTTTGAAGCTTTTATCCGTATTTTGATATAATACATCATCGAATATATAAGTATTTAATAAATTGTAATTTTCATCATATTCGAATAATCCGTATTTTATTTCATTTGTATCATAATTATCTTCATACAATACATACATATGATTGTTTATTTTCCTGTTTCTAATATTTAATATTTTATATTTTCGTGTATCTGGTATTTTTATATTTTTAACCCATACAAAATTTTTATTAAAAATTTTAATAATACTATTACCCGAATCATATACCCATATTGTTTTTTGATTGGATCCTATTACACTACATCCATTGAATTTATTAAATCTATTTTTATCTCCTGTTCCTCCTATAGTTTCTACTAGAAATCGTTTATATTCAAACACTAAATCTTTAGTGAAAAACGTATTTATATTATATTTAAATACTTGACCGCCTCCATTTATTTTAGAATCAGTAATATATAAATGTTCTCCATCGAATGTTAAATCTTCTAAATTTTTACAGGTTTCTAATGAATAGTTGTCTATTACATTCGTGTATAAAACAAATTTAGCACCTGATAATCTTCCTTGATTCGATATCGTACTAGTCAATCCCATTAAATGAGTATTTGATATAGCTAATATACTAATTTCATTATCTGAAAGGGGTAAAACTACAAAACTTTTTATATTATCATATGCAGAATATGCTGATAATGCCGCCACTGCTGATAATGGTCCGAATCCAAATATTTTCCCTGCCGGTCTTGTAGTCCATTCGAAGTGATTCGTAGCAATAGGATTACACAAAGTATTTACGTCATTATCTACTGGTACATCGGTACTTCCCATATACATTTTGCTATACATATATAAAATATTTTCGTGTAAATATTTTATTTTCGTGTTTAAAATATTGAAACTTATAATTTCGTTGGGTTGTATTAAAATCTTTTCAAGATTATATGGTAATACTAAAGAATCAAACACAAATCTATCTTTATAATAATCGGATCTATAATAATCAGAAGAATATTTACTAATTAAGTTTATTAATTTTTTAGAGTCTTCGTTGAAATATTTTCCAGTATATGATTCGTGTATATCATTGATATTAAAATAACCAGAAAATGGAGTTGAATCAGAATATACGAATTCCCCTCCGGATGAAAAATTAAATCTTGTTTGCATATTACCTAAATTCTATATTGTTGATGGTGGTAGTAATAGGAAGAACTTTATTAAGTTTTCCTATTACTATATCTTTTATTTTATCTTGTAATAAATTATTAGTTATCTGAGATTTTTTAATAATAATATTAATCTTGTTACTTTTATTACCAGTCGTGTCTAGTTTAAATTGTCTTTCTATTCCATCTATTTCATTTCTTTGACCGCATGGTAATGATACTACCAAATCTCTCATTTCTACTCCATTATATACATGAAATTTTATTTCAGTATTAGATAATGCCTTTTTATATATTTTGAATTGTTTTAGTTCGCAGTTATTTATATAGTAATAATTTGGTTGTTTTAGATATTGATTCAAAGATTGATTATTATAAAAATATGTATTTCCTATATTAATACTATCACTAATAATATCTTGGAACACATATTGACCAGAATTGAATTTCACAGTTTTTATTTCAATACCATCACAAAATACCGATATTAGACCGTCTATACCATCAATTCTGAATGCAAAATGGTGATATTCTGATTTAAATAGATTAATATCTATTGGTATTTCTATTTTAATTTTATCTTTAGTATTCAATGAATTCTGTAACATGACTTTAAACACTAATTCATTTTTATTTACATATCTATTTTTAAGATAATTATAATTTGTAAGATTATAATTTAGTCTATTTTCGTTTCCATACGGATAATATTTCCCTATTAATGGTAAAAATTTAACATCATAAATAATTTTATTAATTTCGTCTATTTTTGCTATAAACATCTGATTACCCGACAATGTCGTACCGGTCAACTTGGACGGTGTTGTAGGTGTTGTAGGTGTTGTAGGTGTTGTAGGTGTTGTATTTGTAATTTCTCCCAAATATCCTAAAATTATAGGATATGAGCTTAATCCCTTATTAGTATATTCTCGTACAATGTCTAACTTTAATAATTCAATTTTACTATACGGTGGTATTCCTAACATATTAAATACATTCTTATAAGAAGAATGTATATCCATAGTATACAAGGGTATTCTGTCTTTAGTAAATTTAGAAATTTTATTACCATTATGTATTACATAATAATTAAAATCATCATCTAATATAAAGTCTCGGATCTCAGTAGAACTTGTAAGATGAATAACCTTGGTTTTTCTATCAAAAGTTTCTTGTATTAATCCAGAATTATCTTTTATATATAAAACTGAATTATTTATAAATTTTTTAGCATCATATCCATTAAATCCATATATATTTCCTTTATCTTTTATGATGGAATATATAGATTCTTCTTTTTCTGCTATAATTATAGATTTTATTGGTAAGAAATTTTCTGCTATCATTTCCGTAGCAGTTAATGCATCATTATCTAAACCGTAGGGGACTAAAGCATCATTACCATATTGGTAGGATTCTACTAGATAATCTTTGAAACCAATAGGAGGTATTATTACTTTTCCGTTGATATCGATCTTTGGCATACCGAAATTGTATGTCTTCGTATATACTTTATCCAATTTTAATAATTCTTCTGATATAATATTATATCGAATTACTGTTCCATATGTATCCATTAAGTAATAGATATAATTCTCTTCTGGTATTATTGATATATAATAGTTTTGTATATCTCCTATAGCATCATATATAGCGGCATTTGAATAAAATTTTGTGGTTAACGGTATCATAATTACTTTATATTATATGGAGACTGTTCAGGTATTATAGTAGTAGTACTAATTGCATGAAATGAATCCAAATGATCTGTTCTATATATATCCTTTATAATATATTCTTCTAGGTTTTCATTTTCTAGAGATGCTATATCTATTGATTCGAAATTTGTATTATATGTATATATTTTACTCTTATTTTGAATGGTTATGAATGGAGTTATTTTTCTGTCATTTAATAATGCAAATCCTTTATTATTTAAATTTCCTATGAGTTGATGACCGAATTTGGAAGTCCAATCATCAGATTTAAACCAAAAAGATATGGTATATTGATGCTCTTTATTAATATCTTCGTATGCCTCAATGCTTGCATATGCATTACCATTTAAATTATATTTTATTTTATCTGTTACTACTTCCGCATGATAAATGTCTCCATTATTTTCAGTTTTTAAATTTAGACCATCAGTAATTATGTATTTTTTAAGTTCTGAAAGAATATCTTGTACATATTTATTTCCTATCCTATGATAAAGGTATTCGGAATTCGGAGTTATGACTAAATCGCTCCGTTTATCGAAAAATGTTATTCCGTATAATGCATCTTCTCCAGTCTGTGGTGTATGTAAATATTCTTCTGGTATGGAATTGTATAAATCTGGTACATCATAGTATTCAGATGCTGATAATTTATTATCCAATAAATCTGTCAACGGATCTATATATACATAATTATATTTGGTTTGTAATGCTTTAACATATGATACCTTTTCCGGATAATAATATCTATCTAGCCATATAGACTCTCCATTTCTATTTTTATATAACCATGAACATAAATATTCAGTACTATTTTCTGATAATCTTTTTTGAAATATCTTATCAGATAAATATGGGGTTTCCCCTGCCATAGCACCTCTATAATTCCATTGTAAATCGTTTATATTAATCTGTTTATATGGATGCAAACTTTCGGGAGATGTGAAGCTCGTATATTCATCCGTTTTAAATTTGTAATCAGCATTGTAAAACTCATAACTCAATGTTATCGAATGATCGCCTCCTTCTTGATCATTTCCTGTGAATAATCCTATATAATTCCTACTATCTACTACCGGAACATTATCGTTAGCTAATTCTGTATAATCTGATCTATAATTATAATTTTTATTAGTTTTTTGGTTTTTTAATACTAATAAGTTTGCTTCTATAGAATTTCCTGTAATATAACTATATTGAGTAGATATTAGATAGTTATTTTCCAAATCTTTTCTACTTTTAAATGGATCTATGTCATATACATTTACATGTTTTGAATTATATGATACCCATGATGTATTAGGTTTGTTGTTTATATCTTGTATGTAATAATTTACGGTAAAATAATTATATTTATAATTATTTGTATAATCTAATGCGGTCAACAGATTGTTATACGTCGAAATGATTTTATTATTTTTAAATAATATGAGTTTGTTGCTAAATTTATCTAAAATGTAGTTAAACGTAGTATCACTATTATTGTCAGTAGATAAAAACGAAAAATTAGTATTGTTGAAATGTAAATAATACGTTTTACCGTTATTTGCGTTTTTATGAACTATTTTTGTAGTTATAGTATCCAATATTACTATTTCGAACATCGTATCTACAAAATCTACATATTTTCTATTTATTTCCGCAAAATAATACGGCAACTCCGCAATATCCTCGTTAGATACAGTTAGAAGCATGTTTAGTTTATTATATTGTATCGTAGTGGAGAATGTACGGATATCTTCATCTCGTTCTAATGCCTTTAAATTGCAAATTTTATCTAATTTCTGTTTACTAGTTAGATATATTGAAGAATAATTATTAATTTTGTTATCCATCACATAATCCAAATACTTCTCTTTTATAAATTCATATCCTTGATCTAGAATTTCAGTTTTTTTAATAAATTGTAGATCGACATCACCTATATAAGATGTTGACAATGGGACTGAGTTAAATGATAAATTAATAATCTCCACTAATTTATTTAATTTTTAAGTTTAGAATGTCACCATTAGCTGTTTGTAATGTAGTAAAAATCGAATCATTTTCATCATCTATGAATTGGATAGATGAAATTGTTAAATTTCTATATTCCGTATAGTACGAAGGTCTCGATAATCTAATCGGCATTTCAATAGTTAAAGTCTTGAAATTTGAATACCTCATAGTTAAAGTAGGATAATATACTACATAATCCACATCTGATCTTGGTATATATTCATGTATTATAGGTTTCTTTAATATTTCTAAATTTTGGTCAGTAATATCATCAAATCTGTAATTTTTTACTATAGGAATGCTCCCATCACCAAAATCTATCGTTAGTTTTATTATATCGTGAGAATATGGATATAATTTCTGTAAATCATAGGTAATAGAAGTAGTACCTTTAAATACTCGAAGGTCTTCGTATATTACGGTATCTACCTGTTCTTTGAGTGATGGAGCGGATAATGTATAATATAATGAATTCATGTTAGGATAATATTAAGGTTCCTTCTAATTTATTAAAATCTATTAACGAATCTCCTGTTATATCATTTTCTGTTATTTTAGCATCATATAATGAATTAATATCATAAAAATTTATAGTTTTTATTTTTTGAATATTAAAATTATACATTTTAATTTTAATATCTAGGATTTCGGCTCCATCGTACTTAAACTTAATTTGATATATATATGAAAACCCATTAGGATCTTCGATTGTAGTCATTATACAATATTTGTCATTTCTGGTATTATAAGTAAGTACTGGTTGATTTATCTTACTCAATTTTACCGGATTTATACTAGATATATTTTGATATATGGTACTGGGTGCTAAATTTTGTATTTTTTCTATTTTTGTTGTAGTATAATCTATTTTATAAAAAATTGGAATTATAGAAAATAAATTGGAATTTGTATTAATTGATGTTAACATCACTACCATTGCATAATCTCTACTTTCGAATATAAATGGATTGGTTATATTCGATAAATTATCACCTCGTTTATAACGAATATAATTTAAACCTGTTCCACTATCAGTAAATCCCGAATTATCATAGGTTATTTTTTCAAAAATTATATATTCTTTGGTTCTTATCCATAAAAAGTTATTATATATATTAAAATCTAAAACTTTATTATATAATTCATATTGTATAGTAGAATTATAAATATTGTATTTAATAAATTGTTGTAATCCAGAAGATAATACCGATACATTTCCGGTAGTTATATTTTTTATATATATGTTTCCATATGAATTCTTTAGTTCATATGGATTTATCATTTTCTCGTCGGGATTTACATCGTTTAATATAGTTCTTGATGATGTAAGTGTTTGTTGTATTACAAATTTTGATTGCTCTTCGAAATTAAAATCGGTTTCACAAAAATCCTCGATAAATCCACCATCAAATTCTTTAAATTTTATAGAAGATAATATATAATCTCTATTAAAACTAGGAACAGCATTTGATACACTACCCACAGAATTACCATCTATTGTATTTATGGGTCTTACTTTTAAATTATTTTTAGGATGTCTATCATAAAAATTACCATCTATATTGTAAACTGCTGGAGTGGTATAACTATTATTTGTAACATTTAAATCCCAAGTGTAAGAAATTCCAGTATTTAATATTACTTGTCCGTCTATAGTTGTATATTGATTTGCCGATAATGGATTTATATTCAAATCAAACATACTATCTGGTATACTTGTTCTATTTATATCTAATCCATCTACGAATACTCCAGTATTAAATATACCTCTTTCCATTATACCATTTATGATTTTACCTATACCACCTTCTAATAGAATGTTATAATAATAATCTGAAGCCCAAATATTAGGCTTTACCCACGCACCATTACTAGCAAAGACTTCTTCTGGTAAGAATCCATTCTCATAAAAAGTTATAGGACCCCCATCATACTCTTCACATTCTTTAACAATTTTCTCTATTACGATACTATTATCTATTAATTGTTTTTTCGGTCTATATTTAAATAATCCATATTGATTACCATAAACATCACTAGACCATTTTGTCATAACTCCTTTATTGTATAAAGAAGCTAGATTCGTATTGAGCCCATCTTTTCCAGTAATATAATTATCTGATAACTGATTTCTAGAAAAATATGAATAATAATCTTGATTATATGGAGTATTATTAATATCACCAGAAATATCATTATAACTATGACCTCTTATAGAATTAGTATAATCACAAATATGAATTAATGGATATTCTTCGTTAAATGTTCTAGATAAACCTATTGTATTACCATATCTTTCTGGATCTGGATATATATACAATTTATCTGGTTCTAGTTTAGTATTATCTATTTTATATTTTTTTTCGGGGACTGAATAATATAATATACTATTTTTATCCGGAGTAAAAAATAACCCGATTCTTCTAGCGGATTGAAGATCGGATTCTTCCTCTATTGAAGCTGTAGTTGGGAAATTCCTATTTAATAAATTTCCAGTGGGATTATCAGCTTTAAACAACAACCCTTCTGTTATATCAGAAATAGTTGATCCAGTTTTTATATAATAAAAGTCACTCCCTATATATTTTCTTATTAAAGCATTTCTCAAATCCACTAATCTAGTAGCCTTTGGCTTATTTTGAGATACTAAATTGTATAATTTGGCGTCTGGTTTACAATTTAAATCTACCGCATTTAAATTGTAATTTATAGTGAAGTTTTTACCAAATTCTACTAAAAATACTCTAATATTTTCGAATAATTGATCAGTTATTGCTTGATCAATTTCTATAAAAATATTCGCATCGATTTTGTTTATATTAGCCGAATATAACGTCTTCCTCAATTCGGTTTTAACATCATAAGTGTCATAGGATTCTTTTGGATTATTGTCCAAATAACTCGTATATATGTCGTATAATTCCTCGATTTCTATCCCTAGATTGTTCACCAAATCTTCTTGTGATATTGTTTTCTGATATGTCGAAGTCTCCACTATATCCGAAAATAATACATCAGTGATGCTTTCTATT
>Ga0114960_10002654_pt1 | contig 13850 bp, 11 predicted proteins | sample C_130625_MF_Meta_FD_92637 | JGI IMG/M metagenome (GOLD analysis project Ga0114960, IMG submission 92637) | Freshwater microbial communities from Lake Croche, Canada to study carbon cycling - C_130625_MF_MetaG | ecosystem: Environmental > Aquatic > Freshwater > Lake | place: Lake Croche, Canada... | reverse complement strand
TTGACTATATACAGAGAGGTACAAAATGACGGAGGAGCATGTATTCCATAACTTAGAACGAGTAGATGAGAAAACAATTACATTTACAATGTCACCAACCGAAGTTACATATGCAAATTGTCTTCGCAGGGCAATCCAAACAGAGGTTGTTACACTAGGCTTTCGTGCAGATATGACAGATACTGGAACAACAAGTGATGTAAAAGTTCTGAAAAATACTACACCTATGTCAAATGAAATGTTAGCAGATAGAATAGGTTTATTATGTTTAGGTATTCCTGAAGGAACAGATATTGAGAATTGGGATAAGGATAGAATTCTCTTTCGTCTCCATGTTGTAAATAAACAAGAACAAGTTGGTCAAGTATCGGCTGATATGTTTGAGTGTTGGGAATTGGTTCCTGGCTCAACAGAAAGAAAGAGAATTGAAAATACTGCTTTCTTTCCTAAAAATCCTATTACCGGAGATACATGCTTGATTGCTCTTTTAAAACCCTTTCTAGAAGGACAGGCAGCAGAAGAAATTGAAATAGAAGCTCGGGCAACACCTGGTCGTGGACGTGAACATGCTCGTTTTAATCCTTCCTCTCAATGTTCATATAGATATACTCCTGATACAGATGAAGGAAAGTTGGCAGAATTATGGGAAAAATGGCTTATTCAGAAAAAGGTGAACAAGAAGGATCTTGAGACACAGACTGACAGAAAAGAAGCATTAAAAAGGGAATTTAATACACTGGAACGATTTCGTTCTTATTTAGTTGATTCAAGAGATGAGCCATTTAGTTTCGATTTTACAGTTGAAACTGTAGGAAGTATGTCACCCGAAGATATGGTATATAAGGGACTTGTAGCATTATCATCTGTTCCAGATAAATACAGCACCTTGGATGTAAATGATTTACCAGACAATGTGGAGATTCGTCCTGCAGATTCAAATATTCGAGGCTATGATTTTGTAATTCAGAATGAAGACCATACACTTGGAAACATGCTCCAAACATGGATAGTAGAAAATGATGATAGTGTTGATTATGCTGGATATAAAATTCCCCATCCTTTGCGAGATGAATTAGTTATTCGATTGGGTGTAGAAGATACAAAGAAATTTGATGAGATGACTGCTCGGAGGATTCTTGCAAACGCTGCTAGAGAATGTTCAAAAATGTTCCTAAATATGTCTGTTGAATGGGCATCCTTTCTTCGTTCCTCCGGTGCTTTTGTGAAAGATGCACCTATGCCTGGACCTGTCACGCCCTGGAAAGCACATGCTGCTATGAAGCAGAAGCAAAAGCAAAAGGTCTAATAGATGAATGTCTTAGATATTCCTGCATACTGTATAAATTTAGATAAACGAAAAGATCGCTGGGTCAAGTTCTCCGAACAACCTGCTATCAAAGAAATGACACAATTAAAACGTTTCTCAGCAGTTGACGGCTCAAAAATTAATATTTTTGATAATGAATTAATTAGTACAAAAACAGTATATAATATAACAAATAAAACAAGACGAAGTCATACTGAGATTGATGCTGTTGGAGCAATTGGAGCGAGCATTAGCCATGCAACTGTATGGAAAGAGTTTTTAGCTACAAATAAAGAATATTGTATTATATTTGAAGATGATATAATTGTTCCTGTATCATTTAAGGACATGATTCGAACAGCATCGGAATCTCTGCGTGATTTGAAAGATGAATTTCACGTTTGGTTAATTCATTATGGAATATTTGTGAATAATACATATAAGCTAGTTCAAGGAGATTGGCTCACACCTACTAAATTTTTTGGTATGGGATGTTATATTCTTAGTCGAAAAGGAGCTGAAAAACTTCTTCAAAGCGTATATCCAATTGAAATGCATATAGATGCATATATACAAACAAAGGCAAATATTGGAGATATTCTTCTTGTTATACATAAACAGGTGTATATTCCCTTAAGAAATAGTAAATCAAATATCCAGCATGGAAAATGTGATTTGTGTAATATCCCTGATAATATAAGTAACACAAATATAGAAGTTGTAAATAAATATTACCTGTATGGAGTAATCGCGTATGCTGTTGCAATGACTAGTTATTTAGTTTATAAATATATTTAATAAAGTAGAATGAAAAAAGAAACTGTTTTACCGTTAGTTGCTGAATTTTTTGGGACTTTTTTATTATTACTTGCGATTTTCTCTACAGGAAATGCTCTTGTCATTGGATTAACACTTGCGTTTAATATTTGGGCATTAGGTAGTATATCTGGTTCTCATGTAAATCCTGCAGTATCTCTTGCATTTCTTGCGAAAGGTGATATTACATTCATGGAATTTGTATTAAATACATTGGCTCAACTTTCAGGAGGAGTATCAGCATGGTATGCATATAAATATGTACAATAATGGGGCAATTAATTATTTAATTTAGTTGCACTGCAATTAAATTAAATAATAAGCGATAGATATTTTCTATTTTCTATTTTCTATTTTCTAATTTTTAATCAACATTCACGTTTGGTGTATCTATGGAAGAGGAGGGAGGAGCAGGAGCAGCAGGCTTTTCATCAACAGGAACACCATTATATCCAGGAATCTTCTCATTAGGATGTGACTCGGCATATTCACGAGCAGCCTTTGCCGCTGCTGCTGAAATATCAGGTGTAGCCTGGTCCTTATATAGAAACTTAATCGCGGGTGCTACCTTCTCATCCACCTCTTTTTGCTTTGCCTCGTATACATCCTTCTCCTCCATAGGGTGAGACTCGCACCACTTCAGAGCGTCTTCTAGAGTGGTCATTGCCTCCTTACAGGAGTCATCAAAGTTATCCTTCTTCTCAGTCATATTATTCTTAGATGTATATAAATAAGCTTCTAGCTTATTCTTTGCCTCCACCTTCTCAAACATTGCCTTATCCTCTGCCTCATACTTTGCCGCCTCCTCTACCAATTGCTCCACGCGCTCACGGCTCAAACGACCCTTATCATTTGTAATAGTAATCTTATTTGACTTACCCGTGCTCTTCTCAACAGCAGATACATTCAAAATACCATTCGCATCTACATCAAATGTCACCTCAATTTGAGGCTGACCACGCCCCATAGGAGGAATATCATCCAATTGAAACTTGCCTAAAATGTTGTTATCTTTTGTGAACTGACGCTCACCCTCAAATACTTGAATTAACACACCTGTTTGGTTATCCGCATACGTACTAAATGTCTGCGTAGCCTTCTTAGGAATAGTCGAGTTCCTCTTAATGATAGGAGTCATCACACCCCCAGCCGTCTCTAATCCAAGAGATAGAGGCGCAACATCAAGAAGAATCACATCCTGGGTGCGAGAACTACCGCCAGACAAAATATGTGCTTGAACTGCTGCACCATACGCTACTGCCTCATCGGGGTTCACACTGTCATTTAGCTTCTTTCCATTAAAATACTCGGTGAGGAGCTGACGAATACGAGGAATACGAGAAGAACCACCCACCATAATAATCTCATCGATTTGGTCCTTTGCGAGCCCAGCATCCTTCAATAAGCCATCAAGGGGGGCAACAGTTCGCTTAAACTGTGACTCGCACATACTCTCGAACTTTGCACGTGTAATAACACACTGGAAATCAACGCCCTCGTATAAAGAATCCACCTCCACAGTTGCCTGTGTTGCTGAGCTGAGCGTCCTCTTAGCACGCTCACACGATGTGCGCAGACGACGAAGGGCGCGTGCATTTCCAGATACATCGTGCTTAGACTTCTTCTTAAACTCATCTACACAATATGTAACAAGAGCATTATCAAAATCCTCCCCGCCCAAATGAGTATCACCTGCTGTAGACTTCACCTCAAATACACCCCCGTCCAGCGTTAACACACTCAAATCGTGAGTCCCGCCACCGCAATCAAAAATTAGCACGTTCTGCTCGCCTTTCTTATCAATCTTGTCTAGACCATACGCAAGTGCTGCGGCAGTAGGCTCATTGATAATACGAAGGACGTTGAGACCCGCAATTGCCCCAGCATCCTTTGTCGCCTGGCGCTGGGCGTCATTGAAGTAGGCGGGAACCGTGATTACGGCATCCTTTACTGTAGTTCCCAAATATGCCTCAGCTGTTGCTTTCATCTTTTGGAGAACTGCTGCCGACACCTCCTCAGGTAAAAACTCCTCCTTCTTTCCCTTCCACTCCACTTGAACCTTAGGTTTTCCAGTTGAATCCTCCTTCACGGTAAAAGGCCATAACTTCATCTCCTTTTGAACAACACTGTCATTGAATGAACGTCCAATTAGACGCTTTGCATCAAACACCGTATTTGTTGGATTCGTAGCAGCCTGATTCTTAGCAGCATCACCAATCAAACGCTCATCAGCAGTATACGCCACATAGGAAGGAGTTGTACGATTTCCCTGGTCATTCGCAATAATCTCCACGCGCTCATTCTGCCACACTGCAACACAACTGTACGTAGTTCCCAAGTCAATACCAATCGCAGACATTTCTTCTGATAGAGTTATTGTGTATAGCTTTTAGGCCGTTTAGCTTCATTTTTTACAAAAAAATATCTTACCGTGAAGTAATACTATATTTTATACATTCACGGTACGCATATGCTCTAGTCGACTATCTATTAATCCTTGTCATATTTCCTCGTTTTGTCATCTTCATCTTCCTCTTCTGTTAGAAATTTATTAGTTTCTGTAACAGGTGACTCATTTCTCAGATGACGCATTAAATTCTTTTGCTCTTCAAGCGCAAGTGTATTCATGTAGTCTACAACAGTACCATACGTGGTAGGATACACATTCCCTGCCTTTAAAGAATCAATATATTTTCCATGAAGTGCATACATGTGAGGACGAAGCGATACATGATAGTCCTTAAATGTATTTGCTTTCAACTTAAATACCTGTGTATATGCATTGAGTAATAATTGAGTTATATTACGGAATGCATTCTCGCATGCCCATAACTCTTTCTTATCTTCTGGGAAATAACGTAAATACTCTTTTGTCATATGTTCATTGCGCAAACGAAGGAAACGCTCGTACATCTGGGCTTCAAAACCACGAAGTGCCCTCACTTTCATATAATTACGAGTACGTACTCGTATACGTTCAGACGTCGTGGTGCTTTGTAAAACTAATCCCTGCCAAACATGGCCTGTGGGTGATGGGTTATATGTACGGAGAAGGTCCAGTTCTGTCTTTGTATCACTTAGTACACATGTCTCATATACACGAGGAGCGAATACCCTGAATGCAGATTCCCATGCTGAGGGCTCATATAATATAGTTACACTAGCATCGTCGTTAACCTTTCCTACATGAGTAACATATACTCTAGGTTGAGCAAGTGCAGTAACTGTCTTATGTTCTGGATGTTGAAGGAGTAAATTTACAAAGGAACCTGGGGATAGGGTCTGAAGGAATGTATTGGTGCCGCCAACTGATACAGTTGCATCTTCTAGTAGCTGAGCAAACGTGCGATCCGTATAAAATTTATTTGTAGAGCCGAGTACACTGCGTGTTGCAGTTGTAAGATTTCCATCTGCCCCATAAAATCCCTGAATCATAATACCATCTAGAAACTCTGATACTTGAACTTCAGAATTTAAAAGACGTTTTGTAGACTTTACGGGAGCTACAGATACAGGTCTATTTGTTTGTGTATTCCATACCACAGAACGAAATGAACATACATGGAGTAAATCCATATTAGAAACTCCTGCTGTATAACGGATAATGACAAGAGGGTCATTTTTCTTGATAATACGAAGCTTACCCCCTTCATCAGAGGTAAGATATTTCTCTAATGAGGCCCATGTAGGATAGGTTGAAACAAGCGAAGCAAATACAGAAAGTGTATATGACATTTGTAGTTAAGTACTTTTTGGTACAGTCAGTGAAAAAATCAATTTTTGTTTACATATCCTTCAATAGAATGAGCGAAGAAGGCTCTTCAGCAGGATTAGAAGTAGGTGATAAAATAATGATTATGGGTGGAGTTCTTGATAGAACAGTAGGGGTTTTATATGGATTTCGCTCAGATCGTATTTTAATTCAACCAACGGGGGTAACCGATAGTGTTAAGCGAATTCCTTTAACATCTGACCAAGTTCCTGAAGAAGAACTTGGTATTCAAGAAATAAAAATTATTAGAAAAGTTATTCGACCAGGGTTTGTATGTCTTGTTGACATGAAGGCTGGATATATAGCTGAAACATTTGGACCAAATTCTATCCCTACCGGCATATTTACAATTGAATCTGTAAATGAAGAGGATGACTCTGCAGTATTTAAGACAGAAAATGGTGAAATGTTACCCGTCGAATTTGGCTTTACAGGTATACCAGATGGTATGCCATTTGAGGTAATTCGTGTTCGAGAACCACCTCCGGTGGAAGGAAAGGAAAAAGAAGGTGAGGAAGGACAAGAGACACAAGAAGGACAAGAGAGACAAGAGACGCAAGAAGGACAAGAGAGACAAGAAGGACAAGAGAGACAAGAAGGACAAGAACAAACCGATGATGAAGATTTTGTAATTGGAAATATTGTTGTCCTTCCTAAACAAAAGGTTATCGGTCAGATAGGTTCAGCATTTAGAATTGTACAAGATGTATTTCAGCGACAAGACCTTTTAAGTCAATTAATTCAAACCCTTCCTTCAGATAAACAAAGGGATCCGCTTATTTTACAAGAAATACGTCGTAGAGTTGAGTTACTTCTCAGTTTACGAAATAAGGTTGTAGAGTATGGAAAGACGGGTGAGCCGTTAGGCTTAAAACTTACAAGTGTATCGACCGTTTCTGAACTCTTAGAACAAACATATGTCCCACTTTCTAGGAAGGTAGTCCCCCTTACAAAAGTCTTATATTCAATCCATGATCCAACAAAAGAAGATGAGATTCCCTATGAATTGGAAAATGGTAAAATACAAGTTGAATTCCTTACAGATATTGTGAAAGAGGCAGCCGTTAAGATGGAACAAATGGAAGTTGAAGATGAAGTACCATCCATAGGTTTACCACAATTTTTCGTAAAAATGGAAGGATACAGAGAAGCTATTCAACGTCCTTATCTTTTTAAGGATGGTAAACCTCTAACAATCGACCAAGAAGTATTTCGTCAACAACCTCCTTATGCACCTACAAAAGGTGTTCCTGGCTTGATATCATCAACTCATATTGTACCGGGCCCCCCAGCAATAAAGCCAATACCATATTCTATTGTTCGCATGGTCAAACCTCGCATAACACGTTTTATGAAAACAGATGAACCATTAAAAGTAGTCGAAGCAGGTGAATCGCCTACATATACACATAATCTATTATTTCCAAGGTATGCCCTTTTAGAATTGGATGAATTACCTGTTGGGTATAAGGAAAAGAATCAAAAGAAAGAGGCAATAAAAGTGCCACATTCTATTCTTCGTGAATTTGGTTCTATACGTAGTGGTTACTTATCACAAGATGTTAGTTTGGGTATGACACCTCCCGAACTCATGAGTAATATTCTAAAAGAACTTGGTCCACCCGATGAATTTCCAAGTGCAGAATCTATTCTTAGTTTTGGTATTCAAGGCTCTATCAGCGAACACATTGAATTAAAAACATGGTTAAAAGAACAAACACTCTTTTTATATGGTATTGGAGATATATATGAAAAATTAGCTGGATATGCCCTTCAGAATATTGAATTCGACGTTTCACAACATGAGGTTCTTCTTGAAAAGGTAAAACAGACATATGCTGCATTACGTATTTTTTTAGCCGACCAACAAGAAAAGAATAAAGTAAAAGCAACAAATATTGTTTTTAAAGCACAAAATCTTTTACCAGAAGCAAATGAAAAACGTTTACGTGGGAAAGCAACAACAGAACCTATTTTAAATGAAGAACTTGATATTCTTCGTGATAAAATTGGAACGGACTTGTCTGATGTAGGAATGAATTGGTTTTCTTATATATATCTAAAAGTTCCTGATTTACTTCTCTCTGTAATGGGTCAACAGGCATCTCTCGTTACAAAATATAGGAGAGAACATATCCGAAATCTCTTTTTAGGCGCAATGTTTAATGAATATTATGTTAAAAAATTACAGCAACAGTATGGTATTATTCCTACTTTAAATAAATGTAGACACGTAAAAACCTTACAGAATGTATATAAACCATCCCTTTCGGCAAATGAAACACGTGATGTTACGAAAATGAAAAAATATATCAATTTACTTGAAGAGTTTAGGGGTGATACACGCGATAATTGGATCTGGTGTCGTATTTGTAAAGAACATTTAATTTGTCAACATGAATTACTTTTGATTCAAGAGTATCTTCGCCCTAAAGAAAAAGAAACACTTCATAAGGAATTACTTCTCCACTTTTCAGGTGGCCAATTTGCTGGAAAGTTTATTTGTAAAGAGTGTGGAAAAGCAATTTCCGACCTTGATTTTGATACAAGTGTTGAATTTGATGATCAAGGACGACCTATGATGGGGCGTGCTGTAATGGAAGATAGAGAGGAAGAGGAAATGCAACGTATACAAGGTATTTTAAATGGCCCAACAACATCCGAAGTTGAATTTGTTGGAGAAGAAGATGATGAAATATCTACAATAGAAAATGCGTTTGATAAAAATCCTGAGATGATTTTGATGTATAAGTCTTTAAAAACAATTATCGATAAAATAGGAATACAAGTAGGACTTGCCAAATATAAGGAAATGGTAGCACACTTAAATGAATATTTAATTACAATTCCAAATCGAACAACATATATTGAATTAAAAAGAGTAGAAGGAAATCCTAAACCACAGGACTATGATGTATACAAAGCTATACGATATGTATGTGCTATAGCATGTGTTGTCCTTATATTTCTCCAAACAAGTATTCCAGATTTCACAGGATATTTTACATCAATATGTGCAGGAGGATTTATGGGATTTCCTCTTGAATCAGATGAAAAAGAAGATGGTATTGAATGCGTAGCAACCTTAGTGAGTAGTATAGACGATAAAGAATATCCATGGAATACGTCAACCTTGCAAAAGTATAAGGATCATGTGAAAAGAAGAACAGTGATAAAGCCATTTATAAAGGGGTTAATGAAAGAGTATTTTTTACAAGTAGGAAGTAATCAAGGGCTTTTTAAAAAGAAACGAGAGTATTTGAAAGAGTTATATGGAACTCTAGGTGGTCCAGGTATCAAACGAGATTCTATTTCAAAAACATTTAGACCTATCCCTTATTTATTAACAGAAGAAGAAGCTGCAAAAGCACCTGTTTATTCAGCATCTGCATCACCCGAATTAAAAGCTGCTGGGTGGATACTTACAGCACATTCTATAGCAAAACAAACAGGTGGCACGAATACTACAACATGCCTTCATCCTATATCTTCTCCTGGGGGATTTTGGGCATCCCAAACTCTTCCTGCCCTTCCTCCTAAAGTAGCTACAATTGGAACACATACGCCTATTCTTGTAACATCATTCAAACCTACTTTGCGAGAAGAACTTACAGGGAGTGTAAAAGAGGCAGATTACTATAAACTATTTATGGAAGTATGCTATCGTGGTGATAATAAAGGTCTACCACATGAACTTGGAATTGGATTAACATGTTTACAATGTGGACTTTCTTTTCAGGAAAATCCTAGGCTTCCTACGGTTATGAATGCAAATCCATCCATTCAGCGACAAGAAGAAGAAACAGCACGAGCAAACAAACAAGCATTTTTACAATCAAAGGGAGTTGAGATAACAAAACAAACGTTTATTGATTTACTAACAACCGCTCATCGTCGACTTATTGTTAGTCTTCCTCCACGCCCAAGTCTTCCAAATATAATATCTATGTTTAGTCGTCTTCAAGAATTTCCTTACCCACCCTTTCAGGGATGGAAAGAAGTATTAAAATCAACACAAGCTGCTATACTTGAAATTACTTCTCCAAATAAGACTACAATTGCTACTGCGGCTGATAGTCTTGTCCAGAATACCGTAGAATTAGAAAAATACATTCAGGCACGAATTCCATCTGCCTTTCAAGCATTTGCATCTATTGTAGAACAACAACCCCGTGAATGTATGGAATCTGTTCGCACATATATCCTTGTTCCATTTCAACGCTGGATTCAGTCTACCAATACATATGATTCCTTTAAACTCCTTGGGACTTATGAGATAAGCAAGGAGACACAAGATGATATAAAAGGCTACTATGAAAAAAATAAGAAGCCGGTTCGAGTAAAAGGATTAGGCCGTCATTTACAACCTCTTTCGAACATAAAGTTGGAAGGGCTTCTTCTTTTAAAAGTAAAAGAACTCGTGAAAGAGATATCTTATATTACAAATTATATTCTTCCTTTTTTACGATCTATCCTTATACCGGGAGGTAGTTATATGGTAACATATATTCAACGTGCTATATTAGCTGGTTCTATAAAAAGATACATGGACCCGCATTCCATACCTGAAACAGAAGAAGAACTTGACACAACAGTAAATATACAAGTTCTATATACTGCACTTTCGGAGGCAATGGAGCGTTTTACAATGAGTAATCGTATTCCGACAGAACAAGATATACGAACACGCCTAGAAGAACGTGTCGAAGCTGAGAAACAAAAATTTATTGGAGAAATGGATAAGATGTCTCCACAAAGAAAAAAACTCGAATTAACAATGAAATCACTTGGTATTGGAAAATGGGCTGTAGGTGGGACAGCCGCTATTAAACAATATAACCCGGAACGATATGAAGAAGAAAGAATTGAACGTGCACAAGCTGGATTGGTCGATTATGTGACAGTAGGAGAGGGGCAAGAAGTAGGTGACCCCCTTTTTGGAATTATAGGGGGTGGCGAAGATGTAAATGATGGGTACGACCATGAACAAATGGCCGAAGAAGATTATTAATACTGGTAGAGAGTGAAATGTGGATATTCTTAACAGCAGGTATTTTATATATAGTTGGAGTTGCTGTAATACTTTTTATAAAACCATCCTTTATGTTTACTCCGGATGGAAGATGGAAAGAGTTTGGCATCGGAAAAGGAACGGAGAACTATACTACCTTTCCTTTTTGGATGTTCTGCCTTGTTTGGTCATTTGTATCGTTTAGTATTATTCTATTTTTAGAGCCAACATCATCAATTAATCTTCCCACGGTCGAATATGACCCGGCTGAAGATGTAAAGGGGGTTGAATTACCAAAAGGATATTATGTTTTAAATAAAAAAGCCACAAGTTTATCTGGTGTTCCTAAATATGTATATTTAGGACCTGAAGAACCTTAGCAGACACCTTGAAGGCCAAGTACTACATATAAGGGAAGCATTGACATCCAAAACATCCAATATAAATATACTATAGCGGTTTTATTCACCTCGCTATAGTATACAGGAAGAACAGCTTTGACGATAGATGAAAAGAATTGAAGCTTAAGATGTTTATTATCATCTGTTGCTTTTGCATATTCTTCGGGTGCCCCTTCGCGACTAATAGGAAGACCTGTGAGTGGGCTTATTGGTTCTGAATATCCAAATGCTGATAGAATTGGTATAGATTCTAAAAATAGAATAAAAGAAGCAAATGCTGTTGATAATAATACTGTAATATTTGTAATTGCTGACGTTGTTATACTTGTTGAAGGACACACGGATGTTTGAAATATAAAACTTATAAGTAAGGAAATTCCATAAGCAACCGGTGGGATAAGAATGAGACGAACAAATTCTGTTGAAATAGAAAGTATAATTCCTACAGATACAATCCCTATCAATGTTGCTCCTAAAAGACTAAATATAACTTTTGAATATTCTTTCATGGCAGAGGACGTATTTGGTTGTTTGATTGTATTAACCATTCTAAAGGGTATTATTACTTTCATAAATTGTATCAGCCGAGTTAGATGGAAGGAAAGGAAGAAACCCTTGCCTCGAGCGTATCATCGGCATTCACTTCAGTTGTTGATAGTTTAACGTCTATAACTGCTGCTGATCCTGCTGCTGATCCTCCTGCTCCTGTTGTTCCTGCTCCTGTTGTTCCTGCTCCTCTTGTTCCTGCTCCTGTTGCTGATGCTCCTGCTCCTCAAAGGCAACGCCGTGAAAAACGTGAAGTTCCTCCAAAAGATGCAAAAACATTCTTTCAATCTATGGCAATAAATCCTAAAAAGTATGGATTTAGTCCTACCGGTGATATGGCAATTCTTACCCCAACAGGAGAAGTTGATACCACCCTTCCTCTTCCAAAATACAGGGAAACCACTCCTGAAGAAAGAGCAGAGTATGATACACATATTCGCGAAGAGATTCGTTCTGTTGAAAAAGAGTACGATGAATCACTTCGAAAATTAAAAGAGGCACTTACTCTTTGGAAAGAAACGGGGATAAATACGGATGCAATTCAATATCAAAGGGATTTAATTCGCCTTGATGCAAAACGTTCCTCCCTTCGCTCTCCTCTTCGGTGGGTAACTTCTTACAGAAATATGGATAGAAGAAAACTTCTTCTTAATTCAAAACAACCAGATTCAAAAATTGGACACCCGGTATATTCTCTTTCTATTCAATCCATTCCCTTTAATAAAAGAGTTGTTGAATCTACAGGTGATGAATCTGTATCAGGTACAACTGTTTCTAAACCAGAAGTAAAAGAAGAAACATTTATTGTCTTTTCCCTTCCAAGTGAAGATGAATATGGTATTTTATCTCCCGAAACACCAATGGATATAACATATAATGGGACTCGATATAATAGTATATTACAGGCATTTCATGCTGAAAGAGTAGGGCAATTAGGAAATCAAGGTCTCCGAACAAGTATTTTAAAAACCACAAATCCTAAAACAATTCGTTTTATGGGTATGTCTGTGAAAGGTGTGATTGAAAATCCGTCTTCAAGGGAACTCCTTATAAGTATTGTAACAGAAGCATCCAAACAGGATGCGCGTATTGTTCCTATCTTACGAAAAACACTAAGTGATTCTTTAGTGTATGCTGAAGCAAAAGATAATCTCCTTGGAATAGGTTTACCCGTTGATGCAAAAGAATTAGTTGTTCAAAGAGATGAATGGAAAGGTGAAAACCTTTTAGGGCAAGCATGGGAAGTTATTCGAACAAACCTCCCTAAAGAAGATGAAAAAGTTCAAGAAGGGGGTGCAGTCCTTGAAAAGGCCCGTACCCTCGACGATGTGAAAAAAGAAAGAAGTCATGTATTAATGGGTTATTATAGAAAAGGCAAAGCTTATCCTTGAATAGGATAATCCTGTAAAGTTGTTTCATTCGCATCGCAGTCTACCTCATGCGATTCATATGAATAACATGTGTTATTATGGTCACGGTACACTTTTGTATCCTTATCGGATGGGTGAGGATATTGATGAATAAGTTTCTTTTCAGGTTTATAAAAATGTGCAATCACCCATCCAATTGCTAGACCAGCAAGAAGAGGAACTAATTTAAAATGCCATATACCAATATCCATCATTCTATTAGTAAAGAATGTTTGAAGTACTTAAGACAGATAAATTTAATATAATATTTAGTTTCTTAATTGGATTTACTATAATGGTTTTAACTATACCTATGTGCAAAGATGACGCGTGTATTATTAAAAAAGCACCATCGATTGATGACATGAAAAAGAATACATATAAAATTATGAATAAATGTTATCAATTTAAACCAAATGTTATAACATGCCCGGCGGAGGGTTATATTGAAGCATTTGAAGGGCTGCGTAGGAACTAAAAAGAAATGGAAAGGAAATCTGTATAGATACAAATGGCAAGTGCAGGTACTTTATTAGAAGATTTAGGGAATGATACAAGTGGTGATAACGACCTCGTTCAAAAAATATTA
>Ga0114960_10002652_pt1 | contig 13856 bp, 10 predicted proteins | sample C_130625_MF_Meta_FD_92637 | JGI IMG/M metagenome (GOLD analysis project Ga0114960, IMG submission 92637) | Freshwater microbial communities from Lake Croche, Canada to study carbon cycling - C_130625_MF_MetaG | ecosystem: Environmental > Aquatic > Freshwater > Lake | place: Lake Croche, Canada... | reverse complement strand
GGAATCCTCACTGATTCTGGAGGTTTTCGTTTTCCAAAAACGACCGGTATTACTCACCGAATAGCTGCTGAATTCATAGAATTAGGGGTAGAAAATACTGAAATTCCCAATTTGCTTTTTGACAATAATTCTTACGATAGATTAAAACTTCTTGGAAGAGCGTTACAAAACTTGAAGGTCGATTTTGATAAAAAAACTTCCTATATTTCGATTTCACAAAAAGAATTAGATGAGTTTAATTATGTAAAAGGTGATACAGAAGGAATTGTGAACTATGGCTTAACTATAAAAGGAATCGTTTTTTCGGCTATTTTTATTGAACATCACGAGGAGAATATTATTAAAATATCTTTTCGTTCACAAGGTGATTTTGATGTGAATCAATTTGCTAGAGACCATTTTAGTGGAGGAGGTCACATTAATGCCGCTGGAGGAAAATCGTATGATTCATTGGTAAATACCATTAATAAATTCGAGCAAATTATTTCAAAATTAAATTTATAACTTATGAATAAGCTAAAATTTGGAGCGGTTCTACTTGTTGCTATTCTTCTTTTTATAAGTTGCAAACAGCAGCAAGCTCGAATGCCTGTTTCACGATCTTCTGGTGAATTTTTAAAAGCATCGGCAGAACGAAACAAAAAAATAATAAAAGGCGAAGAAGGACAGATTGATTCAATTATTAAAAGTAATCCGAGCATTAAATATATTGCATCCCAAAGAGGATATTGGTATTTTTATGAAACAAAAAATGACAGAGACACACTTCATCCAAAAAAAGGGGATGTTGCTAATTTTGACTATGAAATAAAAGATATACAGGGCAATATCATTTATTCTGAATTGGAATTGCAACCACAAACTTACATTGTTGACAAACAAAACATCTTAATGGGATTGCGTCACGGCATTAAATTAATGCGCAAAAATGAAAAAGTCACATTTCTTTTTCCATCACACATGGCTTATGGGTATCATGGTGACAACAGAAGAATCGGCACTAACGAACCTATTATTTGTACAGTTTCTTTAACTGATTTTAAACCTGTAACTAAAACAACTCAAGAATAATTTATTGCAATGAAAAAAATAATTAATTTAGTTTTACTACTCATTCCGATTATGTTTATGGGATGTAAAAAAGACGAACACGCGAATTTAGCCGATGGACTTTATGCAGAAATTGAAACTGTAAAAGGAACCATTTTAGTACAATTAGATTATACCAAAGCACCAATTACAGTTGCTAATTTTATTACACTTGCGGAAGGAAAAAATGAATTTGTGACCGAAGATTATAAAGGCAAACCATTATTTGATGGCCTAAAATTCCATAGAGTAATCTCAAAAACAAATGGAGATGCCGAAGATTTTATGATTCAAGGAGGCGATCCACTTGGAAATGGAACTGGTGATGCAGGATACAAATTTAAAGATGAAATTACTGATTTAAAATTTGATAAAGGAGGTTGTCTAGCTATGGCAAATTCAGGACCAGGAACTAACGGAAGTCAGTTCTTTATTACTATTAAAGAAACACCTTGGTTGGACGGAATGCATACGATATTCGGGTATGTAATTAAAAATGGGATGGATATTGTGAATAAAATTGTAGTTGAAGATGCTATTAATTCAGTAAAAATTATCCGAAAAGGAGAAGCTGCGAAAAAGTTTGATGCCGTAAAAATATTTGATAATTATTATAAAATAGAAGCCGAAACAATAAAAAAGCAAGCACTTATTAATGATGCATTATTAAAAAAATCGAGTGCCAACAAATTGGCTTTTTTTGCACAAATTAAAGCTTCTGCTATCAAATTACCTTCGGGTTTGTCCTATACAATTACTCAAAAAGGAAAAGGATTGAAATCAACAAATGGAACAAGTGTTTTAGTAAATTATGCTGGCTTTTTAGAAAACGGTATTCTATTTGACACTTCTGATGCAGCAATAGCAAAATCCTTTGGAAAATTTGATGTACAAAGAGAAGCACAAGGTGATTATAGTCCAATTCCGTTCACCATTTTAACAAAAGGTGGCATGATTCCGGGTTTTAAAGAAGGTCTTTCGAAAATGAATATTGGTGATAAAGCGGTGTTATTCATTCCATCGAATTTAGCTTATGGTGAAAATGGTGCTGGTAATGTAATACCGCCTAATGCCAATATTATTTTTGAAGTAGAAATAGTAAACACAAAAATGTAATTAAAATAAACCGATTAAAATTAATAAACCATGAAAATGAAATTTAAAATTGTACTGTTGATCGTTTTTGGATTAACAATTGCTAACGCTCAAACTAAGAAAAGTGTTACAAAAAAATCAGCTGCAACGACTATCACTTCAGCTAAACCTACATTCACAGTATCAAAATCTACAACGCCTGCTATTGATACAAAAGAAGGTATTTTTGCAGAAATAGAAACTGCTAAAGGAAAAATTTTTATTAAATTAGATTACCTAAAAACTCCAATTACCGTAGCTAATTTTATAGCTCTAGCAGAAGGAACTAACACACAAGTTGGGGAAAAATTTAAAGGAAAACATTTCTTCGACGGATTAAAATTTCACAGAGTTATTAAAGACTTCATGATTCAAGGTGGTGACCCTGATGGAACTGGACAAGGAGGCCCTGGTTATTCTTTTAAAGATGAATTCACCGATGCAAAATTTGATAGCGCAGGAATATTAGCTATGGCTAATTCTGGACCTAGAACCAATGGTTCACAATTCTTTATTACGCACAAAGATACCCCTTGGTTGAATGGAAAACATACTATTTTTGGACATGTGGTAACTGGTCAAGATGTTGTAAATACGATAGCACAAGACGATGTAATGACTAAAGTAACTATAACTAGAAAAGGGAATGAAGCAATGAAATTTGATGCTTCTAAAGTTTTTACTACTTATTTTGCCGGAAAAGCTGATGAAGATAAAAAACAAGCTGAAATTGATGCGGAAGCAAGAAAGAAACAAATAGAACTTGATGCACAAAGGAAAGCGGAATATGCCTCTAAATTTGGTTCCATAATGGCTGCCAAAGTTGAGGCATTAAATAGTCAAAAATTAACTGCAATCAAAACAGCATCTGGCTTACAGTATGTAATTACTAAAAAAGGAGATGGAAAAAAACCTGTAGATGGTGCTACAGTTTTCATTAACTATGCAGGTTATTTAGAAGATGGGAGTTTATTTGATAGTTGTATTGAAGAGGTTACAAAACAATATGGCAAATTTGACTCCAATAGAGCCGCTCAAAATGGTTACCAACCTATGCAGGCAAAAGCAGGGCAATACCAATTCATTCCAGGATTTGTTGAGGGTTTGAACGCTTTGTCTTTTGGCGATAAAGCAACTATTTTCATTCCTTCTAACTTGGGTTATGGTGAAAGAGGTGCAGGTGGAGTTATTCCTCCTAATGCAAATATTATTTTTGAGGTTGAATTGTTGGAAAATGCACCAGCAGCAAATCCTACTTCAACAAAATAATATAAATTATAAAGCAACAAAAGGCACAAATGAATCTATCAATTGTGCCTTTTTTCTATGCAGTACTTTAACTTAATAATAAAATTATTATTGAAACTTCCATTCAAACTCATCGTTATCATTGATAATTGCCCCAATTTCTATTCGAATAACTACATCAAATTCCGATTGTAAAATTAACCAGTTGCTATCATTAAAATGATTTTCTATTGAATCAAAGTCTTCTTGTTCCCAAGTTTTGAATGGCATTTCTTGTTTTAATTCTGTAACATTCTTTCCAATGACTTTTTTGTCTAATAATGATAAGTCTGGATTAGACGAAATGATATAACCCAAACGAAAATCTTCGTCTTCATAGAACGTCAAACGTAGTTTTAGTTTATTATATAAATAAATTATATTGTTGTCATCATCTTCAAATTGTTTACTAGGAGTTCCATATAAGGCGATAACGTCTTTTTGCTTCATTCCGAAAAGCAATTGATCAAGTCCGATTTTTGGATATATTTTCATTGGGTGGATTTTATTGTGTTTTTTTTTCTTGAGATTTTATATCTTTCTTTATTTGTTTTTAGAAGCTCTTAACTAAAAAACCATCTGCTAATATAAAAATTATTGCGGAAATAGCTGTGTAACATATCTCATAAATTTCAAATAAAAATTGATTTTAAATTAACCTAAATTAAACCTTTGTTATTTTTTATTGTCTTAGTGAAATTATAAAACATTAACCAACAAAATAGTTTATTATGACATTAAAAAATACTATTTCCCTCGTAGTTCTATTATTTTTTACTTTAAATAATATTGCTCAACAAAAATCCATCATTTTAGGAAGACCAACTAATAACTCCATTACAGCTAGCATTTTATTTGATCAGAATGTACAATACTATTTAGAATATGGTTTACAATCGGGAACATATACCAATACTACTACTGTTTACAGCAATACTTTAAATGTTCCCGACGAAATAGATGTAATAGGGTTAGCGCCAAATACACAATATTTCTATAGAATGCAGTATAAATTAGTTGGTTCATCAACTTATATAACTACACCTGAATATCATTTTCAAACTCAGCGTGCCGCGGGAAGTAATTTTACTTTTACAGTAGAAGCTGATGAACATTTATATAGTAATTATTCAAATACAGCAATGTATCAAACTACAATAGCAAATGAAGCAACCGAAAATCCTGATTTTATGCTTTCATTAGGAGATATTTTTGGCGATGACCACACTCCAACTACAACTACAAGTGCTGACATGGATGTTTTACATAAAAACTACAGACAATATTTAGGACAAATCTGTCACTCGGTTCCATTCTATGTTTGCTTAGGAAATCACGAAGGTGAAAACGATTATTTTTTAAATGTAAATGGTATTTACACTACAGCAACAAACTCATTACCAGCTGCTCCAAATGGAATCGGAGTTTGGGGAACACAATGGAGAAAATATTATTATCCTAATCCCTTTCCCAACAACTTTTATTCAGGAAACAGTCTTGTAGAAAATTTTGGTATCGGGATGCCTGAGAATTATTACTCTTGGACATGGGGAGATGCTCTTTTTGTTGTATTAGACGTATATAGAACTGAGATATTTCCAGGTGCAACCCCAGCTGATGGATCTAAACCACAAAATTGGGATTGGACATTAGGACAAACTCAGTATTTATGGATGCGAGGAGTATTAGAAAATAGCACCGCAACTCACAAATTTGTTTTTGCTCATCACTCTAGGGGTCAAGGTCGCGGAGGCAGTGCTTGGGCAACTGGATACGAATGGGGAGGTATGCAAAGTAATCAATATAAATTTGATCAATTTCGTCCTGGATGGGGGAAACCTATTCAAAAAGTTTTTGAAGATACTGGTGTTGATATTTTCTTCCAAGGACACGATCATTTATATGCTAAAGAACAACTCAATGGAGTAGTATATCAAGAAGTACCTATGCCAAGCGATGCGACTTATACTTTTGGTTATTCAGCAAATAGCACTGCATATACTGATGTAACTTTAGACGGTACTGGTCATATAAAAGTAAATGTTACTCCAGATTGTGTTACTGTAGATTATGTAAAATCCTATATTCCCGGTACAACTGGGGCAGCAGGACATACAAATGGAGAAATTGGTTATTCTTATACTGTTGGAACTTGTGCCTTAAATTCAAATTTGAATTCTTCAACAAAATCAGAAGTAATTGCAATTCCAAACCCAGCTAATGACAACTTAAGCATATATTTTACTGATAATTCGTATAATCATCACTATGAAATAACCAATATTCTTGGACAATCTATTGTTTTATTTGAATCAAATGAAATAGATATTTCTAAAATTCCAGATGGAGTTTATTTTTTAAAAATAGACAGCAATTCAAGTTTAACAAAAAAAATCATCATCAAACACTAAATTAAATATAAGATGAGAAATTATTACAAATTAGTTTTAACATTATTATTTGTTTTTAACATTAAGGCGCAAACAGTTTCTAGACAAGAAGTTTTAGGAAAACCAAAAGATACAGGAATTACTTTAAAAATGTTTTTTTCAACACCTGCAGAAATGGCAGTTCAATATGGAATAACAAGCGGAAATTATACAGACCTAACTACTTGGCAAACTTTTGCCGCAAATGCTCCTGCGGAAATAATAATTAATGGTTTAGAACCTGACACTAAATATTATTATAGAGTTATTCATAGAAATCCAGGAGAAACTAATTATACAACTCGTGGAGAACATTATTTTCACACGCAAAGGCAAGTTGGAAGTAGTTTTAAATTTGTAGTTCAAGCTGATCCTCACATGGATGCTTCAACAAATATAGATTTATATCAAAGATGTTTGCAAAACCAGTTGGAAGATAATCCCGATTTCATGATAGATTTGGGAGATTTTTTAATGACTGATAAATTAAAAAATCTAACCACAAATACTATTCCTCGTGATACTATTGGATATCGATGTAATTTGTTAAGATCTAATTATGAAACCATATGTCACTCTGTACCTTTATTTATTGCTTTAGGAAATCATGAAGGTGAAGCTGGATGGAATTTAAATCAAACTGCAAATAATATTGCAATTTGGAATACCCAAGAACGACAAAAATACTTTCTAAACCCAGGTCCTGATGGATTTTATTCTGGAGACACGACAATGCAAAATTTTGTTGGTCCTAACAATAGTTCTGGTCAAAGAAATGCCTATTATTCATGGGCTTGGGGTGATGCTCTTTTTGTAGTTATCGATCCTTATTGGAGTACAAATCCAAAACCAAATGCAAATGCAAATACAGGATGGTATTGGTCATTAGGAGCAACTCAATACAATTGGCTTAGAACTACTTTAGAAAGTAGTAATGCTAAATTTAAATTTATTTTCGCTCACCAAATTGTTGGTGGAGACCCAGAAGGTCGTGGTGGAACAGAATATGCAGATAAATACGAATGGGGCGGAATGAATTCAGACGGTATTACTCCCGGTTTTGCTACTTACAGACCAGGATGGTACAAACCAATTAAAGATTTATTAACTGAAAATCATGTAAATATTTTCTTTCACGGGCACGATCATTTGTTTGTAAAACAAGATAAAGATTGTTTAGTATATCAAGAAACGCCTCAACCAAGTTTACCAAACTTTAATTATCCATCACAAGCAGCCACTTATGGCTACTTAGCTGGACAAATCGTTGGGAATTCTGGACATTTAAGAGTAACTGTAACGGGAACCGGACTTCAAGTTGATTATGTTCGTGCATATTTGCCAGCAAATGAAAGTGCAACTCGTCATAACAAAGATATATCTGCCACCTATTCTATAGGTTTAAATAATTGTTATAATCTAAGCAATAATTCTGCTGTGATTTGGAATAGCAATTATGCAGATGAAATTACTTATCCAAATCCATTTTCAAAAGAAACAACTATTGCTTTCACTTTAAATGAAGCACAAAACATCACTATTACCATATATAACGAACTTGGTCAAGAAATAAAAAATTTAATTCCTAGCAACTTTGTAAATGAGGGTAAATTTCAAGTAGTATGGGATGGAAATTCTAATTCTGGTGGAGAAGTGAGTAATGGTACTTATTTTTTCAAAATTACAGGTGAAAAGGGAGAAGTAAAAACAGGAAAGATAATATTAAATAGATAATTTATTATAAAATTGCACATCTTAAACAAGTATTTACTACTAATAGCATCTAAAATATAAAAATAAATATCATGAAAAAAATAATTTACTTCAGTTTTTTGCTTTTTACTTTGTCTATACTAGCACATACTGTAAATTATAAAGATCAAGTATTACACCATTGGTATATTCAAAAGGAAAACAAATACATTGATGGTTCTTTCCATAAATTCAAAAACGGAATGGTTTCCATTGAGGACGAACATAATTTAATTATTGATGTGCCCTTGAATTATCTTTCAAAGGCAGACCAATCCTATGTAAATGAAAAAAAAGATGCAATTATTAATCTTAACAGTATCAATTCTGAACCTAAAATTAAAAAAAATACTTTTTTGTCAAATAAAGGAGTTTTATTCATACTCCTAATAGTATTTATCGGAATGATTATTTATATATTATTTGAAAAAAAATATCTTAAATATATATTTGTACTATTTTTTGGCAGTTGTATATTAACCTTATTTAGCTTTGGGAAAAAATTATTAACCTTAACCGATCCTACAACTGTTAACGAAGCATTTGCTCCATTTGTTCCGAATGTTCATACATCATGGGATACTAATTATTTTTATGTAGAAAGTAAAGGGATTCCAAACCACACCATGATGGTTGGAATTTCTAATCATGGATGGCAACAACAAGTTCCTATACCTCAATGTTATATTGGCACAAATCATTGGAGTATTCCGTTAAACCCCGTTGTGGCTACTGCGCCAATTCCAATTGATAATGTTCATTTTACACGAGGGGCAATAGCATTAGCAGCTAATGGCGTGCCTATTTTTAATTACCACACTAATACAGGTGTTGATTCGTATTTGGATGGACAATTAGATATATATGGAGGTCATTGTGGTCGTGGAGACGATTATCATTACCATATCGCTCCGTTACATCTTTACTCCTTAGGACAAACCACCTCAAATTTGCCTTGTGCTTATTCTTTTGACGGCTATCCTGTTTATGGAAACGTTGAGCCTGACGGTAGCCCAATGGTTGCTTTAGATACCAATCACGGACATTTCGGAACTAATGGAGTTTACCACTATCATGGTACTGCAACAGCACCTTACATGATAGCAAATTTTGTTGGGCAAGTAACTGAAGATGCTACTTATCAGTTAATTCCGCAACCCGCAGCTCATCCTGTTAGAAATGAAAACTGGACTCCACTAGCTGGGTCTCTTATTACTTCTTGCGTTGCTAATGCAAATAATAATGGGTATAATCTATCGTACACTCTAAACGGAACCCCAGGTTATGCAACTAATTTTAGTTGGAGTGGAACAACCTATACTTTCAACTATGTAACCCCTACTGGAACTACTACTACACCTTACAATGGTTTTACGCAATGTTCCGTTCCTCTTGCTGCTACTATTTTTACATTAGACTCAGAAATAATGGTCTACCCAAATCCTGCTTCAGAAATTTTAAATATTAAAATATCTGACTCTAACTTAGAAAACGAAATTCAAACTATTTCAATTTATGATGTAAAAGGAAGTTTAATTTCTAAAAATTCAAAATTTGTTTCTACTTTGGATATTAAGAAATTATCAACCGGAACTTATTTTGTTAAAATTCAGTTTTTGGAATCTAGCGTTACCAAAAAAATAGTTATAAAATAATATGAAATCAATACTATTTTTGTTATGCTTCACTACTATTGCTTTTGCACAATATAATGGAACAGCCTCAGTCACTCAAGGATTAGCAACTCAAACAATATCTAATTTATATACTTGTACTGGAGGAAGAATTGCTGCTGTAGGAACTATTACTTCAACAAATAATACCGTTTGGACTGTTCCAGCAGTCACCAATTATACAAATACTAGCTTTCCGTTTGCCTCCGATTTAAATAATTCTTGTAATGGTCATAATTATACAAATGATACCACAGCTTTGACAGCATTAAATGGTTCTGATATCGTAACTGTTGATACTAATGGGGAAATAGTAACAGCATATATTTTTGCAGATAATTATTTTGAAATGTATGTAAATGGAGTACAAGTTGGCAAGGACAATGTTCCTTACACACAATTCAATTCAAATATTGTTCGATTTAAGGTTAATCGACCTTTTACAATTGCTATGTTATTGGTAGATTGGGAAGAACGATTAGGTGTTGGAGCAGAAACCAGTGGTGCATATAACTACCATTGTGGCGATGGCGGAATGGTTGCTGTTTTTAAAGACTCAAATAATTCAATTATTGCAAAAACAGGTTCGGATTGGAAAGCACAAACATTTTATACTGCTCCAATTATGGATTTAACTTGTCCAACAGAAAACGGTTCCTTACGCCTATCTGGAAATTGTAGTACTGCTGATAGCAATTCTGGTAATAATTATTATGGATTACATTGGGCACGACCTGCAAATTGGACTCAAGCAACTTTTGATGATAGTTCATGGCCTGCCGCAACTCTATATACCAATGCTACAATAGGAGTTGATAATAAACCCGCTTATACTAATTTTACAAATATTTTTGATAATCCAACAAATGATGCTGAGTTTATTTGGAGTACGAATGTTGTTTTAGATAATGAAGTTATTGTTAGAAAAACTGTTGCCGCAAATTTATCTAATAGTGCTAATTTAGGAAGTGAAAATGAAATACAAATTTATCCTAATCCAGCAAAAAATCAATTTGAACTAAAAATCAGTCCTATTTTTCAAGATAATTTAAAAAGTATTCAAATATTTAATTTATTAGGAGAATTAATTTTTAGTTCAAATGCCTTTTCAAAAACAATTGAAACCTCTAAATTTTCATCTGGTATTTATGTTGTGAAATTCAATTACGTCGATTTTGAAATTTCAAAAAAATTAATCATTGAATAACTATGAATAAAATCGCATTTCTTCTCCTATCAACGATATCATTTGCCCAAAGTGTCACTAAATCAATAGCTTTGTTACCAGATACAGGGCAAACTTTAAGCTACACGACAACTTATGGAGAAGATAATGATTATAGCATCAATACTCCATCTTTTACTAATAATGGAAATGGAACAATTAGCGATAATGTTACTGGATTGATGTGGCAACAAGCAGATGATGGAGAAATGATTTATGAAAATGCTGCTCCATATTGTGATGCATTAAACTTTGCAGGTTATACCGATTGGAGACTACCATCTCCTGTAGAAGGGTTTAGTATTTTAAATCTACAAAACAACAATCCAGCTCTTAATACTACTTTTTTTACTACTAGCGTTGCTGAATATTGGTGGACTAATAAAACTCAAGTTAATGATAACACTAAAGTATGGTGTACAAATGCAGGTGGTGGAGTTGGAAATAAACCAAAATCGGAAACGATAAGCGCAGGTGGAACATTTAAATACCATACACGATGTGTAAGAGATATTGTTACACCATTAGTAATAACAAATCATTTTAACGATAACAGCAACGGCACAATTACTGATAATTTGACACAATTGGTTTGGCAAAAAATCCCAAACACTTCAGCTTTAACTTGGGAAAATGCTTTGGGCTATGCCGAAGGTCTTATCTTAGCAAATGCTTCAGATTGGCGTTTACCAAACATAAAAGAATTGCAGTCACTAAATGATGAAAGTCTTTCCAATCCTTGTGTAAACACTACATTTTTTGGAGGTTTAGGAGTTCATAATTTTTGGTCTTCTACTACCCTAAAACCTAATACTGCTAATCCTGCAAGTGCTTGGTATTGGAATACGCAATTCGGAATTACTACATACGATCTTAAAACAAATTCGAATTATGTAATTTGTGTTAGAGGAATTCCGACACTTTCTAACCTTGAAATAGGCAATGAAACAGCTAAAATAAAAATATTCCCCAATCCGTTTTCATCTAAATTAAATACTTCTTATTCAACAGGAATAGAAATTTATGAATTATATGATGCGATTGGTAATCAAATATATATTGGGAAAAATCTTGATAAGCAAGACTTTTCAATACTAACTAAAGGCATTTATATTTTAAAAATTGTTGGAACTTCAACTGTTTTTAAACTAGTTAAAGAATAGTTTAACGATAGTATATACATTAATAATACTCAAACTTTCCGTATTCGCTAATAATAGTGAGTTTTTTGTTTTCACTTGCTTCTACCCTACCCACAATTTGTGCTTCTACTCCAAAAGATTGAGAGATGGCAATAATATCGTTAGCTATTTCAATTGGAACGTATAATTCCATTCGGTGACCACAGTTGAATACTTGGTACATTTCTTTCCAATCGGTTTTAGATTGCTCTTGAATTAACTGAAATAGTGGTGGCACAGAAAATAAATTGTCTTTAATAATATGAACATAATCTACAAAATGCAACACTTTAGTTTGTGCTCCACCCGAGCAATGAATCATTCCGTGAATTTCATTAGAGGAAAATTTATCTAAAATAGATTTTATTATCGGAGCATAAGTACGTGTTGGGGACAGTACCAATTTTCCGGCATCTAGTGGCGAATTTGCAACTATATCAGTTAATTTCACATTCCCCGAATAGACCAACTCTTTAGGAACCGAACTATCAAAACTTTCTGGGAATTTTTGAGCCAACTCATTTGAAAAAACATCATGACGAGCCGAAGTCAATCCATTGCTCCCCATGCCGCCGTTGTACTCATTTTCATAGTGAGCTTGACCAAAAGATGCAAGTCCTACAATGACATCACCTACTTGAATATTGGCATTATCAATAACATTAGAACGTTTCATACGAGCTGTAACGGTTGAATCTACAATAATAGTTCGTACCAAATCGCCAACATCAGCCGTTTCACCCCCTGTAGAATGAATGGTTACGCCAAATGTTTTTAATTCGGTAATCAATTCTTCTGTACCGTTAATGATTGCTGAAATTACTTCAGCCGGAATCAAATTTTTATTTCTACCAATAGTTGAGGAAAGTAGAATATTATCTATTGCACCCACACACAATAAATCGTCAATATTCATAATCAAAGCATCTTGAGCAATACCCTTCCAAACTGAAATATCTCCTGTTTCTTTCCAATACATATAGGCCAAAGACGATTTTGTACCCGCACCATCGGCGTGCATAATTAGGCAATACTCTTCGTCATTAGTTAAATGGTCAGGAACAATTTTGCAAAAAGCATTTGGAAATAAACCTTTATCAATATTCTTGATAGCATTGTGTACCTCTTCTTTTGTGGCAGAAACTCCGCGCATAGCATAACGTTGGCTGTTGTCAGAACTCATTTGTTGTAGTTATTAACCCTTGTATAACTTTAGGGTGAATGTTATGTTGCAAAGATAAACAGATTTTTGGATTGAAGGTTGTTAGATAATTTAGATAGTTATTTTATTAATCTTTCATTATTAATTATCATAATCTCTACCCTTCTATTTCGAGCGGCTTCAAATTCGCTTTTTTCAGGAATGGAAAACTTAGGTTTTGATACTCCAAACCCCTTTACTTTAATTCTTTTTTCTCCAATTCCTTCAGCAACCAATATTCTTTTCAACTGGCGGGCTCGTTCTAAAGACAAGTTTCTAGTATCTACTGGAACACAACAAATATGTCCTTGTATTTCAATTTTTAAATTTGGAAATTCATTCATAACAAAAATCAACTCATCGATAGCACGCTTTGAAGTTTGCATGATAGCAAAGGTATTTACATAAAAATTAATATCTTTTAAAAGAATAAGTGTTCCTTTTTTTGACAATTTAATCTTATCTTCTAAAGTCGCATTTACAGGAAAATTCATAGCTTCCTCCTCAATAGGAACAATTTCATCAGAGATTATTACTTTAGCTTTTATACCTAAAATATCATCTTCTCGAGGAAAATCTTTTGGTTGAATGAAGTAAATTATTACTTTTCTGTTCTCAGCTTTATTCTTAGATTGATTAAAATTCTCACCAAAACTTCGGCTTTTAAAGTCTGATCTAATTTTGACTTTATTTTTTATCGTATTATAGATAAAATCGACACGTTTTTTTGCCAATGTATCATTAAATCCGTTGCTTCCAACCTCATCAGTATAGCCGTTTATGGCAACTATTTTGCTATCTTTGTTAGCAACAATCCAATCTTGAAGTTTTTTACTCTCTGTTTTAGTAATATCAAATTTATTACTCTCAAAAAATACAGAAAAT
>Ga0114960_10002645_pt1 | contig 13891 bp, 19 predicted proteins | sample C_130625_MF_Meta_FD_92637 | JGI IMG/M metagenome (GOLD analysis project Ga0114960, IMG submission 92637) | Freshwater microbial communities from Lake Croche, Canada to study carbon cycling - C_130625_MF_MetaG | ecosystem: Environmental > Aquatic > Freshwater > Lake | place: Lake Croche, Canada... | reverse complement strand
TATCCCGGCTTGCCCGTGGGCAAGGAAAGATCTTAAAGCACCGCTGGGCCCTTTCAGCCAGATTGGCGCCGCTTGGCTGGGGTGCGGGCAAAGCAAGCCATGCCCAGCAGGCCATGGCCCCCGGCCTCCAGGGCGGCCATGGCCGCCAAGGCTGTGGCGCCGCTGGTAAGGATGTCGTCTACCAGCAGCAGGGGTTGCAGGCGCGGGCCCGCGGGTCGAGTGCAGATGAACACCCCCTGCAGATTGGCCTGGCGTTGGGCTTTATTTAGATGGTGCTGGCCCAGGCAAGCCCGTTGGCGGCCCAGGGCTGGCAGCAGTTGATGGCCCCCGAGGCGGCTAAGCACCTGGGCCAGCTGCAGCGGTAGGGGGTTGCCCCCTGGGCGGCGGGCCGGGATTGCAGTTACCAAAAGGGGTACCCCCAGGTCTGGCAGTTGTTGTAGCAATTGACGACCTAATGCCTCCACCAGCCAGGGGTTTGGCTGCCGGCGTAGCTGCAGTAATTGGGAGCGCCAGCCGTCGGCATAGCTGCCCAACGCCCACCACGGCAAGGGGCATTGGCCCCGCAGGCCATCAGCTTCTAGCCCCAAGTTGCGGCGGCAGGAAATACAAAGGGCCCGGCGGGGGGATGGCCGTTGGCAGCGGGGACAGCGGGGCTGCAATAGCAACCGGTCGAGCCAGGGGGGGAGGGGCATGGCAAAAGCATTCCCCCCTGGCCACAAAAAATCACAAGCCCAGGCACCAACTAAGGCGCCTGGGCTTGTTAAGACGATTCGAAATCTCTAGGGCCTAGGCCAGGCAGAGTTTCTCGGGCGAATCACTCTTCGCCTTCGTCTTCACCACCCACGGGCACGAGGCGGATTTGTTTGCGGCCCAGCTTGATTTCAAACTCGTCACCGGGCTTGAGGTTGAGCATTACGGTGTAAGCCTTACCGATCAGCAAGTTGCCATTGCCTTGAACAGTGGCCACGTAGCTGAGCTTGCGACCGCCTTTGCCCACATTGTTACCTTCGCCCAGGCTAACTCCCTTGGCTTCCAGCAGGGCCTCATAGAAAGCGGTGAAGTTCAGCCGCTCCCCACCATCCTTTTTGGTGGAAATATAGCCACAGGCCTTGACGAGCTCTGATTTGGAACCATCGCCAGCTTCCTTGACCTTGGCGAGCAATTCTTGACCGGTGAGCATTGGTGAGATTTGAGGGTCGTATTAAACATATCAAAGCCTATGCATTTTGCCAACAGCGTATGTGCGTTAGTTATGGCGATATTATTTGTCCCTTCCCATAGGCTGTCGATCAAGCCCTAGGACTTAGCTACTGGGCGCCAGGGGAAATTGCCCGCAACATCGCCACCAAGGTGCGATGGGCATCTTCGCTATCACTGAGCTGATGGTCGAAGCGAATGCTCAGGTTCTGCCCATCTACTTCCAGTTCCATTGCTTCGCTTTCCACCTTCAGCAGTCGTGCTTTTAGCGGTGCTTCCACGCCGCCGTAGTGACGGGCATAGGCCAGGAGAGAGTCGGCATGGTCTTTATTCATGTGCAAACAAATGCGGTCACTCACCGCAGCGGTGAGGGGATCAGCGGCCATGGCGGTTTGGGGGGTGGGTGAAGCCCTGGGGGCTTGGGGGATTGTGGCGTGGGTTGGCCTTGATTGGTAACTGTTGCTGCTCAGCCGGCGCCGAATCTTTGCCAAAGCAACAGCCCCAGCCTTAGGCCGCTGTAGGTCACATAGCCAGCCAAAACCAAAAACAAGCCCATCGACAGCACGGTGCGTAAGCGGTCGTTCATGGTTGGCTGCGGGGGGTAATTGCCTGGCCCCAGCCTATGGATCCCAGCGCCCATCGGCCCATGGCCGCCGCGGCTGAAGCCCGGGGACGATTCAGCACGGGCCTTTTTAGGGCCCGTTGGCGCAACAGGCGCCATTGGGGATTGTGGGCGCCGCCACCAACGCTGAGGACCCGTTGCACCGCTGGGGCCCCCAGGTCTTGGAGCCTTTGCCAACCCAGCCGCTCCAGTTCCGTGAGCCCTTCCAGCAGAGCCTGCAAGTAGAGGGCATCGCTCACTGGCCGGGGTCCGAGCACCGGTGCCAGCTCCGGGTCATCAATGGGGAAGCGTTCGCCGCGGCGGGGCAGGGGCAGCAGGGCCAGGCCGCTGGGGCGGTTGGGGTCAATTTGGCGGCTGAGGTGCTCCAGTTGTTCGGTGGAAAAGAACTGCCGCAGTACGCCGGCCCCCCCGTTAGAGGCGCCCCCCACCAGCCACTGGCCCCCCAGGCGGTGGTTGCTTACCCCAGCCCCTACCAGGGGGTGGGGGCTGAATTGCTTTAACACCAGGGTGGTGCCCAGCACCGCCACCCCATCGCCGGGGCCCGGGTTCGCCGCCAGAAAGATTGCATTGCTGTCTGTGGTGCCGGCCACCACCTGGCAGCTGGGGGGCAGCCCGAGGCTGGCGGCCACCGCCGGGGCCAGGGTTCCCAAAACGGTGCCGCTGGCCACCACCGCTGGCAGGGCTTGGGCCCAGGCTTGGGCGGCGATGGTTCCTGCCCAGCGCTGGTGCTGTAGATCCCAGCCCAGCCGCAGGTTGTTGGCCTCCTCCCCCCAACGCCAATCCGCCAATAACCAGCCCATCAACCAATCGGCTTGATGGCGTAGGAGGTCGTGGCCATGGCCACTGGGCTGGGCTAAACCGCCCCAAAGGCGTAGGGCCCGGGCGAGGCTGCCGCTGGCACTGGCGGCAGGGCCCCCCTGGGGCACTAGGGCCCCCAGGGCTTCAGTTTGCTCGGGGCAGGCGCAGGCATAGCTAAGGGCCAAGCCCCTTGGTTCCCCAGCGGCGCTGCAGCGCAGCAGGGTGCCGGAGGTGCCAGCAATGGCAATGGCGCCTATGCGTTGGCGTAGGTGCTGGGGCAGGGCTTTCACCAGGGTGACGAAGCCCTGGCGCCAACCCTCCGGATCTTCAAAGGGCCTGGGGTACGCGCTGGAGTGTTCTTCTAAGGGGCTGGGCCCAGCGGCCCCCACCAGGGCCAGGCGCAGGCCGCTGGTGCCCAGGTCTACCCCTAGGCCGAGCGGTGCCCCGGCCGCCATCAAAGTCAGCCCCGGAGCTGGGCGGCGATGGCGTCTACGTTTTCCCAGGGCAGGTTGAGGTCGCTGCGGCCGAAGTGGCCGTAGGCCGCCACATCCTGGTAAAAACGACCACCGCGTTCCTGGGGTAAGCCCCGCAGGTTGAAGATCTCGATGATGGCGCCGGGCCGGAGGTCGAAGTTTGCCTGCACCAGCTCGGTGAGGGCATCGTTATTTAGGTGGCTGCTGCCAAAACTTTCCACCAGGATGCTCACCGGCTTAGCCACGCCAATGGCATAGCTGAGCTGCACTTCCACTTTCTTGGCTAGGCCGGCGGCCACCAGGGCCTTGGCCACGTAGCGGGCGGCGTAGGCGGCGGAACGGTCCACCTTGGTGGGATCCTTGCCGGAGAAGGCTCCGCCCCCGTGGCGGGCGTAGCCGCCGTAGGTGTCCACAATGATCTTGCGGCCGGTGAGGCCCGCATCCCCCTGGGGACCACCAACCACGAACTTGCCGGTGGGGTTCACCAGGAAGCGGGTGTTGGCTTTGCTGGGTTTGAGTGGCAGGTCGGCGGTGGCGGGTTCCACCACATGGGTCCAGAGGTCGGCGGAGATGCGATCGCGTAGGCCCTTGTCGTCGGATATCCCGTCGATTTCGGCGATGTGTTGGGTGGAGATCAGGATCGTGTCGATCGCCACCGGCTGGTCGTTTTCATAAACAACACTCACCTGGGTTTTGCCATCAGGCAGCAGGTATCCGAGGCTGCCGTCGTGGCGCACTGCCGCCAGGCGCCGGGCCAGCCGGTGGGCCAGGCTGATCGGCAGGGGCATTAGTTCAGGGGTTTCATCACAGGCGTAGCCAAACATGATCCCTTGGTCGCCGGCCCCCACCTTGTCGAGGGGGTCGCCGTCATGGTCATCGGCTTCGTTTACCCCCTGGGCGATGTCTGGGGATTGCTGGTCTAGGGCCACCAGCACGGCGCAGCTGTGGGCATCGAAGCCGCCGGCCCGGGCGCCGTTGTAGCCAATCTCTTCGATTACACCGCGCACCAGGGTGTTGAAATCGACCCGGGCGCTGGTGGTGACCTCGCCAGTGATCAGGCAAAGACCAGTGTTTACAACGGTTTCGCAGGCCACCCGACTGGCGGGATCCTGGGCCAGCAGTGCATCCAACACTGCGTCACTCACCTGGTCGCAGATCTTGTCGGGATGGCCCTCAGTGACCGACTCCGAAGTGAAGACGTAGCGACCCATAAATCTGCAGTGCACAGCGGGCGCAAGATTACAGCGGGGTTAGTTGATCCCAGTGCTGGATGTGCCCGTGGCTACCCGTGAGCACCGGGGCGGGATCCCAACCGCCCGTGTAGGCAAGGCTCCAGCCGAGGCCGGCGGCGGCGGCCATCCTTAGGTCGTCTTCGGCATCGCCGATCATTCCGCATTGGGCTGGGGCCAAGCCCAACTCCTGGCAGAGGGCGTGGGCCGCCGCTGGGTTGGGTTTGGCCAGGGGCCGATCGGCCCCATGCACCGCTTGGAAATAGTGACGCAGTTGGTATTCGGCCAAAAAGGCCTCCAGGTTGTCCCCCAGGTCGCTGCTGATAATCGCCAGTTGCAGGCCGGCCGCTTGCAGGCGCTCCAGCAGGGGGCATAGCCCTGGGGTGGGGGGGGTGAGTTGTGGCTTGCGATCGGCCCATTGGCGGTCGGCCTCGATTAGGGCTTCGCTGGCCCATTGGCGGGCATGGCCCCAGGGGTGGCCGGCGGCCGCCAGCAGGGTGGCGGTGGAGATCAGGTTGTCGTGGCGGCTGGCCACGGCGGTGGCGCCATCGGCGCGGAGGCCGCTGGCGGTAACGCCATAGGCGCGCAGCAGCGAAGCTTCCAGGCTGGCATCGCCGGCCAACTGGGCGCAATAAAAAGCCCTGGCCTGGGCCAGGGCAAGCAGGTAACTGTCACTGCGGCAAAGGGTGCCGTCCTTGTCGAACAGCACCGCCCCAGGTTCAGTCGACGCTGATGGCCACAGGTTCTGCATCGTCTTCCGATTGCTCCATAAGCATCTGCTTGTAACGGGCGGCCATCTCCTCGGCGTTGTCGAACACCTTCTGGGGATCGGTGAGCATGTCACCGGGTTCGGGTTCGAGGGCCTTGGTGGAGAGCGAGATCCGCCCGCGCTCGGCATCGAGGTCGATGATCATCACCTTCATCTGATCGTTCACATTCAGCACCGTGTGCGGTGTTTCGATGTGTTCGTGGCTGATTTCGGAGATGTGCAGCAGGCCGCTGACCCCACCGATGTCGATGAAGGCGCCGTAGGGCTTGATGCCGCGAACGGTACCAATAACCACTTCGCCCACTTCGAGGCGATTCATCTTGCGCTCCACCAGGGCGCGGCGATGGCTAAGCACCAGGCGGTTGCGTTCTTCGTCTACCTCAAGGAACTTGAGGGGCAGGAAATCTGCCACCAGGTCTTCTTTGGGCTTGCGGGTGCTGATGTGGCTGCCGGGGATGAAGCCCCGCAAACCTTCCACCCGCACCAGGGCGCCGCCCCGGTTGGTGGCAAAAACTTCGCTGTAGATGGTGGCGTCTTCCTTCTGGAGCTGACGCACCCGTTCCCAAGCCCGTTGGTATTCGATCCGGCGGATCGAAAGCGAGAGCTGACCGTCTTCATTCTCTTCGGTGAGGATGAAGAACTCACGAACTTCCCCAGGTTCCAGCACCTCTTCGAGGGTTTCCACCCGGTTGATCGACACCTCCTGGAGGGGCATGAAGGCGGCGGTCTTGGCGCCGATGTCGATCAGGGCCCCCTTCGGCTCCAGGTTGAACACGGTGCCGTTAACAACGTCCCCGGGCTTGAAGTGGTAGTCGTACTTGCTCAGCAGGGCGGCGAAGTCGTCGATCGTGAAGCCGACGTCTTCGTTGCTACGGCTCGGGATGCGATTGCCATCGTCGGCGCTGGGCACCTCCTCGGGAATTTCTTCGGCCAGCAGGTCCTGGGCCATCGCATCGAGGCTCTGCTCGAGGTCAAGGATCGGCTCAGCCAGCTGTTCGCCAGATTCGGGGGACGAGGAGGTCACGGTCATGGGGGTGGTGGCGGCCTGCCTGGGGCAGGGATAGGGGAGGCCGTTCGGGGCTCCGCCGAAGCAGAACGGCAATCTGTAACCCTATCAGCCGATGCCAGCCAATTGGCGCTTGAGGCTGCTGCGCTGGCGCAATTTGTCGAGGGTGCTGATGAAATCACTCACGCCTCGGAATTTTCCATAAACAGAGGCAAACCTCACATAGGCCACCTCGCTGAGATCGCCCAGCTGTTCCAGCACCAGGTCGCCAATTTCCTGGCTGCTTACTTCCCTTTGGTTGCGCTGTTGGAGCAGCACTTCCAGGTCGTCGATCACTAGCTCCAGCCGCTGGGTTTCCAGGCCTGTTTTTTCACAGGCGCGCATTAGGCCGTGCAGCAGCTTGGACCGGCTGAAGATTTCTCGGTTGCCATTGCGCTTGAGCACAGTGATTGGCACGCTTTCCACCCGTTCATAGGTGGTGAAGCGGTGTTCACATTGCAAGCACTCCCGGCGGCGGCGCACACTCCTACCGGAGTCGGCCGCCCGTGATTCGAGCACCCGACTATCGCTGTGTTGGCAGGAGGGACACTGCAAAAGCTGTCCAGAAGTAAGCCGGCTAAGTGTATCCAGATTGAATCCATTTGAGAAGGGTCTTGCCGCAATAGGTCTCATCGAGACCTTTGGATAAGACATAAAAAACCCCCCACTGGAGTGGGGGGTTAATCGGAATCAAGGGCTGATCACTTGCCGATCTTGGGGGGCTCCCGAAGGGCCACCGCGAAGAACAGAGTGCCCAAAACTAGGGCGAGGATCAAGATGTAGGCAAAGCTTTCCATCGATGCGGGGCTCCGGAGGGGTCAGCTGAGCGGGGTGCCTGCCGGGGGCACGAAGCCCTCGGGTAGGCGCCGGGTGGACTTGTCGCCAAGTTTGGCGAAGAGTCCAAATTCCACTTGGTCGCCTAGGTCGGGGTCGATGCCGGCGAAGACGTCGCGGTAGAGGGTGCGGGAACCGTGCCAGATGTGCCCGAAGAAGAAGAGCAGGGCGAAGGTGGCGTGGCCGAAGGTGAACCAACCGCGGGGGGAACTGCGGAAGGTGCCGTCTGAGTGATAGGTCTCGCGATCAAACTCGAAACCTTCACCCAGTTGGGCCTTGCGGGCCAGGCGTTTTACTTCGGCAGGATCAGTGATGGTTTGACCGTTGAGTTCGCCGCCATAGATGGAAGCGGTAACGCCTGTTTGTTCGAAGGAATACTTCGCCTCTGCCCGCCGGAAGGGGATGTCTGCCCGCACGATGCCGTCACTGTCTTGGAGAACCACAGGGAAGTTCTCGAAGAAGTTGGGCAGGCGGCGCACCTCAAGCTCACGGCCATCCTTGTCTTTGAAGCTGATGTGACCTATCCAACTGGTGGGCAGGCCATCGCCATTGACCATGGGGCCCACGCGGAACAGACCGCCCTTGGCAGGGCTGTTACCCACGTAGTCATAGAAAGCAAGCTTCTCAGGGATGGCGCCATAGGCATCGGTGGGGCTGGCCCCCTCGGCGATGGCCCCCTGGGCCCTACGGGCGATTTCCTGCTTGAAGTAGCCCTGGTCCCATTGGAAGCGGGTGGGTCCAAACAGCTCCACAGGGGTGGTGGCACTGCCGTACCACATGGTGCCGGCCACGATGAAGGCAGCAAAGAAAACCGCGGCAATGGCGCTGGCCAGCACGGTTTCGATGTTGCCCATCCGCAGGGCCTTATAGAGGCGCTCCGGCGGCCGGGTGGTGATGTGGAAGATGCCGGCAATGATGCCAACAATGCCGGCGGCGATGTGGTGGGCCACCACGCCGCCAGGGTTGAAGGGATTAAAGCCCTCAGGGCCCCAGGCGGGCTGCACTTTTTCCAGGTGACCGGTGAGGCCATAGGGGTCTGAGACCCACATGCCAGGACCAAATACACCGGTTAGGTGGAAGGCTCCAAAGCCGAAGCAGGCAAGGCCAGCCAGCAGCAGGTGGATGCCGAAGATCTTTGGCAAATCAAGGGCAGGCTCCCCGGTGCGGGGGTCTTGCCAAATTTCGAGATCCCAGTAGGTCCAGTGCCAGATGGCAGCCAGGAACAGGAGGCCACTGAGAATGATGTGGGCGGCGGCAACGCCCTCGAAGCTCCAGAAGCCGGGGTCAACCCCCGTTTGGCCGGTGATGCTCCAGCCGCTCCAGCTGCCGGTGACCCCCAGGCGAGCCATGAACGGCATTACGAACATGCCCTGACGCCACATGGGGTTCAGGACAGCGTCAGAAGGGTCAAAGATGGCGAGCTCATAGAGGGCCATCGAACCGGCCCAGCCGGCAACCAGGGCGGTGTGCATGAGGTGCACCGCCAAAAGGCGGCCCGGGTCGTTGATGACGACCGTATGCACCCTGTACCAGGGCAATCCCATTGGATTCGGTGCGGGGAAACGAGACAGGAGCTCCGCAGAAGCTGCGAAGTTCGGTGATCGTAAGGGTTTTAGGCCGTTGACTGCCCACTGGTTTCAAAGGGAAACAGTTGAGCAGCCTCTCCAGGCCCCCCCAGGGCTGGAGTCCCCCTGAGAGGCGGTCACAAATCGCAATCTTGGCCCTGCAGAATGGGGGTTCACGTAGGAGCGCCATGCCCGTTGTTCGTTTTGTACGGGAGGGCCGTGAGCTGGACTGCCCTGCCGGAACGAATCTGCGGGAGCTGGCCTTGGCCGAGGGGGTGGAGCTCTACGGACTGAAAGGCCGCCTCGGCAATTGCGGCGGTTGCGGCCAGTGCATTACCTGCTTTGTGGAGGTGGTGGCGGAGCGCCAGCCCGGGGCCCTTAGTGCCCCCACGGCGGTGGAAATCAAAAAACTGCTCCGGAGGCCGGAGGCTTGGCGCTTGGCTTGCCAAGTGTTGGTGCTGGATTCCGTGGCGGTGCTCACCAGGCCCCAGCTGGGCAAGGGGGGGCTAGAGGTGCAGCTGGAGCAGGCTCGCCTGGCGCCTTTGCCGGAGCAGATCAGCGACGAGCTGTAACCAGCTGGCGAAAGGTCCCGCCTGGCACTGATACCCTCCTGGGGATTCCGCCTCCGGTCATGGAAACCAACGATCTTGGCTTTGTGGCCAGCTTGCTTTTTGTGCTGGTTCCAGCTGTGTTTCTGATCGTTCTCTACAACCAGAGCAACAGCGGCAAGGGCTGAGCTTTTTGGATTTCCAGAGAATTCAAGGCTCCCGCACCAGCAACACCGGTGCGGGAGCATGCACCCTCACATAGTCACTAACGGAGCCTCCCAAAAGTTTGTCTAGGTCCACCAGGCCCCTGGCCACTAGCGGGCGCCGATCTTGGGAGGCGATCACCAACAGATCGGCCTCTACCTCCTTGGCGGCTTCGCAGATGACCCGGCCAATATCCCCAGTTTTGTGCAGGGTCTTCAGCTCTACCCCATAGCTGCGGGCCCGCTGACTTGCCTGCTGCAGCAGGCTATCTACGGGGCTCTGGCCCTGGCGGCTGGGGGTTAGGTCGTGGTGGCTGATGTGCACCCCAGTGAGGGTGCAGCCAGGGATGTCCCGGGCCAGTTCACAGGCCAGTTTGAGGGCGTCGTCGCCCACACCGGTGCCGTCTATGCCCACCAGCAGGCGGTTTACATGGCGCACGTAGAGATCGTCACGCACCAGCAGCATCGGCCTGGTGGAGAGCTGAAAAACGTATTGGCTTGCGCTGTTGGCCAGGATGGATTGCAGTCGACCAAGGCCGCGGGAGCCCATCACGATCAGGTCGGCATCGAGTTCATCGGCCACCTTCAGCACGGTTTGCTTGGTGTCACCCTGGCGCAGGATCGTGTTTACGTCGGCAGGATTTAGGCCGAGCTTCGCCACCGCTGCCGCCAGCAGTGCGGCCCCCCGCTGCCAGTGGTCCTGCAGGTCATCGCCGGCCTGCTCAGGCACCACGTGCAACAGGTTCAAGCGGGCCTGGGCAAAACCAGGGATGTCGCGCAGCATGCGCACCATCTCTTCCACGGGACCTTTGCCGGAATCGGCGATCAGGAGGTTGCGGAACATGGTCATTGGGGATGGTCTGCCGGCAGCCTATGGCGGTGATACCTAGGCGGCGACAGCTGTGGAAAAGGATGTAATGCAGTGGCCCTGGCGGTGGGATAAGCAGGTGCTGCCCCAACACACAGACCATGCCGGTGTGATGTGGCACGGGGCCTATGTGGCCTGGCTGGAGGAGGCCCGGGTGGCGGCCTTGGCGGCGGCGGGCTTGGCCTATGCCGAGCTTTCTGCCGGCGGTTTGGAATTGATGGTGGTGGAGTTGCAGTTGCGCTACCGCCGCCCCTTGCGCCATGGGGAAAACGTGGAACTGCGCAGTCGAATCGCTGGGGCCGAAGGGCTGCGTTTGCCCTTTGAAACCCAGTTCATCACTGGGTCGGGCCAGCTGGCTGCGGAGGCCCTGGTGACCTTGGCTTTAGTGGATCGCGACAGCGGCAAGCCGTTGCGGCGGCCCCCGGAACCCCTGGCCCGCGCCCTGGAGACCCTGACCAGGGGCTGCTAGGGTGCTAGTACAGATGTATTGGTGGGCCATGGCTGGCGGACTGGGGGCGGGGTGGGTTCAGCGGCGCCGTTGGTGGTGGACCTGGGCCCAGTGTGAGGGGGTCGGAATTCAGCGGCTGGGGCAGTTGGAACGGGAATTCGGCGACCTCGAGGCCGCCTGGTGGGCTGAGCCGGGGGCCCTGGCCGCCCTGCCGGGGATTGGCTTTGAATTGCTGGCCAGCAAGGCGCGCTTGGCCAGGCGCTTGGGGGCCTCTCGGGTGCCGCTTACCTGTCCGCCCCGCACCTTCCTGCCGGGAGATCCCGGTTTCCCCCCCGGGATGGCGGCCCTGGAACGACCGCCCCTGCAGTTGCACTGGCAGGGCCGCGGCAGCCTTTGGCCCCCCCTGCGCAGCCGGTTCGGGGTGGCGGTGGTCGGCACTAGGCGACCGTCTCTCCATGGTTTGAGTTGGGCCCGTCGGCTGGGGGTGGCCCTGGCCGGGGCGGGCTGGCCGGTGGTTAGTGGCCTGGCGGAGGGCATCGATGGGGAAGCCCACCAGGGCTGTTTGGAGCAGGGGGGAGCCCCCGTTGGGGTATTAGCCACCCCGATCGAGCGGGTTTACCCCAGCCATCACCGCAGCCTCCAGCGGCAGGTGGCAGAGCGGGGGCTGTTGGTTACGGAGCAACGGGCAGGGGCGGAGGTGAAACGGGGAAATTTTGCAGCCCGTAATCGTCTTTTGGTGGCCTTGGCCCGGGCGGTGGTGGTGGTGGAATGCCCCAGTGCCAGTGGGGCGCTGCACGGGGCCCGGCTGGCCAGGGATGCAAAAATTCCGCTCTGGGCGGTGCCCGCCGACACCGACCGGGATTCGGCCCGGGGCAGCAACGACCTCTTGCGGGAAGGGGCCAAATTGCTTTTGGATCCCGCTGACCTGCTGGCCAGCCTCGGCCCAGGGCCCCTGGCCGCCAGCGCTGGGTTGCCCCCTCCGCTGGCCCCCGGGGTTAGTCATCCCCTCTTGGCCGCCCTGGGCCAGGGGGCCAGCCTGGAGGAATTGGGCCAGCGGCTGCAACAGCCGTTGCCGCAGCTGGCCCAGCAGTTGTTGGAGCTGGAGCTGGCCGGTTTGGTTCAGCCGGCGGGAGGGCTTTGCTGGCGGCCCCGCCACAATGGCTGCAGCCCCGGGGCCCTGGCCGGATGACTGAAGCGGCGCAGCCAGCCATGGGGGAAAGGATCAGCGCTGGGGCCTTGCTGGCCTGGCGCCGGCGGCTGTTGCTTGGGCACCCCGGGCGGGGCCCAGCCCTCGACTGGCTTTTGGAGCTGGAGGGGGGGCTGGGCTGGCCCCAATTGCAGGCCTGTCGCCTCTATCCCGAGCGACCCCTCGGGCTCAAGCGTCCCCTTGGGCACCTGGAGGCCCTCTGGTGGCGCCATTGCCACGGGGATGAGCCGCTGCAATACCTGGTGGGGCGCTGCCCCTGGCGGGATTTGGAATTGCAGGTGGCGCCGGCGGTGCTCATCCCCCGCCAGGAAACTGAATTACTGGTGGAGTTGGCCCTGGGGCTTATTTACGACCAGGGGGATGCCCCCCGCACCTGGGCCGACCTGGGCACTGGTTCCGGTTGCTTAGCTTTGGCCTTGGCCCTGGCCTGGCCAGAAAGTTGTGGTTGGGCGGTGGATTGCAGCGGCCCAGCCCTGGCCCAGGCGGCGGCCAATGGGGACCAGCTGGGTCTGAATGGGCGCATTCACTGGCGGCAGGGGTCCTGGTGGCAGCCCCTGGAAGACCATTGGGGCCGCTTGCCTTTGGTGGTGAGCAACCCGCCTTACATACCCTCCCCATTGCTGGCGGACCTGGATCCAGTGGTGCGCGACCACGAACCCTTGTTGGCCCTGGATGGTGGAGCCGGTGGCCTTGATTGTCTGCGCCAGATTGCTGCCGGTGCCCGGCGGGCCCTGGCCCCCGGGGGCTGGCTGCTGCTGGAACATCACCACGACCAGTCGTTGGCGGTGGCCCAGTTGCTAAGGCAGGCGGGCTTGGGGGACCTACAGGTGGCCAAGGACCTGGAGGGCAAGGCCCGTTTTGCCCTGGCCCGGGCGCCGGGAGGCGCCTGACCTTGGCGTCCTCATTGCCCCTTCCTGCTGGGCCCCTGCCTGATAGGCCCATGAATGTGTTGGATGCCTCTGCCCTCGCGGCCCATTTGCGGGCGGGTCAACCGGGGGCCTTCCCCACCGACACCCTGCCGGCCCTGGCGGTTTTACCGACGGCGGCCGCAGCCCTTTGGCGCCTGAAGCAACGGCCGGCAAACAAGCCCCTGATCCTGCTGGGGGCCGATGGGGACAGCCTGTGGGCCCTGTTGGGCATGGAGCCCCTGCCCGCCTGGGGGGCCATGGCTGCCCGGGGCTGGCCCGGCGCCCTCACCCTGGTGCTGCCCGCCCGGGGGCCGGTGGTGGAGGCGCTCAATACTGGCGGCGGCAGCTTGGGTTTGCGGGTGCCAGCCTGCGGCCGCGCCAGGGAGCTGTTGCGGCTCAGCGGACCCTTGGCTAGCAGCAGCGCCAACCTTTCCGGCCAGCCCCCCTGCACCAGCCCGGAGACCCTGGCCGCCGCCTTTCCGGGGTTGCCTTTATTGGGGCCGCTGCCCTGGCCCCAGGGGTCTGGGCTGGCCAGCACGGTATTGGCTTGGCAGGCTGAAGATTCCACCACCCCTTGGCGGTTGTTGCGCCAGGGGGTAGTGGAATTCCCTGGGGAGTTGCTGGGCTAATGGCTTGGTTGGTGTTGCTAGTGGTTTTCCTGCTGGCCCTGGTGGAGTGGCTGGTGGGGCCGTTGCTGCAGGCCGGTCAGGCCCTGTTCAGCTTGCGCAACTTGATCTGGCTGCCAGCGCTGTTGTTGGTTTGGGCCCTAACGGCTAAGCGGCCCTAGGGGAGGGCAACCAGCGGCTGCTGAGTAACGAAAGCAGCACAAGCCCACTGGAACAGATCAAACAGGCGGCCATGCCGCCGGTCAGGTATACCCAGCCGGAGAGGAGCGTGCCCAATAGCCGGCCAGCCGCATTGGCCATGTAATAGAAGCCCACATTGAGACTCACATTTTCGGCGTCGGTGTAGGCCAGCACCAGGTAGCTATGGATTGAGGAATTCATCGCAAACACCACGCCAAAGGCGGCTAAGCCGCCAACGATCACTAGGCCGGGATCCCCCTGGCGCCAGAGGGCCATGGCCATCAGCGCTGGAATAGCGGCGAGCACTGCGCTCCAGAACTGCACGGCCCCAGGCCCTGGGGCCGTGGTTTTGCCCCAGCTGCGTCTCAGGG
>Ga0114960_10002640_pt1 | contig 13902 bp, 14 predicted proteins | sample C_130625_MF_Meta_FD_92637 | JGI IMG/M metagenome (GOLD analysis project Ga0114960, IMG submission 92637) | Freshwater microbial communities from Lake Croche, Canada to study carbon cycling - C_130625_MF_MetaG | ecosystem: Environmental > Aquatic > Freshwater > Lake | place: Lake Croche, Canada... | reverse complement strand
ATAGGAAACATAACAAAACGGTCGTCGTTTGCTGTTAGCAACGGGTCAACTATTTTTGTGGAAATCGTGGGTTTTGTTAAAGAGAAACTGTCTGCCCGATCACGAGTGGGTTTTTCTAGGTCGTCGATCAAGATGTGTGATTGTTTCGTGGGCGAAGACATTCTGGCTAAATAATATACTCCAGACATATTTATGTCGTTTTCTTTGTGTCAACTACGGGTCTCTTGACCAAAATTTTGATGCATAGTTTGGCTGCATTTATTCGTGTGTATAATTAATATAGTTTAATTATCGTTTAGCTTCAATCGTTCCCTTACCTACAGCCTCGAAGAACTTTAATACCTGAGTACGTTTATAACCTATCCAATCCCACCCCAACTTTCCTAACTCATCTTTATATTCATCTCTCATGATGTTACTCCATAAAGAGGCAAACGTTTTGAGTTTTTTAACATCCATTAAATCGTCAACAGAAAAGTGGTTATTGGCGAAAATAAAAAATTTTGCTATATTTTGTCTATATCCCTCATTAGAATCTATCATACTTCTAAATTGTTCTACAAAATCTTTAGCAAAACCAGACGTAAATCTTACATTAGATTCAAAATCCCCCCCCCCGCATAATACGCATAGACTTTCTACGTTTGTTTACAACTCTACGTTTTGTTGCGCGTCGTTTTGTTGCGCGTCGACCCATAATGTTTTTGTATATTATATACGAATATTATCTTACTAAATCATTGGCTACCAAAAATCACCCTCCTAGGATCTTTCCGTTATTCCGGGAAAAACGTCGAAGATAGATTCAAGGTCCAAGGAGGGTGTAAAGTATGTTTCCATTTTCGCTTGTACATTTTTCCCCGAAAAAAGTGGCCAAAAGAAAATAATTTCGGAGAAACGCCTAAATAAGAATCCCTAGATCCTTGGATCCCAGGATTCTAGATTTCTTCATCACTCAATGATTCGGAGGATGAAATGCTTTGACCATCATCAGGATCTCCCACGCTACTAGTACTACTTTCTACATCAGTATCATTCAATACAGCATATTCGCGTTTCAATGTACGATATCGGTCCAAGAGTTGCATAACACGTTCACTCGGTTCTAGAGTGGTCTGTTTCATCCAAATGGTGTAGTCGCAGGGATCCTCTGTGTCATCATAACCTACGAATAAACGAGAATAATTGGTCTGCATACACAGGTCATGCAAACTATTCCATTTGTCTGTTTGTTTGTATCGTTTAATTTCAGCATTAGACAATACGGTTCTTTGTTTTGTTAGAGACGAAATATAGAATCCACCGCCATTCTTCTTAGGCATAACACGAGTACCAATTTCCTTGTCATGATGGATACGATATGTTTGGCGAATGTGGCTCCAACGCTCCTCATCGTTTCCATCAAAGACGGGGATTCTGTGCCATACTACACTTGCTGATTCTCCAAGCTCCTCAATAATCTCCTGGCGTTCCTTGCGATTCAAGCGCTTGCGATGGTTGCGCTCCGCATTTGGATCCACTTGACCAGTTATTTCCTCCTTGGTTCTCATTTCTCCAGATAAATTATCCATAATATTGAGGGTTAGTCTTTCATATTCCAGACAACGGTCGCGTGTTTCCGCATGCAAACAGTGAAATCGGGTGGGTTTGATCTTAGACTTGGCCTCTTCCGACCAAGATGTATAATTGAATAAGAATCTGCATAACTGATACAAGATATCATCGCCATAATGTTGATGACACATCAAGACATTGTCGAAATTTCCCAAGATTTCATTAATCAGCGTGATACTCATACCTAAGCATGTGAATCCTGTAACAAAAGTAGGACGATCGGGGGTTCCGCGAATCAGGTATTCCACCTTTTTGGAGGGTTCGCATACATCCATTAAATCTTTTGGAAAGTCGATGATTTCGTTCGACCTGTAGAGCCCAAAATGCTGGCCGTTCATAACAATAACATTCGCCGTTGGGAAATGCTGCAGAATCATTTCGGCAATCATATAATGTGTAGCGCGACGGGTGTATGCAGGAACAAAATGATAACTAAATTGGGAAGGGTCTATTTCTTGGATCCATTTTGTAGCTAAGGTGTATCTAACAAAAGACAACAGTTCGACTTCATTCCCCAGCCCGAAAATTGACGAAATGAGCCAATTGATCGAGTTTGTTTTTACCATATTGAGGATTTTCGAGGGAATTGCGGCAGGTAAATCCGCCCATTCAACGAGTTCTTTGGATAATCGATCACACGGAACGTAGCTGGTGCTTTGAACACCGAAATAATCCGCACTCTTCATAATACCCATCTCGGACTCTACGTCCACAATATACATGTTTCCAAAGACGGGGTGATAAGGAACCCAAATCTTCTTGGGAGATGCACTATATCCCAAGATTTCTTTTACGATGGGCATGTTGTGCATTTCCAGAACGGAGTCGCGGTTTTCCGGGATGTATTTGTGGGCTTCATCAATGTGGACTTTTACATCGCGGTTGAAATTACGCAATCCCGCCAAGAATCGGAGGAGGGAAGGAACCCCTTTGCGGATCTTGGACGAATGCGCGCAGACGACCAAACACGAAATATTCTGTGAAGTTAGAATCTGGAGAGCTTCAAATGATCCTTTAGCGTGCAAGCATCCGGGTCCTACACTTTCGGGTTTTGAGTTAAATACCAGGAGTTTATTTGGACCGCATTCGTGTAATAGACGACTGTACAGTTGTTGATTGGATGATATTGTATTCATGGTGAAAATAATATGCAGACAGTTTCTTTGATCGCCCATAATATCCTTGATCATAATGAAGGTTTTGCCCTCTTGTGGACGTCGGATAATGAGTTTGATCTTGATATGATAGTCCATGTAGTCTTCAATCGATTGTAGTTGCACATTTTCAGTTGATTCTAGATGGAAATCCATGGTTGAATTTTGTTTTGGTTTATATGTTTGTATAGGTTAGTTTAGTTGGAAATCTGTATCAATTTTCTTGGTAGAAATCTATATCCATACTATACAAGATACCGACAACAACCACCCATAATATGGATCTATGTCAATACAAAGATATCTTTGGAAAGGTGGGTGAAGGAGTACACAAGTATAGGATACCCATCTTGGACATTGCTTTAGTAGATACCGTCATGACTCTTGGATTGGGTATCTTCTTGGCTTGGTTCTTTAAGTGGTCGTATTGGATAACAATCGTCTTGGTCTTTATCTCTGGTATCCTGGTACATAAGATGTTTTGTGTGAAGACCCGGATGAATCAAGCACTGTTTTCTTGATATCTCTAATAGATCAATCATATATCAAGAAAACCCACCTTGTAATAAAAATACCCCCCTAATGTAAAAATGGATCTTTCGAACTCTCTTGGCGAATTCGCAGCGGCCAACAACGCAAAACCGGCATCGAAGCGTGGCCGCAAGTCCAAGAAGCAGAACGAAAAAGAGATTCTATATGAATATGAACAACAAGAGAATCCATCCGGGCCAGCAGGGTTCAAAGAAGCCCGCAAAGTCTACGAGCAACACCAATACCTTTCGCAAAAAGAACGCGATATCTTCGACCAAAAGTTCACAAAACCCAAGACGAAAAGCCAAGAAATATACGCATCCATGTTGCGGTCCAAGGCGAAAAAGATCATCTTGGCAACAGGCCCCGCAGGAACAGGTAAAACCCTATTCGCAACCGAATTCGGCGTCCGCAACTTTTTGCTAGGCGTCTATGACAAGCTCATTTTCACGCGACCTTCGGTCTCCGTAGACGAAGAATTGGGATTCTTACCAGGAACCTTGGAAGAAAAGATGGCTCCTTGGATTCGCCCCATCTATGATGTCCTCTACCAGTTTATTAGTCCGAAAGAAGTCTCCATGTTGATGGAAGAAAAAGTGATCGAGATCGCACCTTTAGGATATATGCGAGGTCGTACCTTCAAGAATTCGTGGATTGTCGCAGACGAGATGCAAAACTGTACGGTTTCTCAAATGAAAATGTTGTTGACCAGGTTGGGCGAAAACAGTCGACTCGTTATCACGGGAGATTTGGATCAATATGACCGACCTAACGAGCGGAATGGGTTGGAGGACTTCTTGGACAAATTCCGCGGGAAACGGTCGGCTAGTATCAGCAGTTTCGAGTTCGATCGAACGGATATCCAGCGCGAGGAAGTCGTCAAAGAGATCTTGGACATTTATGGAGGGGAACGCGTTCCTGAAGGATATGTCGATGAAGAGGTAGCCTGCTTGGACCAAGAGTTCGACCAAGCTCGCGACCAAGCTCGCGACCAAGAAGGAGGAGCTTATATTTAGAAAAAATCTAGTATAATAGTATAGTATATTCTATGCCAAGCCTAACCAGTGTTGATGGTGTTAATATTAACGTTGCAGGAGCCAAGGTTGTCAATGTAGGAACACCTACTTTGTCAACAGATGCTACCACGTTTATCGATTTGCAGAATTATGTTCCAACGGGGTGCGTAAAAATGTATGCTGGATCCACACCACCTTCAAGTTGGTTGATTTGTGATGGCGGAGCTGTTTCTCGAACAACATATGCAGATCTTTTTGCAGTGATAGGGACAACCTATGGACAAGGTAATGGATCAACTACATTTAATGTACCCGATATGCGGGGAAATGTCGTAGTCGGACACAATGGTTCCACGTATAATCGAGGCTCAACAGGTGGATCTCCAACACATGAAATAACCACTGCCGAAATGCCCATACATAGCCATACGGGAACATCGGATGTTGGAGGTGCACACAGTCATACAGGAACAATTGGTTCTACTGGTTCGCACCAGCATACAGGATCAACTGATTATACTGATGTTTCGCATAAACATAAGCAAACACTTGGACCTATAGATGACAAAAATTTTAGTAATGTTTATGGACAAAACCCTCCAGCCGATGGTGATGGGACTGTTGAATCAGGATCTTATACAGATTATGCATCGATTAATCATAACCATTCATTTACGACATCATCTGCAGGATCGCATTCACACAGTTTGACCATTGATTCTTCGACACCTCATCAACACACATTTACAACGAATACAACCGGTTCTGGTAATGCCATGAGTCTAATGCAGCCCTATATCGTTATGCACTACATTATCAAAACTTAAATCTCTTTAGTTATTGTATAATAACACACATATTATACAATGAATACCGAATTACTAGGCTCTTTTGAAATAATAGCAAGTGTATTCTTACTATCTTTAAAAGTTGTATTTTTTAAATCCGTAAAATATAATTTTATAAATACAATTACCATTAGTATTATCGGTTCTATCATTTTTTCGATTTTATACGTACTTTATGAATCACATACAACAAAAAACTACTTCAAAATAAACAATGCCACTTTACCAAACCCCTTACATTTGGTAGCTGATCCTATTCAAAATTTATTAAATCCACGAGTTATTATGTTTTCTATTCTTGGTCAGATACGTATTATTGCAAGATATGCGTCCTTTCTTTTTTTACCCATCAGTGTAGCCGTTCCTTTAGAATCTACCGGCATGTTTACATTGTTATATTATTCGCATTTAATTAATAAAACTCCCATAACGGTTATGGATTATGTTGCAAGTTTTACTATCTGTTTAGGTGCTATTTCCTTGAATTGGAACAAGATAATGAACAACACAAACGAGGCAAAGTCATACAGTATGAAATCTTATATGATTGGTATAGGTCTAATACTATTCTGTATCACAGTTTATTCATTCATTCTTATTATCAGTAAGGATATGACGAAGATGTTAACTCCCGGACAGACCATGATAAATAATAATGTTAGTGGTGCTATTTTTGGTATTTTATTATGGATGATCTATTATTTTACACCGGCAAAACAATTACTCTCCACATTCAAAACACCGAAGATTCTGCCGAGTTGGAACCAAGTAGCAATAGCATTTCTATTTTTTACTATTATCAATAGTTCATCTAATTTATTGAAATATTTTGGTATGGAACTTTTACCAGATGCCAATTATGGTATCCTATTGAACTCTGATGTTATATTTAGTTTAATCCTCGGAAAACTGTTTTTTAACGAAGATATTACATTTACTAAAATCCTAGGTGTTATTATAATTTTGATAGCAGTTCTCATGATATCATTACAGGATAATAAACGTATAGATCTACTCTTTTCGCACTTGGAAGTTTAGTTTATTGATATTTTGCAATAGAGATTTACACCGATATCGAGAACAAAAATTCTATAGATACATATATACAAGTCCAAGAATATTCAACCATCATGTCAAAAATGAAAACTACATGGAAATCAATCGTATCTTGGTTCAATAAATACGGAGACTTTAACCCCCTTTTGAAGAGTCGTCTCGTCCTCTATTTTCTATTCCTCATTTCTTTAGCCAATCTCTATACATTCGTTAGTACAGGAAACGCCATCTACGCCGCCGTCTTCATACTCGTGGGGTTCTTAACCACCTTCTTTAGCAAAAATATGATCGTTATCATGATGGTAGCTTTAGCTGTATCGAACGTATTTCTCTATGGTAAACAAATAAGCAATATAGAAGAAGGTTTTGACACTACCACATCAGATACCACAGTTGACCAAGACAAGGCCGAAGCCTCTTTGCAGAAAATGGTCGATTCTGGCAGCAAAGGTTCAAAAGAATCCAAGGATTCTGACACTTCTATAACCACGAGTCCTACAACCACTCCAGCTAAAAAGGGTAGCGCGGTTTCTGTTCCTACCAGTACTACTGCTACAAAAGGATCCAAGGACAAAAAACCACAACCAACCCCGGCTCAAGTGGAACAAACAAAAGCCGATCTAAAAGGTCTCCTAGATCTCGAGATGAAACTCATGCAAGGTGTGTCTGAAATGCAACCGCTCTTGGACAAAGCGAAGGACACTATTCTACAATTAAAACAAAATCTGGAAAGCCCGTCCTCTTCCGCATAACTTCCCACTATATATATGTAGTATATAGTAGGAAATGAAAAAAGAAAGATTTACCATAATACAAAAAATAGGGTTAGCCGCATTAGGGTTAGTATCGATAACCTTGTTCACCATTTTTCTGGCAAACAAAGCACGGGAGCTACGATTGAAACGCGAACCACCAAAATCCGAACCAATTATCGAAGGATTTGATTTTCCTTCGATTGATGATATTAGCAAAAGTATAAATAGTGGTCTGAATAGCGCTAAGGATGCCATTTTAGGACCGATAAACGATATCATTGATGCTATTGAAAGTATTTTTACTGGAATTCCCAATTTAGGAAAAGGTATTGTAAATCACATGAAATGTGGTTCAGAAGAAGCAAAAGAAGGAGGTAAATATGGTCTAGAAATATTCGGCATTATTTTGGCGTGTGCTTGGGATAAACACCAGAAATTCTTCGACGGATCGTGTACGAGGTATTACTTGATCGATATCATTTTCGGCATGTTTTATGGAATCTTTATTGAACTACCACTTTTGCTCATTTATGCGATCACTGGATTAGATCTACAATTCATCATCGATCTTGTATTGGAGATTGTTATTTTGCCATTGGACACGGTGATTTATGCGATTAGTGGATTTCATATTATTCAATGGCCAGACTCGGTTATAAAAGACTGCTATCGATGTGCGGGTACCATGGATGTAGGCGATGGTAATGGTCGACAGACGTTGCACAAGACCATGGGCGAATGGGGCGCCATGTTGAACTGTACAACCCACGAATTCATACATGGTGTTTCGACGATGATATTTACTTTGGTTCCTTCAGCATGGCCTATTTGGTGGGGAGGACAACATTTGGACGGAGGGGATAATTTCGGTCTTTTATAGAGGATATGTAATATTTAATATAATATTCAATATAAAACTATAGATATATAATATCGTACTAGTAAAAATGACTACATTCAAACTTAGTAGTATTGTTGGAAGAAAGACCGATACATATATTTCTACAAATATAGGACATTTTTTCCACGAAAATTTGTTTTATGCCATATCTGCATTTATAGATAATAACGATATAACGTGGACATTATGCATTCATTTACAAGAATGGGAAATGAAATTAACACAACTTTGCGCCGAGTATTTGAATATACAGTGCGAATACAGTGATTTATCTGGTTATAGGAGTGGACTAGATTCTGGTATTAAGAAAACTCACAATTTTGATCGCGTATTGGAAATCATACAAAATAGTATTAAGATGAAATTTCCGGAAATCCAATTTCAAGAGTCATATAAAGTATTGTATTTTAGAAATGATGCCCATGCTAGAAAAATGATTGGATATGAAAATACGATAGATGAATATTTCGACGAAATCATTTATGATATGAGTTCTTTGTCATTTGAAGATCAGGTGAAGCTATTCATGAAAACGTCGCATTTTATAACAATAGAGGGAGCGTGTTTAACAAATGTTATCTTTATGAATAAGCGGGCAAAAGTATTATCCATAACTCCATATATGAATAGTTGGCAGCTAATGTTCGGAACATCTATTTGTGTAGATACATTTGAAACGTTTTCTCTTGGACTTAGAAATTTTGACGACAATATTATTTACAATAGTGAAATAGAGAATCGTATTAAACAATTCATCTCCGTGTAATAATAAATATTGACATACTATATAAGTTTAGTATTATCATTTACATAGTATTTTTATCATGGCCAAAAAATGTATTCCGGGGCTTTTTTGTGTTGAAAATATGACTCTATTTATTTTGTTTGTTGTCTTGGTCCTCTTCCTCTATTTTTATTATGTTTCCGTCTTGAAACCGATGCATCAGCAAAAGGACCGAGACGTCTTTTTTCAACAGCCCGCGCCCATGACTCCTTCGGTGCCCATTGTATTGATGCAGCCACCTCAAATGGCCGACGCTTTACAGAGTGTGTATATCCCTCCGATCAAGGTAGATCAACCAATGAGACAAGGAATAATGGGTCTGCCGATTAATATGTCTACCCAGGGTCCCATTATGAATTATTCCCAAATAGGTCTTTTGACGCGTTTGAATGGATCGGGAGATATGGTGTTGCCTTTGATGGGACGCCAGACGCCGACGGGTCGCAGTAAATATCAGTATTACACCATGATGCCATCCGGTAATCTGAATACCAAACTCCCGGTTAGCGTAAATGGCAAAAGTTGTACTTCGGAATATGGATGTGATGAGATTAGCAGTGGGGATGTTGTCTATGTCGATGGAATCAATGACACCTTCCGGGCTACTGTGTATGAGAGTGGGCTCTTCTCGTACATTCCTTATTAGATATGCGCAACAGTGTTATGTAAAATTGATTATGATATAAGGAAATCATCATCAATTAATATAATCATATGTACATGGAAAATGAAACACCACCACATATCGTGTATACTGATGTCAAGCGAACGATTCAACGTCCAAGACCAATACATAGACCTGATGTAGCATGTACCCAAAAAAAAGATGAGAAAAACGAGAAACACCAGAAAAAAGAAAAAGGTCAGTTCTACACTATTCAGAGCGACTATATCTTGGACGGACTCTTTGAATCCATTGAACCGCATTTTCAATGGACATCGAGTGAACATATCATCGAACCTTTCGCAGGAAAGGGGGATTTAGTCGGATGGTTTATGCGAAAATGGGGGTCCAAGACCCGGCAAAACAATCTGTTGATCGAAACATACGATATCGATCCCAAATACCAAAATACGGTAAAACGAGATACTTTAGCAAATCCACCGGAATACAAAGATGCATGGATCATAACCAACCCCCCCTATTTAGCAAGAAATAAATGTTCCAATAAAACCCTCTTTGATCAGTATGCAACCAATGATCTCTATAAATGTTTCATAACATCTTTTACCCAAGGTTCTGTAGAGACCCAATACCCAGCATCATTGTGCAAAGGCGGGATCATGATTGTTCCCGCAGGGTTCTTCTTCTCGCCCAGAGACGTAGATGTGCGATGTCGCAATGCATTCATGTGCAACTTTCGCATTTTACGTGTAAACTATTTTGAAGAAACTGTGTTCCAAGATACGAGCACAACTGTAGTTGCAATAGCCTTTATACGACACGAGAACAACACACAACTCCTCTTAGAAACCCAGTCCGTATCTTGGACAAAGTATCCTTCAAAAGAAACACGGGTCTTCGAAATGTCGAAACATGACAATTGGATCATTGGCGGAGACGTCTATCGAATAGGACAAAACCTGGCTACACAACCCATAATTCATATCCGCAGACACGTTATTGGCAACCCATTGAAACCCGACGAACAACAAACCCACATGACTCTAACTGCAGTGGACAGTGGTTCGCAAAGTGGTCGTATCAAATTGGAATACAAAGCGGACTATATTTATCCCGCCCAAGAGTGTAGCCGTACATATGCTACCTTGCGCATTCGGGGTCGACACTTGTCGCCGGAAGACCAAGAAAAAACATGTAAGGAGTTTAACGAATTTATTGAAACACGGCGAACAAATACGTGGAGTCTATTTCTACCTCAATTTAGGGAATCTAAAGAATACGCTCGGAAACGCATCCCCTTCGAACTGGCATATGGTATTATTGAATATATTGTATCGCGACTTTAGGGCTCTCCCGCAGTAATGGCCTCGCAATTGGTGATCCGTATTTTTAACATTTGACTTTCTGTCCAAGAATCCGGAATGAGAAGGCGAATTCCGCGAAGTCGATCTTCGGTGTAGTAGGGTCCATCCAGATACAAGACAAAGGTTTCCTCGGCAGTGGGTGTTTGATCCAGATATTTTACCATCTCTCGGACAAAGTCCTTGACATCGCGCAATTGATTGTCTTGCGAACCTCCGGCAATGGATGTGTGTTTTAGGACACCGTAGGTATTGGTAGCGGGATCGAACGTATCTAGGGTTTTTGTAGCATTGCTGGGACGCGGATGTTGCGCACTTATGATGCGCAAAGACCCGTCGAGAAAGAACTTGGCGCCATTCCCATCCGCGGGAAGTTTGCATACGGTAGGTGAGAGATTCTGCTTGAGCCATTCGATCTGGGTGGTTTCGTCCAAGGATTGTTTAGTAGGATCTTTGCGAAACATCGCGCATATAAGCGCATCGCCGCCCGTGATTCTTTCGCAAACTGTGTCGACAGTAATCCCGTCCCTTTCGGTGTCGGTTAGTTTTTCTTTGATAAAACTCTCGATCTTTTTTACGAGGGTTTTTTCCTTGGACTGAGCATCTTTAATAACTTGCTGATTGTTTACCGCTATTTGGTTTTGGTAGCGGTTTCGTCTATAGGCGGAAAAGGTCGTGGACATGGTGGACATGATTCTGATAATCAGGATGGTTGATAACGCGAAGGTGATTGTAAAATAGAATAGATTCATATTTAGCTTATCAATTTTATATCGACGAACAGTATCTTTAGATTTCAAGAAATCTTAGATACTATTATATAAGAGTATAATAGTAGGGTTTATCATAAAATAGTATTTGAAAAATGGCATCAGGATTATCAGGAGTATCAGGCGTATCAGGAGTATCAGGAGTATCAGGAGTATCAGGATCGAATGGAACAAAAGGAACCCCCGGATCAACAACTAAACCTCCCGGATCAACAACTAAACCTCCCGGATCAACAACTAAACCTCCCGGACCAACAGGTATAAAAGCAACGCCATCTGCAACTCCCAAATCAAACAATGGATACTTTGATTTAGGAGCTGTATTCAATATCCAAAAAGATTATATTACAGACTTGGGCGGTTATCCCAACGTGAACAATGCACCAGAAATCGTAGGATATGTAGCCGATGTACAAGATCAAATGAAACAATTAGCCCAAAAATATCATGACGCGAATACATCATCAACCGCCGTCTTGGACCAACAGGCACAAATGATTAATATTGTTGAGTCAGAACAACAGCGATTGAATGCAAAAAAAGCATTGATGGATCAAGCCGAATTCCAAGAAACCCGAGAGGTTCTATTGAATAATACATATCGCCAACAATATGGGGAATATACCAAGATAGTTATCGTTATTGTTATCTCTCTTTTGATATTTGTATTCATTCAATATTTGACCAGTATTTTTGCGGCCGTACCATCGGGTTTAGTCGTTCTATTGCATATTGGAAACTTTGTCGGTGCATTGATTATTATAACCTATATTTATGCCAAACTATACTCACGAGATAGCATCAATTTCGATGAAATTCGTCTTCCGCCTCCCATAACGAATGCTACAACTATCCCAACATCAACCGCGCAAAGCACTGTTCCGCCTTCTTTATGGGGTAGTATTTGTGTTGATGAGAATTGTTGTGCAGTTGGAACAGTATGGGATTCAACACAGGTAAAATGTGTAGCATCATCCGATAATTTTTCGACCTTGGAGTCTGCATATATTTCTGAATCCAAAATGTTATCTAGCTATAATGCTACACCCAATATGTATAAAACGTCGGATTTTGTTCTAAATGCACCGCATGAGAACCAAGAAACATATCGCTAATATATCGATATCCACGTAGACATCGATATATATATGCCCAATAAATCTATGAAATAAAAAATACCATGATTATATAAATAAATATCGAGAATGGATGCAAGCACGAATAATGATATACAATTATATAATGCAATCCAATGGCAGAACGATATTTTACAGTCTTCCTATAACAAAATGTATGATCTATATTCGGTAGACAACGAAAAGGTGAAATATTTACTCGACAATATGAATTGGTATGTCTATGTAAACTATTATTTGTGGTATCTTTACTATATTGTATGTTTAGCCGTATTGTATTGTGTGTTTTACGGAAAAGATCGTGGGTTTTCGATATACGTAAAGGTCTTGATCTTTATCGCATTCTTGGTATATCCTCTGATCATTGCATCCATAGAAAGGGGCATTTACAATTGGTTGAATTATATTTATGTAGTATTTAGAGGAAGCTTGTATCAGCCTTCCATAAATAACCAATCGGCGATAACCTATTATAATTCCATCCCTTTTTGGTCGAACTAATATGGAGCTGGAGTATTATTATTATTACAAACTCTTATACTTTGTAATAATGTGATTATTAATTATTAGAGCGAGTTTGTTGTTGTTCATTGATAAAGGTAAAATTGTTGTTTACGTTGTTTACAAGTTTAATCCATTCTTTTACTTGATTGGGAAGTTCCATGATACGATCAGATATTTCTTGTTTTTGGTTGATTAGTTTTTTCGCCTCTTTTACATAGGTGGCTTCATGCGTAGTACATTGACGTGCTCTTTTTTCACTTTTATATCGCATACCTGCAGGAAAGTGAGAGGTACTACAGTTTTTTTCGTTCTTTAGTAATGTTTCATACGGTGTATATTTATCTATACATATATTTAATAGTGATAATGGGTTTACTAGATCCATGATGTTTTGACTTGATATTTCTGCTACTGCTCCTGGTAGTGGCGTTGCTGTTGCTGCTGCTGCTGCTTGTTGTCGCTTGGCTTCTGCCTCTTGCTCTGCTTGAAGTAGTTGCCTTGCCCTTTCTTCAAGTACTTGTTGTTGCTGCTGATGCTGCTGCTCGAGCAGCTGTTGTTGTTGTTGTTGTAATAGCAATCGCTCTCTTTCTAGTGCTGCTTGTGCTGCTTGTGCTGCTGCTGCGCTGGCCTCGAGCTCGCGTTGTTGTTGCTGCAGCTGCTGCTGTTGCTGTTGCTGTTGCTGGTGCTGCTGCTGCTGCAATCGCTCTCTTTCTAGTGCTGCTTGTGCTGCTGATGCTGATGTTGCTGCTGCAGCTCCTTCTTCTGTTTCTGTTACTGCTGCTGCTTGTGCTGCTGATGCTGATGTTGCTGCTGATGCTGATGTTGCTGCTGCAGCTCCTTCTTCTGT